>ERZ506887.1632-NODE-1632-length-11624-cov-9.573256_pt1 | contig 11624 bp, 11 predicted proteins | sample MGYA00512905_ERZ506887 | MGnify/ENA metagenome assembly ERZ506887 | reverse complement strand
ACGATCGGCGTGGCGCGGCGGGAATGTTGTAGATCGCCTGCACCCGGAGATACCTACACTGAGCTCTTTTCGGACATGGGTTCGACTCCCATCGCCTCCACCAACTGAAAGGGCGAGGGTATTTGGTACTGTTATTTTCGGACAGTATCGGATACTCTCGCCTTTATTTTTGTTGCTGATATGATTCTTCAAATTGATTTGGGGTTTGCTGCTTAAGACATTCATGCGGTCGGTAATCGTTATAAAAATCAATATATTCTGATAGATTTTCCTCTAATTCGGAGACAGTTTCATAAAAATGAAATTTGAACTGTTCTTTTTTAAGCGAAGCAAAGAAAGATTCCGCCACAGCATTATCAAGTGGATTGCCTATATCGGAAAAGGATTGGTGTACATTAAAGTCAAGAAGTAGTTGACGAAAGCTGAATGCGGTATACTGCGCGCCTTGGTCACTATGAAATGTTAACCCTTGCGGATGGTTCCGATTTTGATAGGCCAATTTGAATGTGTGGATCGTGAGTTCTGCATCGGCGAATTCGGCAACGGCGTGTGAAACGACTTTTCGAGAAAATAGGTCGATGATAACACAGATATATGCGATAGAAGTGTTTACCTTAACATAGGTGATGTCACTGACCCAAATGCTGTTTGGCTTTTCAACGGTAAAATTTTGCTTTACGAGATTGGGACGATAAGTATAGTGCCGCTGAAAAGTAGCATTCTCTGGAAGTGCTTGTTTACGTTTTAATCCGTGCTCTTTCATGAGCCGCACAATACGTTTTGTGCTAACAGTATAGCCTTGCTCCATCAATTTTGCGCGAATCTTTTTTGCACCGAAACGGTAATCGCTTTTCTGGAAGATGATAGTGATTTTTTCTTTCAAAAGTGTATCTTCTACATCTAGTTGCTTTTCAATCAGTGCACTTTTCTGTCTATTTATGTAAGTGGATTTTGAAAGATTCAGCAAACGGCAAAGTGTGTAGAAGCTGTATTCTGACTTTAAGGCATCAATAATTTGCACCTTGTTGTCTATGGACAAATCAAGAGCAGCTAGAGATTTTTGATAGATGGAATTTTCATTTTCCAAGGTTGCAACATGGCGTTGAAGCGTTGCAAGATCGCGTTTAGAAATGTTTGAAACTTTTGCTTCTTCGCTCCATTGGTATAAGATACTGCGAGAAATATGGAACTGGGCACAGAGATCAGCGGTACTTGTGCCACTGTTGTATAGCTGGACAACCTTATTCCGAAAATCGGCAGAGTAGGTCATAATATTCTCCTTTATAGTCTAAAATGCCATTATTATCCCATAAAGGAGATAAGATGTAAAGAGATGGTCTTGACAATAGAGGATATATCCGCTATACTGTATATGAGATAAATCCACTATTCAAAGGGAGTGCAGCCGTGCAGGAATATGAAATTGAATTCTACGATAAAGCTGATGGCTCCGAGCCAGTCAAAGAGTTTATCCTAAGTCTGGATAAGAAAATGCAAGCCAAAGTTTTGCGTACCGTTGCGTTACTCCGTGAAGAGGGGCCATGTTTAAGGGAACCGTATTCCAAAGCACTGGATGATGGAATTTTTGAAATTCGTACCAAGTTTGGGTCGGATATTACCCGTGTGCTGTATTTCTTCGTGGTTGGTAAAAAGGTGATCCTCACAAATGGATTTATCAAGAAGACCCAGAAAACACCTGCTTCAGAGATCACACTGGCAAAACAATATCGCGCAGATTATCTTGCCCGAAAGGAGAATTCCAAATGACAAACTTCAACGATTTTTTGAATGAGCAGATGAAAGACCCTGAATTCAAGGCCGAATGGGACGCACTTGACCCGGAATTTTCCGTGATTGAAGCCATGCTCAAGGCCCGCAAAGAAAGCGGTTTGACCCAGAAGCAACTTTCGGAGCGCACGGGTATTGCACAGACCGACATCAGCAAACTGGAACGCGGCAATGCAAACCCATCTCTTCGTACCTTGCAGCGGCTTGCTGCCGGGATGGGAATGAAGGTTAAAATTGAATTTGTTCCTGCATCTGCAAAATGATTTAGTGATGGATGCGTTTCGGTAAAATAGAAAGCACAATAGTGACGCTATGCAGCGATATTTTCAAGCACGCGTTCGTCCGGCGTTGCAGTCCGTCCACCAGAAAAAAGCCACCTGAAAACGTAAGTTTTTGGGTGGCTTTTGCTATATCTGCTATTTCGTGCTGTACGGTTATGCCAGATCCGGCAGGATATCCGACCACAGTGCCTGCTCCTGCCGCAAGGCATCAAAGCAGCAGTCCAGATATATTTTGTTGACCGCTGCAAAAATGGTGCTGCGCAGCAGCAGACGCTCGTCGTTGAGCGTAGTCTCCGGCTGGGTTGCCTTGCTGCCGAACACCACAGAAAGACTGGCCTCCAGTTCCTCGCAGAAGATATCGTAGGCTGTTCCGGCGGAGCAGTGCTCCCGCTGCATTTTGAACAGAGTGTCGATGTTTTCAATCGAGAGTACGGTCTTGGAGACTGCAATGTACATCAGGGATGCGATCTGATCCCGGGTGTATTTTTTGCGGATGGGGTGGTCTATCACCCCTTTTTTGACGTAGTTACTCACCATAGACGGGGTTAGCTCCACGCCGCAGAAGCTGCGGAAGTAGCCGTTGACGAACTGCACCGTCTGGTCCAGATACAGCCCTACCGAGGGGAGATCGTTGTACCGGGGCAGGGCAAAGCCCGCAGCACATGCCGCAACGCGGAGTTTGGTTTCAGCTTTCATAGTATCTTGTTCCGTTCATGCTCCTGCACTTTTTGCAAGCAGGGACGTTGTTTTTGTGCAAAGGCAGGGCAATTGCTTTCCGCAAAAGCACTTCTGCCTGTGAAATAGTATACCGCATTTTGGAAAATTGGTCAACGGTCTGCGAAAACTTTGTAAAAGAATTTGAGAAAACAGTTGACAGGGTTTTGAAAAACTGCTATGATGGTCACGGACAAAGGAATGACTGCGGCGTGCGCCGCTTGAAAATGGAGAAAAATATGAAAAGCAAAATCGTTGTAGATTCCTCTGCAAATGTGTACCAGCTCCCCGATGTGGATTTTGCCTGCGTGCCGCTGAAGATCCTGACCGACGAGCAGGAGTATGTGGACACCGCAGAGGTGGATGCCCCCGCGCTGGCTCAGATGATGCGCACCTATAAGGGACGCACCAGCACCTCCTGCCCCAACATTTCGGACTGGCTCACCGCCTACGAGGGCGCAGATGAGGTGTACGTTGTGACCATTACCGGTACGCTGTCCGGTGCGTATAATGCCGCACTGCTGGCGGGCGAGGAATACGAGCAGAACCACGAGGGCGCGCGGGTCTTTGTGCTGGACAGTCTGTCCACCGGTGCGGAGTCCCGGCTGCTGGTAGAGCGTCTGGCGGCGCTGATCAAGGCAGGCAAGCCCTTTGATACCGTGTGCGAGGAGATCCGGGCGTATCACGAGCACACCCATCTGCTGTTTGCGCTGGAATCTCTGGCAAACCTTGCCCGCAATGGCCGCGTAAAGCCGGCTGTGGCTGCTGTGGCGCGGATGCTGGGCATCCGGGTCATCGGGCAGGCCAGCGACGCCGGTGATTTGGAGGTTCTGTGCAAGACCCGCGGCGAGCACGGCGCACTGGAGCGCATAGTGCTGGAAATGAAGGCGCACGGCCTGACCAACGGCCGGGTGCACATCGACCACTGCTGCAATGCTGCCGCTGCGGAGCGGCTGAAGCACATGGTCCATGCCGTGTTCCCGGAGGCCAAAGTGGAGGTAGGCACCTGCGGCGCGCTGTGCAGCTACTACGCGGAGTACGGCGGCCTGATGGTGGGCTATGAGGATAACGAAGCACCCACCGTCTGAACGGAAAATATGATACTGTGATTTCGATTCACCGGGGCATCTGCGGACGCTCCGGTGAACTTTTTATGCGGAATAATTCCGGTGCGCCCGACACCAAAAACTTGCAAAGGGGGAAAAACCGCGTTATACTTATTTACATTATAGAGATAAGGAAACACGGGAAGGGGAGATGGTATGCTGTTCCGGTTGCCGATCGTCAAGTTTTTCAACCGCATCCTCAACCGCATCACGGTCACGGTGGTGCTGGTGGCGCTGCAGCTTGCATGGCTGGCGTGGGTGTTTTTTGCCCTCACCACCGGTACGGCGCGGGTGTGGGTCACAGGGGTGCTCAATGGGCTGAGCCTGCTGATCATTTTGTATCTGGTGCGCAAGGACGAAAACAGCGCCTATAAGGTGGGCTGGATCGCCCTCATCGGGCTGCTGCCGCTACTGGGCGGGGCACTGTATCTGGCCTTTGGCAATAAGCGCCCCTCCCGCCGCCTGCGCAGCAAAATGCAGGCGGTGGAGCAGGCGCACCGGGCAGACCGCGCCCAGCAGCCCGGGCAGACTGCCGGTCTGTGCGATGAAAACCGGGGCGTGAGCCGCTACCTGACCCAATACGGCTGCTATCCCGCATGGCAGAACACTACCGCCCGGTATTTCTCCTGCGGCGAAGCCATGTATCCGGCATTGCTGGCCGACCTTGAAAAGGCGGAAAAGAGCATCTTTCTGGAGTTCTTCATCGTCAGTCAGGGCAAGATGTGGCAGGGCGTGGAGGATATTCTGCGGCGCAAGGCGGCACAAGGGGTGGACGTGCGGCTGATCTATGATGATTTTGGCAGTTTGCTGGGTCTGCCCAAGGACTTTGTGGTGCGCATGGAGCGGGCGCATATCCGCTGCATCCCCTTTAACCCGGTGGTGCCGCTGCTCTCGCTGGTGATGAACCACCGCGACCACCGCAAGATCGTGGTGATAGACGGCAAAGTAGCCTACACCGGCGGCATCAATCTGGCGGATGAATATATCAATGAGATCACCCGCTTCGGTTACTGGAAGGACGCAGGCTTGCGTATCGAGGGCGCTGCGGTGTGGAACTTTACCGTGACGTTTCTGGATTTCTGGAACGCCTTCCGTCCCTTTGAGCGGGATTACAGCGCCTTCCGTCCGCAGCTTGCGGTGCTGCCCGACAGCGATGGGGTGGTGCAGCCCTACGCGGACAGCCCGCTGGACGAGGAGCCGGTGGCAGAAACGGTCTATCTGGATATTCTGGCACAATCACAGCAATACGTTTATTTTTATACGCCTTATCTCGCCATCGGCGAGGAAATGCTGGACGCGCTGCGCAACGCCGCCAAGCGCGGGGTGGATGTGCGGCTGGTGTTGCCGGGCATCCCGGACAAAAAGCTGGTGTTCCGGCTGAGCCGCTCGTACTATCTGCCCCTGCTGCGGGCGGGGGTGCGCATCTACGAGTACACCCCGGGCTTCCTCCACGCCAAGTGCTGCGTCAGCGATGACCGCGCGGCGGTGGTGGGCAGCATCAATATGGACTACCGCAGTATGTTTCTGCACTTCGAGTGCGGGGTGCTGCTGCTGCAAAACAGTCAGGTGCTGGCTTTGCGGGACGATGTGCGCCGCACCCTGCCCCAGTGCCGGGAGGTGCAGTGCGCGGACTGCCGCACCGGGCTGGCAGGTACGCTGCTGGACAGCGTGCTGCGGCTGCTCAGTCCTTTGATGTAAACACCTGCTCATAAAATCCCGCACGGCGGGGTACACTAGCTCCAAAGCCTGCGTTAGCAATGCAGGCACAGAAAGGGAGCGTATGTGACGATATGAAACAGGCATCGCGATGGTTTTTGTGCTGCACGCTGGCGGCAGCACTGGCATTGACCGGCTGCGGCGGGGGAAACTCCGGCAGCAGTTCCGGCACGACGAGCGGAAGCACCTCTACAGGCAGCAGCGCGGCGCAAGGCGCGGCGTGGCGTACCGGGCTGGGGGTTCTGACCGAAACGGCCGGCACAGACCGTGCGGGCAGCATCCACACCGTGGCGGCTGCCGTGCTGCTGGATGCAGACGGCAAGCTGGCCGGGGTAACGCTGGACGAGTTGGAGCTTTCGGTCAGTGCGGACGGCACCGGCAAGGTGACCACCCCCACCGACACCCGCACCAAGCGCCAGAAGGGGAAGGACTACCCGCTGGCAGAGGTGTCCGGCCTGAAAAAAGGCTGGGCGGAGCAGGCCGATGCCTTTAGCAGCTGGCTTGAGGGCAAGACCCCGGACGAAGTGAAAAAACTGAAAACGGATGCGGACGGCAAGCCCACGGACGCAGACCTTCTCTCTGGCTGCACCATTGCGGTGGATGGCTACCGGGATGCTGTTGTCCGTGCCTGCGAGAATGCGCAGGTGCTGGGCGCTGCCCGGGGCGATACGGTCAGGCTGGGCGTAGAGGTGGACGAAATGCCGCAGGGGCTTGTGGGCACCGACGACAAGGACGCACAGGTGCAGGCTAAAATCACGCTGGCAGTGGTGACCATGGACGAGAATGCCCGAGTGACCAGCGCTATCGGGGATATGACCGAACCGGAGCTGACCGTCAGCGCGGACGGTACGGTGTCTGCCCCGCGGGAGCCGGTGTATACCAAAAACGAGCTGGGCGACCGCTACGGGATGCGCAGCGCAAGCGCTTTGGGCAAGGAGTGGTACGAGCACAGCGCAGGCTGGTGCGGCTACCTGAAGGGCAAAAACGCCGTGGAGATCGGCAAACTCTCCGCAGACGGCACGGATGCCGACCTGAAAGCGCTGTGCACCATCTCGGTCACCGACCTGCAAAAGGCGGTGCTGAAGGCCATGGCGGAGCAATAATCATAAAACAGGATGTCCCTCTGCACAAAAAGTGCGGGGGGATTTTTTATGGGTGCGCCCTCAGGCGCTAACGCGCCAGATTCCCCCTTTTGTCACCTGCGGTGACATCTTCCCCCGGCCGGGGGAAGTCTTTCCTCAAGGGGACGCCTTATGGAGGTACCGCAAAGTTTCTCGCTACCGCGAAAAGCCGTCCCCTTGGGGAAGGTGGCTGCGAACGTAGTGAGCAGACGGAAGGGGTATGCACACTTTCCTACAAAAAGCGGGCTTATGGGCAGGGCAAAGCAGTGCAATGTGCAAAAAATAAAGGTTTCCTCTTGCAAAACGGCGGCAAACGCGCTATTCTATAACCACAGTTTACCACTTTAGCATGGTAAAATGGTAAATCGAGAGGGAAGCGGGACACAGAACGTCCCCTATGGGAGGAAAAAGATATGAAACTCAAGCGTATTGCAAGTGCATTTCTGGCCGGTGCTCTGGCACTGAGCCTTGCAGCCTGCGGCGGCAGTGCATCCACCTCTGCGGCGGCATCTGCTTCCGGCAGTGCAGCCGGTTCGGCTTCTACCGCAACGGGCAGCGATCTGGACTACATCAAGGGCAAGGGCAAAATGGTCATCGGCTACACCGTGTACGAGCCTATGAACTACACCGATACCGACGGCAACTTTACCGGCTTTGATACCGAACTTGCCACCGCTGTGTGCGCAAAGCTGGGCGTAGAGCCGGAGTTTGTGGAGATCAACTGGGACACCAAGGTGGTGGAACTGGACGCCAAGAGCATCGACTGTATCTGGAACGGCATGACCCTGACCGAGGATATCATGGCTAACACCGCCACTACCAAGGCCTACGCCAAGAATGCGCAGGTCGTAGTGGTAAAGGATGGCACCGCCTACACCTCCACCGCCGACCTTGCCGGTAAGACCGTGGTGGCCGAGGCCGGTTCTGCCGGTGAAGCCGCCATTCAGGGTGATGAAAACCTTGCCAAGGTCGATTATGTTTCCAAGAGCGTGCAGACCGACTGCCTAATGGAGGTTGCTGCCGGTACGGCAGATGCCGCTGTGCTGGATCTGACCCTTGCCAACGCCATGATCGGGGAAGGCACCGACTACGCCGGTCTGAAGATCGTGGACGAACTGAATGCCGAGGAGTACGGCGTGGCTTTCCGCAAGGGCAGCGATGCCGCCGCCGCAGTGGATGCCGCCTTTGACGCGTTGAAGGCTGACGGCACCATGCAGGCACTGGCCGAGAAGTACGAGCTGACGCTGGCCGACTGAGCCGGGCGTAAAACAAAACGATAGATGGGTGTGTTTTTGTGTCTGTGATCCTTGGGCGCCTTTCCGGCGCGTTCCTGCTCAACTGTGAGCTGTTTGCCCTTACGCTGCTGTTTGCGCTGCCGCTGGGGTTGGTGGTGGCCTTTGGTTCCATGAGCCGGTGCAGGCTGCTGTCCGGTGCGGTAAAGACCTTTGTCTGGGTCATCCGCGGTACGCCGCTGATGCTGCAGATCATCGTCATTTATCTGGGCCCCGGTCTGCTGGGCATGAATAACCCGTGGCCCTCCGGCTCCGGCGGGCGCATGGTGGCGGCGGTGGTGGCCTTTGCCATCAACTACGCCTGCTATTTTTCGGAGATCTACCGCGGCGGCATCGAGGCTGTGCCCAAAGGCCAGACCGAGGCCGGGCAGGTGCTGGGCATGACCCGCATGCAGATCTTTTTCAAGGTCACCCTTTTGCAGGTGGTCAAGCGCATTCTGCCGCCCATGGGCAACGAGATCATCACCCTTGTCAAGGATACCTCGCTGGCAAACACCATTGCCAACAAGGAGATCATCATGATGGCCAAGGAGTACAGCGCAAAGGGCTTGATCTGGCCGCTGTTTTCCACGGCGCTGTTCTTCCTTGTGTTCGTGGGCGCGCTCACCCTGTTGTTCAACTGGGCTGAAAAGAAACTGGATTATTTCCGCTGCTGAGGAGGTTTTTAAAATATGGCATTACTGGAAGCCTCCGGCATTGGCAAAAATTTCGGAGATACAAAGGTCTTAAAGGATATTTCTCTTACTTTGGAGCAGGGCGAGGCGCTGGCAATCATCGGCTCGTCCGGCTCCGGCAAGACCACCCTGCTGCGCTGCCTGAACTTTCTGGAGCGGCCAGACACCGGCTGCATCCGGGTAAACGGCGAGACCATGTGGGACGCCGCCGACCCCGCCACCCAGCGGGAAAGCGAGATCCGCAAAAAGCGGCTGCACTTCGGGCTGGTGTTCCAGAACTTCAACCTCTTCCCGCAGTATACGGCGCTGCAGAACGTGATGCTGGCAGGGGAGCTGCTGGCAAAGGAACGCCCGGACTACCGCGCCAACAAAAAGGCGGTGCACGCCCAGCTGGAACAGCAGGCGCGGGAACTGCTGGCGCAGATGGGGCTTTCGGAGCGGGCAGATCACTACCCGCACCAGCTTTCCGGCGGGCAGCAGCAGCGGGTAGCCATTGCCCGTGCGCTGGCACTGCACCCGGACATCCTCTGCTTCGACGAGCCCACCAGCGCCCTTGACCCGGAGCTGACCGGCGAGGTGCTGCGGGTGCTGCGGGAGCTGGCCGACCGCAAGACCACCATGATCATCGTGACCCACGAGATGCACTTTGCCCGGGATGTGGCCGACCGCATCCTGTTTATGGACGGCGGCGTGGTGGTGGAAGAGGGCCCTGCAAAGCAGCTGATCGCCCACCCGCGCGAACAGCGCACCCGGCAGTTCTTGGCACACTACGCGGAATGAGCAAAATCACCAATTCTTTGGACAAAAAAATGGAAATGTTGATGCAAACCAAGTCTTGTAAAACCGGCGCTGCTCCGCTATAATACCATTCATGAATCCTTACAACGTCCTGCCGCTTTTCCGGCAGGGCGTTTTTCACGGCAAAAATGCGAACATCCATCTTTTTTTGTGTGGGCAGGAGGTATATTTCCATGACCAAAGATATGACGCAGGGCAGCCCGCTGAAGCTGCTGCTTGCCTTTGCTGTGCCGCTGATGCTGGGCAGCCTGTTCCAGCAGTTCTACAATCTGGCCGATACCATCATCGTGGGGCGGTTCGTGGGCGTGGAAGCGCTGGCGGCGGTAGGCAGCGTGGGCGGCCTGAACTATCTGGTGCTGGGCTTCGTCAACGGCATCGCCTGCGGCTTCTCCATCCCCATCTCGTGGACCTTCGGCGCGAAGGATTACAGAGAGATGCGGCGTTACACCGCCAATACCGTCTGGCTGAGCCTCTTTTTCGCCGTCGTGCTCACGGTGGTGACGGTGGCCCTGACCCGGGCGGTGCTGGTCTGGACCAACACTCCCGACAACATCATCGACATCGCGGACATCTACATCCGCACCATCTTCTGGGGCATCCCCTTCACCCTGCTGTACAACGTCACCAGCGCCCTCATGCGCGCGCTGGGCGACAGCAAGCGGCCGCTCTATTTCCTGCTGGTGGCCAGCGTGCTGAACATCGGCCTCGACCTGCTCTGTATCCTCATCTTCCGGATGGGGGCGTTCGGTGCGGCCTTCGCCACCGTGTTCAGTCAGGCAGTGGCGGGCATCGGCAGTCTCATCTACATCGGCCGCCACTACCCGGAGCTGAAATGGAGCAGGGAAGAGGGCCGTCTGAGCGCCAGCCACTGCCTCAAGCTCTGCAACATGGGCATCCCTATGGGCCTGCAGTGCAGCATCACCGCCATCGGCAGCGTCGTGCTGCAGGGCGCGGTGAACGGTCTGGGCAGCAGCATCGTGGCCGCGCAGACCGCAGGCAGCAAGGCCGCCCAGTTCCTCTCGGTGCCGCTGGAGAGCATCGGCACCGCCATGACCACCTACGCCAGCCAGAACATGGGCGCTCACGACCTCAAGCGTGTGAACCGGGGCGTCAATACTGCGCTGGGAATTGGCTGCGTCTACAGTGTGGCATCCTTCCTCATCCTGCGTGTGCTGGATGTGCCGCTCATCAGCCTCTTCCTCGAGAGCAGCGAGGTGGAGATCATGGCGAATGCCCGCAGCTTCATCTTCTGGAACAGCGTGTTCTACATCCCGCTGGCCGTCCTCATCATCTACCGCTACACCATCCAGGGCTTGGGCTATTCCGGTCTTGCCATGTTCGCGGGCGTGGCCGAGATGGTCGCCCGTGCCATGGTGGGCTTCTGGTTCGTGCCGCTCTGGGGCTACTTTGCGGCCTGCATCGCCAACCCTGTGGCATGGTTCTTCGCCTGCTTCTTCCTCATCCCGGCGTACTTTGCAGTGCGCAATCGGCTGATGAAAGAAAATGCATATGGGGTGGGGGATTAAACCTTGCCTACAGCTCCCCTTCGGGGGAGCTTTTGTTGTATTTACAAATCCCCCCAAAACCGCTATACTATATATAGTTGTGTCAAAACGAGGAGGCGGGACGATGGAGCAGGAGCTGGAACGGCTGGAAGGCACGGTAGAGGACATCATCTACCTGAACGAGGACAACGGCTACACTGTGTTCGAGGTGTCGGGCGGCGGTGTCGTCACCGTTGTGTGCGGCGTGGTGGGAGAACTCCACGCGGGCGAAAGCGTCGTCTGCCGGGGCAGGTACGAGAACCACGCCACCTATGGCCGACAGTTCCACGCACAGGAGTGCGAGACGGATATGCCCAAAGACCTCGAGGCCGTCTACGCCTTCCTCGCCAGCCGGTCGCTGCCCTACATCGGCGCACGGACGGCGGATAAGATCATTGACAAATTCGGCGCGGCGGCGCTGGAAGTTATCGCCAACGACCCCGCCCAGCTCACCCTCATCCCGGGCATCTCGGCGGACAAGGCCGACCGCATCCAGCAGGAGTTCAAGCGGATGTTCGGAATGCGGGAGCTCATCGCCTATCTGGCTCAGTTCGAGATCAGCCCCCGCAGGGCAATGGAAGTGTTCCGTA
>ERZ506887.1630-NODE-1630-length-11635-cov-4.885665_pt1 | contig 11635 bp, 10 predicted proteins | sample MGYA00512905_ERZ506887 | MGnify/ENA metagenome assembly ERZ506887 | reverse complement strand
GACTTCATCTCCGTGGCATAGTCGGCGGCATCCAGCATCCACTGCGGCGCAGCATGGGCAGTAAGCACGCATTCCTGCTCTGCCGGGCGTTCCAGCACAGCCTTTTGCAACAGGGCTTTATCCACCATATCCAGTTCCCATGCGCTGCCTGCTTCGTCCAAAATCAGCAGGTCGGCAGGGTCGGCCATGGCAGCTGTGAGGTTCGCATTCTGCAGCTGGCGGGTGGCTTCCTTTTCCGCTTCGTTCATCTGGAACACGAACTTCTGCCCGCCCTTGCCCCGGAAAATTTTTGCCCCCAGCTGGGCCAGCAGAGGGATCTCGCCGCTTTGCCCGCCCTTGAGGAACTGCACGATGACCACCCGTTTGCCGCTGCCCAGTGCGCGGAGGGCAAGGCCCATGGCGGCGGTGGTCTTCCCCTTGCCGTCGCCCCAGTAAAGATGTAACAGGCCCTGTTCCATCATCCGTTCTCCTTGGTGTACTGCACGGTCTCCACCAGGTGCAGGATGTGCTGCTCCGGCCAGTCCCGGGCATCCAGCACATAGCCGCCCGCGTTGGGGCCGCACCAGTCGTGAAAGCTGCGGCGGGGCACGCCAAACCGCTCCAGTGCAGCCATTTGTGTGCCGCCATGGGCCACGATGACCAGCCGCTCCTGCCCTTCTGCAAGGGCCTTGTCAATGAGGTCGGCCAGCGTTTTGCACACCCTGTTGCAGAAATCGCTCCTGCGCTCCCCATCCGGGTGGGCGGCGTGCTCGTTTTCCTGCACCCATGCCAGATATTCCGGGTCCTGCTCCACTTGCACGAAGGTCTGGCCCTCGAACCGGCCGAAGTTCATCTCCTTCAGCCCGTCCACCGGAATGAGCTTTGCCCCGGGAAAGAACACCCGCGCCGTCTGGGCGGTGCGCTGCAGCGGGGTGACATAGACCACCTTCGGTGCAAAATCTGCCTGCCGCAGCTGGGCGATGCCCGCGGCGGAAAGGGGGATGTCCCGCTGGCCCTGATATCGTTTTTGCGCGTTGTATTCCGTCTGGCCGTGACGCAGCAGATAAATGAGCATAATCGTTCTCCTTTTTGGTTTGTTCTGCACCATTATAGCCTATTTTGCGGTTATTTTCCAGCCATGCTCTTGCAATTCTTCCGCATTTCAGATATATTGAGTGGGTATGAAATTTCAGGGGAGAGAAGTGTCAATGGAGATCCGGGACCGGAAAGCAGCGCAGCGCCGGGCGGGCATCATGGCCCGCAGGGGTCTGCCGCAGGCAGAGAGAGCGGCGGCCAATGCAGCCATCTGTGCCCGCATTCTGACCATGCCCTGCTTCCAAAAGGCAGAGAATCTGCTGCTCTACGCCGCTTTTGGCGGAGAGGTGAATCTTGCTGGGCTGGCAGAGCAGGCGGCCCGGCTGGGCAAAACGGTGGCCTATCCGGTCTGTGGGGAAAACTTTACCCTGACCGCTGCCGTGCCGGGGCCGGACGGCTGGGAGGTGGGGGCTTACGGCATCCGCACACCGGTTCTGGAACGGGCGGCGCTCGTCCGGCCGGAGGCGCTTGATCTGGTGCTGGTGCCCTGCACTGCCTTTGATGCGGCCTGCCGCAGGGTGGGCATGGGCAAGGGCTACTATGACCGCTATCTGCCCAGGTGCCGGAACGCCGTGGCGCTGGGCGTGGCCTTTGAAGCCCAGCGGGTGCCGGAAGCGGCTGCAGATGGGCAGGACCGGCGGCTGGATGGACTTGTAACAGAGAGGAAAGTATATCGTGGAACTGATGAATTTGAGCTGTGAAGGTTTTCTGGAGGAGCTGGCCAGCAAGGCGGCGGCTCCGGGCGGCGGCGGCGCTTCGGCGCTGGTGGGCGCGGCCGGTGTGGCGCTGGGCAGCATGGTGGGCAGCCTGACCGTGGGCAAAAAGAAATATGCTGCCGTGGAAGCGGACATCATTGCCCTGAATGTCCGGGCCGAGGCCCTGCGCAAGCGGCTGGAAGCGCTGGTGCAGGCCGACGCGGAGGCCTTTCTGCCTGTGGCGGCGGCCTACAAGCTGCCGAAAGAGACCCCGGAACAGCAGGCCCACAAGGCCGCGGTGCTGGAAAAGGCACTGGACAGAGCCTGCGCCGTGCCGCTGGAGGTGATGACTGCCTGCGGTGAGGGCATCGCACTGGCCGCAGAGTACGCCGAAAAGGGCAGCGTGCTGGCCCGTTCCGATGCCGGATGCGCGGCGCTGTTCTGCAAGGCAGCCATGCAGGCGGCGGGGCTGAACGTGAAGGTCAACACCCGCCTGATGGCAGACAAGGCCCATGCGGATGCGCTGGAGGCCAGAGCGGAACAGCTGCTGGCCGAGTTTGTGCCGCAGGCTGACAGGGTCTATCAGACTGTATCAAATGAGTGAGGGGAAAAGAAAATGGCTCAGATCTTGAAGGGTGCGCCCGTGGTGGCCGCCATGAACGAAGCAAACGCCGCGCGCTGTGCTGCGCTGAAGGAAAAGGGTATCGTGCCCACACTGGCTGTGGTGCGGGTCGGCGCGCGGGAGGATGACGTTTCTTATGAAAAGGGAATCGTCACCCGGTGCGGTAAGGTTGGCGTGGAGGTGCGGCAGTTCCATCTGGCGGAAGATGTTACGCAGGAGGAACTGCTGGATGTGATCCGGCAGATCAATGGGGACGCATCGGTTCACGGGTGCCTGATCTTCCGGCCCCTGCCAAAGCGGTTCGATGACCGCAGGGTCCAGGAGGCGCTTGCCCCGGAAAAGGACGTGGACGGCATCACGGACGGCTCGATGGCCGGTGTGTTTACCAACATGCCCATCGGCTATCCGCCCTGCACGGCGCAGGCCTGCCTTGAGATCCTGAAATACTACAACGTGCCGCTGTCCGGCAAACGGGCCGTGGTCGTGGGCCGCAGCTTGGTGGTGGGCAAGCCCGCTGCCATGATGCTGGACCGGGAAAACGCCACTGTGACCCTCTGCAATTCCCGCACCCGGGACCTGCCCGCCCTCTGCCGGGAGGCCGATGTGCTGGTGGTCGCCATGGGCAGGCGGGGAGCCATCGGGGCCGATTGCCTGCGGGAAGGTCAGGTCGTGGTGGATGTGGGCATCCACGTCAACGAGGGGGGCAAGCTCTGCGGCGATGTCCGCTTTGATGAGGCAGAACCCATCGTGGAGGCTGTCACCCCGGTGCCCGGCGGTGTGGGCACAGTGACCACCTCTGTGCTGGTGGGCCATGTGGTGGATGCCGCATCCGCACAGTAAAACAGAAAACAACAGGCGGTGCCGGAGATTTCCGGCACCGCCTGTTGTTCTCATACGGTTGCAAGCACGGCAAGGATGCTCTGCCAGCGGGGGTTCTGCACCTGCTGTGCGGCACGGCGGGGCGCGGAAGGTGAAACCGTGCGGGCAGGACGCTGGACGCAGTCAGCCGGCTGCGCAAAGGGGGAGGCGAGTTCGGCCTGCCAGCGGGCGGCCAATGACATGGCCTCAGGGCTTGATTGCAGGGTGCGGCGCTCCGTTCCGGCCAGAAAATCGCCCAGCCAGCAGAGAATGGCCGCAATGGGCAGGCAGTCGGCGGCACGGGTGGACCAGTAGTTCCACTCGCCGCCCCGGCCCACAAAGCTCTCCACGGTGATCATGGCACCTTCCCGGGCAGATTGAGGCAGGCAGGAGCGGGAGGTGCCTGCCGCGCGGCGCAGCTCCCGCAGAATGATCTCAGTACGGCCCGCGTCCAGGGTGTCATCCCGGATGCAGGCGGAAAAGTCCGCACTGTCCAACAGGTTTTCGGCCCGGGTGGGGAATTGCCCTGTCATCTCGCCGGATGCGTTGTGGCAGAGCTGCCAGCCCTTGCGGAACAGCTGGAAGTTCAGGTTGCGGCGGCCCATGGTGGAGTAAAACACCCGGGCGCGGCCATTGGGAGACTGCCGCAGCTCCAGATAGGCATCAGCGCCGCCCAGGTCCTGTACCTTGACGGTCAGGAGCAGGGAAGAATTGTTTTTCTGTGCGGACATGGCACGGTGCATCTCTTCAAAATAGCGGCTGGCATCCATAGCGGGTCTCCTCTCTGGTTTTGGATGATGTGTCAGAAACCATCCATCGGTTGTTCTCTGCCTGCATTATAACATATATGACAACAAAATACAACTATAAGTTTGACAAAAACCAAAATATTTTGGAAATCCGGGGATGCTGACAAACGGATTGGTTGTAAATGAAAAAGGCTTCTCCCATCGGAGAAGCCTTTTTGTGGTGGCAGGATTCAATCGCCCAGCTCCCGGATCTCATTCTGGATGAGCCGCCCAGCGGCGCGTGCCAGCTGATCCATGCCCCGGATGCGGGCGAGATTTTTGCCGTAGATGCGTTCTGCATCGTGGCTGGAGCTGTCCTCGCCCATGAACACGGCAGAAACACGCAGACCCTTGCGCCGCAGGGTGCGCACCTCGGCGGCGGCATCGTCCACACCGTAGGAGCCGCCGTAATCACAACCCAGCGGTTGTTCCGGGCTGGGCGGTACACGGCGGCTGTCGTTGGGGGAAGCATCCGTCAGCAGGATGAGCAGATGCCGGGGCGCGGGGCCGGGGTCAAAGCTGACCAGATCGCCTGCCGCCCGCAGGGCAAGGCCGTCGCGGTTCCAGCCCGATGCAAAATACTGGTCGATGCCCTGCAGGCTTTTGTCCGCAAAGCCCTTGAGCACCCGCAGAACCGTATAGCCCCGCAGGCTGCAGAAGCTGCTGACCCGCACCGGGATGCCGCAGGCGGCAAGGCTCTGGGCCAGGATCGTGCCCTGCGCCGCAATGACCTCCTGACAGTGGAGCCGGGAAGCCGACGCGTCCAGCAGCAGGTCCACGGTGAAGGAGGGCTGATTCTCCTCCTCGGCACAGCGGAACACCCGGCTGTCGTTCAGAAGGGGAGCGCGCCAGACCCGCTCCGGGTCCAGAGCACCGCTGCGGGCGATCCGGGCATTGGGCTGCTGGTGGACCAGAATGCAGTTGCGGATCTGCTCGGTGAGCCGGAGCACCACGCTGCGGTGAAGCGCCCGGTTTTTGGCGTAGTAGGCGCGGTTGCGGTCGGCCTGCAGCTGAGCCTGCTCGGCCAGGTGCTTTGCCTCCGGTGTGGGGGCCTGTTCCGGGCTGGGCACGCCGGAGGCAAACCAGAGGCGGCACCCGAGGTGCGCCCCGGTGCAGAGCGCCTGCTCGGCCTTGCGCAGACGCTCGGGCGGATAGAGGGAACGGCCAAAGCAGCTTTCAATGTAGGCGCGGTCCTCGGCGGCATTCTGCCGCAGGGTGATGTGGGCCAGCCGCTTGTCTGCCGTGGGGCCGGAGCCGCCCGCCTCCACAGAACCGGAGTGCTCCACGGTCAGCCGGTCAGTCTTGATCATCTGGGTGGGCAGCGTTTTGGTGGCAAGAGAGGCCAGCAGCCCCTCCAGATGCAGATGAAGCCCCACTTTGTGCCGGATCCTGCCGTCAAACAGGGCAAACCTTGCAAACAGGCCCAGCAGCTCACCCTTGAGCTGGCCGGGCTGGGGCGGTTGGGCTGGAGAAAGTGCCTCTGCCAGCCGGCTCTCGTAGGGGGTCATCACAGGCGGATGCCTGCCCTGTACGGTGCGCCAGCGGTCAGCCTGCATGGTGTAGACCAGCTGATTTTTTGCCATCCACTCCTGCCGCGAAAGCTTGTACTGGATGCCGAAGAAATAGTCCGCGTGGGCCCGGCGCAGCTCGGAAAGGACCGGGCGGCGGGGCAGTTCCAGCAGATAGACCGCGCTTTCGAGGTAGAGCCATGTCAGATCGTCCAGCTGGCTCTCCCGGAGATCGCCGTCCCATGTGGCAAAAAGGTCGCGGAGCAGGTCGTCGCCATAGTATTTGTGCACCAGCCCCACGACACAGTTCATATAAAAATCGATCGTGCCGTCGGTGTTGCGGGCCAGGAAAAGCGGCTCAAAGCCGTAGGCTCCCGCCGCCGCCCACACCTGATTGGCGGCCCGCCGCTCCTCGGCGGTATAACTCCGGGCATCCATCAGCGGAACAGCTTTTCAGCCGTCAGGCTGGCCGGGATGCGGGCGGCGATCACGTCCCGGATCAGCCCCTGCTCGTAGGAATCAAAGGCCTTGTTGGTGATGCCCATGTCCAGCGCAGGCCCCGCAGCCACGCCCCGGCGCATCAGGCGCAGAGCGTCCAGCATTCCGCGCAGATCCAGCGCTTTGGTAGAAATTTCGGCGCTGTCGCATTTCTTTTGCAGGTCAAGGAAGAGCAGAGCAAACTGGTGCACATATTTGTCCGTCAGGTCGGCAAACTGGGCCCGCAGCAGCTTTTCAAGGTTTTCCTCCGTGATGGTGGGCATCTGGATGACTGCAAAGCGGGAAGTCAGGGCCTCGTTCAGCTCCCGGGTGCCCGCGTAGCCATAGTTCATGGTGGCGATGAAGCGGGTCTCCTCGGCCAGCGGGATGCGCTCGTAGCCGGGCACATCAATGGCGCGGCGGAAGTCCAGCACGGCGTGGAGGACGGCCAGGGCCTCGTTTTTGGCCATGTTGATCTCGTCCAGCACGCCGAAGCCGCCGCACTGGGCACAACGGTAGACCGGCCCGGGCCGGAAGGTGACCGCCCCATCCACAAAGGTGTCCATGCCGATGAGGGAGGCTGCATCCATGTTCACATGGAACGAGATGTCCCATGCGGGGCGGCCAAAAGCGGCGGCCAGATTTTCAGCCAGCACATTTTTGCCGGTGGCCTTGCCGCCAGCCAGCAGCAGGTTCTCGCCGCAGAGCAGGGCCGCCAGTGCCTGCTCCCAGACCTCCCGGCCATAATAGGTAAAGCCGGAAGCCGGGATGCGGGGGCGCAGGGCCTCGGGCAGAGCGTGGGCGGCGCGGTATTCTTCCACAGCGCGCAGCAGGTCGGGGCTGATGCCCTCCTGCCGTAATGTTTCCATCAGATCAGACATCCAAGACATCTCCTTGCGGTTGGCTTTGCCAAACCGATTTTTCAGCCTTATCATAGCACAACCGCTCCGGTTTGTGTAGGGGGCGCACGGGCATTTTTTGCCAAATTTTTGCCCGGGAAATGCCGCAGGGTGGAACGGATCTGTGTGCTGCCGTGCGAACGAAGGAGCTTTTCGTGCCCAGGGATCGTGCGGCAGCGGATATTTTGTGGAAAGCTGTCGAAATGGCAGGTGTTCCGCGTTGTGGGTATCCACTTTTGGCTCAGAATGGTAAAAATTCCGGAAATTCGATTGACAAATCCGAATATTTATCGTATAACCTATATATGGGAACAATTCCGGAGGGAATGCGGAACTCGTGCCCCTGCCCGTTCCTGTCGGAGGAACCACGGTCTGGTTCTGATGCCGGCGCACTTGGTTTGGTGCAGACGGTAAGTATAGATTGATTTGAAAGAGAGGAATCCCCGTTATGATGAACAATGAGATCAAAATGCCTGCTAGCTTTGCTGCGATCGATGAGAACGAAATGGTGTACCTGCAGGGTGGCGCAACCACCGAGGCTACCGCTTGGGACGTGTTCCTGAACGTTGGCAAGCTGTTCAACTACATCGCCCGCGTGTTCTCCGCAGGCAGCTCCATCGTCAACAACATCAATGTTATCGTGACCACCTTCCAGACCCTGAGCACCTTCAGCCTGACCGCTAAGAACTAAGGTTTGGGCCAAAACCGAATCAGCATTCACAGGGCATCCGCTCCGGCAGGCGCGGGTGCTCTTTTTTGCTGTACAGGGCGGGAAGGTATTCGCCCCCAAATGCAGGAAAGCAGCCGTTTTTCTGCAAAGCGGGCGGATTGTCCATTGACAAGGCTCAAGAGGGTGTCGTATACTAACGGTGCCTTGCAAGAAACCCCGCATCTGCGGAATAAAAGAGGAGAGAGAATATGAAAAATAACAACAGCAGCATCAAGCCCGTTGTCGCTGTCGGTATCGGCGCGGCATTGTTCTTTGTTCTGGGGCGTTTTGTGGCCATTCCCAGCCCGGTGCCCAACACCAACATCAGCCTGCAGTACGCCGTTCTGGCCCTGCTGGCTGCCATGTACGGCCCCGTGGCCGGCGGCCTGATCGGCTTCATCGGCCACACCCTCATCGACCTGTCCTGGGGCGGCAGCCCCTGGTGGAGCTGGGTCATCGCCTCCGCCTTTGTGGGCGTTGTGGTGGGCCTGTTCTCCAAGAAGCTGAACCTGCAGGAAGGCGAGTTCAGCAAGAAGCAGGTGGCTTTCTTTGCGCTGGCCAATATCGTGGCCCATCTGCTGGCCTGGATCCTGGTGGCCCCCGTGCTGGATATTGTCATCTACGCCGAGCCCGTCAAAAAGGTGTTTGCACAGGGTGCATTTGCCGCAGTGTCCAACAGTATCACCGCTGTGGTGGTGGGCGGCCTGCTGGTGCTGGCTTACACCAGAACCATTGCCAAGAAGGGCTCTCTGGATCAGGAGTGATCCCCGTATGAAACCCGGCCTTTCCATCTGCGCCGTCCGGCCCGTTGGAAAGGCTTTTTTGATGAACAGCTGAGGTACCATACCCATGGCAGAACGTAAACCCATCATCTCATTCCGCAACTTTTCCTTCCAGTACCGCGCCCAGAAGCGCCCCACCCTGACCGATATCAATCTGGAGATCTACCCGGGTGAGCGGGTGCTCATTGCGGGCCCCTCCGGCAGCGGCAAGAGCACGCTGGCGGGGTGCATCAACGGGCTGAACCCGTTTTCCAACCCTGGCGCGTGCACCGGCACCCTGACCGTGGACGGTGTGGATGCGCCTCACAGCAGCCTCTTTGAGCTTTCGGCCCATGTGGGCACGGTGCTGCAGGACCCGGACGGCCAGTTCATCGGGCTGACCGTGGGCGAGGACATTGCCTTTGCACTGGAAAACAGCTGCACCCCGCAGGATGAGATGCACGCCATCACCCGCCATGCCGCCGAGCTGGTGGGCATCGAGAACCATCTCGGCTATGCACCGCACGAGCTTTCGGGCGGGCAGAAGCAGCGGGTGAGCCTGGCGGGCGTGATGGTGGATCAGGTCAAGATCCTGCTCTTCGATGAGCCGCTGGCCAACCTCGACCCCGCCACCGGCAAGCAGGCCATTGAGCTGATCGACGAGATCCAGAAAAAGACGGACACCACAGTGCTCATCATCGAGCACCGGCTGGAGGATGTGCTCTGGCGGAACGTGGACCGCATCGTGCTGGTGAACGGCGGCACCATTCTGGCAGACCTGCGCCCGGATGAGCTGCTCTCGGGCAGCCTGCTGGCGGAAAACGGCATCCGGGAGCCGCTGTATGTCACGGCTCTGCGCTATGCCGGGGTGGATATCACTCCGGACAAGCACCCCGCCCATGTGGACAGTCTTGTGCTGGACGATACCGACACCCAGAAGCTCCGGGACTGGTTCACGGCCCGGCCACGGCCCGCCGCACCGCCGGAACGGGAGTCGTTGCTGGAGGTAAAGGGCCTGAGCTTTGGTTACCAGAAGGGCCAGCAGACCCTGCGGGATGTCAGCTTCTCGATCGGCAAGGGGGAGATGGTGAGCATCGTGGGCCGGAACGGCGCGGGCAAATCCACCCTCTCCAAGCTCATCTGCGGCTTCGAGACCCCGGATGCGGGCGAGATCTTCCTGAACGGCAAGCCGCTGGCTGAGGAGAACATCCGCCGCCGCGCCCAGCACATTGGCTATGTGATGCAGAACCCCAACCAGATGATCTCCAAGACCATGATCTACGATGAGGTGGCTCTGGGCCTGCAGCGCTCCGGCCTGACCGAGGAGCAGATCCGGGAAAAGGTGGAGGCGACCCTCAGGGTCTGCGGCCTGTATCCTTTCCGGAACTGGCCCATCTCGGCACTGAGCTTCGGCCAGAAGAAGCGGGTGACCATTGCCAGCGTGCTGGTGCTTGACCCGGAGCTCATCCTTCTGGATGAGCCCACCGCCGGGCAGGATTTCCGGCACTATACCGACATCATGGAGTTCCTGCGGGGCCTGAATGCCCGGGGCGTGACGGTGGTGATGATCACCCATGACATGCACCTGATGCTGGAATATACCCGCCGCGCGCTGGTGTTCTGCGACGGACGGCTCATTGCCGACCGCACCGCGGCCGCCGTTCTGTGTGACCCCGCGCTGGTGGAGCAGGCGGCCCTGAAGGAGACCAGCCTGTACACGCTGGCCAACCGCTGCGGCATTGCGCCCGCACAGGAATTTGTAGAGAGATTTATTGAGCAGGACCGGGAGGTGAGAGAGGGTGGCTGCTAAGACCGTTTTGAATTATCTCCCCCGGGAGAGTGTCATCCACAAGATGACCGGAACCACCAAGCTGGCGTTCTTCCTGCTGTTCACCTTTGCCAGCATGATCACCTACAACACCTGGGTGCTGCTGGGCCTGTTGGTGGTCAGCCTGCTGGCCTTCAGGCTGAGCCGGATCAAATTCCGGGAAGTCCGGTTTATGATGACCTTCATGCTGGTGTTCCTGCTGCTGAACAACTTGTTCATCTTCCTGTTCGATCCCAATCAGGGTACCACCCTGTACGGCACCCGCACGGTGCTCTGCCACCTGTTCTGGTGGTATGACCTGACAGCGGAACAGCTGTTCTACATGATCAACATCAGCCTGAAATATTTTGTGGCCCTGCCGGTGGCCATCCTCTTCATCTCTGCCACCGACCCCAGCGAGTTTGCTGCCAGCCTGAACAGCATCGGCATCTCGTATAAGGTCGGATATTCGGTGGCCATTGCCCTGCGCTACATCCCCGATATCCAGCGCGACTACCACAGCATCAGCCAGGCCCAGCAGGCCCGCGGCGTGGAGCTGGGCAAAAAGGAGCCTTTCTTCAAGCGGATGAAGAACTCTGTCAACATCCTGCTGCCGCTCATCCTGACCAGCCTGAACCGCATCGACACCATTTCCAATGCGATGGAGCTGCGCGGCTTCGGCAAGAACAGCAAGCGCACCTGGTATACCCAGCGCCCCTTTGCCCGGCGGGACTTCATTGCCCTGGGCGTGGGCGCGGTTCTGCTGCTCATCAGCCTGACCGTGACCATCCGCTTTGGAAGGTTCTATAACCCATTCCTCTGAATAAAAAGGCATCCCCGCACTTCCTGTTTCGGCAGGCCGTGCGGGGATGTTTTGCTTTTACAGACCGTTGGTCCAATGATGCCGCAAGAAAGAGGGGGCTGTGTTACGCCGCGTCCACGAACTCCTCCGGGTCTTCCACGGCATCGGTGATGGTCTCCTCCGCGTCATCGGAGGAGTCGGCAGGCTGCTCCGGGTGGAGCAGGGCGTTGAGCAGGTCACGGAAGTCGATCAGGCTGTCGTCCACCTGCTGATTCCGGGCCAGCAGATCCTGCACCATGTCGGGCTTGGTCGCGGCCTTCGGCATCGGACTTCCGGCCATGTTGGGCGAGGTGTGGTCGCTTACGACCGTGCCGCTCACGGCGATGTCGCCGTCGATCGTGATCTCGCCTTCGGCCTCCGCGATCAGACTGCGCAGGTCGGCGAACGTCACTTCGCGGGTGTCGCTCGTGCCGCCCGGAATGCCCTGCCGGATCGTGCAGCAGGCCAGGTGCTGTCCGCCCCAGTCGTCCTCGAACTGCAACTGAATCCGGGCCTCACGGCTCTCGAACGCCGTGTTGTCGGCGATTCTGAACAGGAGACTTTTGTAATCCCCGGCGTATCGAATGCTGTCGATC
>ERZ506887.1629-NODE-1629-length-11639-cov-3.855922_pt1 | contig 11639 bp, 8 predicted proteins | sample MGYA00512905_ERZ506887 | MGnify/ENA metagenome assembly ERZ506887 | reverse complement strand
CGCCCTCGAACGGTTTACGCACATGGCGTAGTCTATAAAACTCTGTTTAAGTTCTTTTTCTGCCTCGATATCTATGATTTTGGTCATATCGAGAGTTCTTTTGAATTCAGCCGTCAAAGCCTGATCGAATTCTTTTTTAGCCATCGTTCCTTCCTCCGTCAGGTATCGAGTTCGCGGTTAGCGAATTTCGCGTTTTCTTCGATGAATTTTCTTCTCTGCTCGGGTTCTTCGCCCATTAAAAGCGCGAAGTGAGCGTCCGCTTCGACCGCGTCGTCTATCGTAACCTTACGAAGAGTACGCGTCGCGGGGTTCATCGTCGTTTTCCACATCATTTCGGGTTCGTTTTCGCCGAGACCCTTTGAGCGCTGAACGGTATATTTCGCGCCTTTCAGCTTTTCCGTTATCTCCGCCTTTTCCTTTTCGTCATAGGCAAAGTATGTCTCGTCCTTACAGGTTATCTCATAGAGCGGTGATTCCGCTATGAAAACAAGCCCCTCATCCACGAGCTTCGGAAGAAGCCTGTAGAAAAGCGTGAGCAGGAGCGTTCTTATCTGATAGCCGTCCTCATCGGCATCGGTACAGATGATTATCTTGCTCCAGCGCAGTGCCGAACGGTCAAAAGCCATCGGCGATTTTTTATTTTCCTTGTGCCCGCTCTCCAGCTCCATTCCGCAACCGACGGCATTCACGAGGTCCATTATGATATCGCTCTCGAGAATCTTCTTGTATGTGCTCTTCAGGCAGTTGAGCGTCTTTCCGCGAACGGGGATTATCGCCTGAAATTCCGCATCTCTGCCGAGCTTTACCGAGGTGAGTGCCGAATCGCCCTCAACTATATAAAGTTCTCTTCTCGTCGGGTCCTTGGAGCGACAGGAAACGAATTTGTTTATGCGGTTTGTCACGTCGTTTGCCGTCGTCATCTTCTTCTTGGCGCTGACGCGTGTATTTTCCGCTTCCTCGCGGCTGCGCTTGTTTATCAGCACCTGAGAAGCTATTTTTTCCGCCTCCAGCGGCTTCTCGCGAAAATAAAGCTCGAGATTTTCCTTCATGAAGTTTGTCAGCGACTCCTGAATGAAGGTGTTCGTTATGCTCTTTTTCGTCTGGTTTTCATATGAAGCCTGCGTGGAAAAGCTGCTGATAATCAGTATCAGGCAATCGGCTATGTCGGCATAGCTTATCTTCTGCTCGCTCTTTGTATATTTGCCGGTCTGGCGCAGATATTTGTCTATGGCATATGTGAATGCGGCGCGGACGGCACGGTCGGGTGAGCCGCCGTATTCGAGATAGCTCGAATTGTGGTAATATTCAGTCAGGTGCGTCGTATTGGAAAAGCAGAAAGCTATCTGCGCTTTCAGGCGGTATTCGTCTCTGTTGTCGCAGTCTCTGCCCTTATCCTGCATATTCCAGACCACGGGAGCCGTGAGCGAGGTTTCGCCCGCCGCCGCGGCTATATAGTCGGCAATGCCGTTTTCGTAGTAATATTCATGCTCCTCGAAGGTTCCGTCCTCGTTTTCCCATCTGAAAACAAATTTCACCCCCGGATTTACCATTGCCTGCCTGTCCAGCATCGTGGTATAGTATTCCTTGCCGACATTGATATCGGTGAAAACCTCCGAATCCGGCTTCCAGCAGACCGTGGTGCCTGTCTTTTTGTCCTTTTTGGTGAGCGGCGTTGCCGTCAGCTCGCCGACCGGACAGCCCTTTTTGAAATTCATCTCGTACATTTCACCGTCGCGATACGAGCGCACCTGCATATATTCCGAGGCGTACTGCGTGGATGCGGCGCCGAGTCCGTTGAGTCCGAGAGAAAATTCATATGAGGAATCCTCACCGCCGACATTGTATTTGCCTCCCGCGTAAAGCTCGCAGTAGACAAGCTCCCAGTTGTATCTTCCCTCTGCTTCATTATAGCCGAGCGGCACGCCGCGACCGAAGTCCTCAACGCATATGCTGAGGTCTTTATATGCGGTGACATTTATCAGATTGCCGTAGCCGGCACCCGCCTCATCGACAGCGTTTGACACTATTTCAAAAACGCTGTGGCGGCATCCGTCTATTCCGTCCGAGCCGAAAATAACGGCAGGGCGAAGGCGCACTCTGTCCGCTCCTTTTATAGACGATATACTGTTATTGCCGTAGTCCTTGCTCTTGCTTGCCATTTTTTACGAAAACTCCTCATGTATTTTTTCTTTCCGCCGCGGGAAATTTCAATATAATATTGATTTATTTACAAAAATCAGTATAATTAGTATAGTACTTGAGTTTATTCTACCATATATTGTTATAAATATCAAGAAGTTTTTTCAAAAGTTCGGGGGCAGATCATGATAAAAAAGGTTTTTTCCGATGAAAATATAGAGTTTTTTGCCGTGCTTCCCTTTGATAAGTGCGAGGTCATGCGCCCCGATTTCATTTCCCGCAGGGGCATCGACATTGCGGAGGTAAAGAGCGCCGTTATGTTTCTTGTGCCGTATATCGCGGGCGACGACGGCGATGGCAATATATCGCTCTATGCGCGAAGCCTCGATTACCATAGCTACTGCGATTCGCTCTTTTCCCGCATATGCGCAAGGCTTGAGGAATGCTACGGCAGGCACTTTTGGGGCTTTGCCGACAAATCGCCTCTCTCGGAAACATACACGGCGGCGTGCGCGGGACTGGGCATAATTGGCGACAATCACCTGCTCATAAACGAAAAATACGGCTCCTTTGTCTTTATCGGGGAAATTCTTTCCGAGGTGCCGGCAGAGGAACTGGGCTACGACGGGCGCGAGCCTGTCACAGGCGGCTGCCTGCACTGCGGCAAATGCAAAGCCGCCTGCCCGATGACGGAAAGCGGCATGGACTGCCTTTCCGCCGTAACACAGAAAAAAGGCGAGCTGACGCCTGAAGAAGCGGCATACATCCGGAAATACGGCAGCGCATGGGGATGCGACATATGCCAGACGAGCTGTCCGCTCGTGCGCCGCGTAACAGAGCGCGGCACGAAAACGCCGATAGAGTTTTTCTGTCGCGACAGGATATCAATGCTCACAATTGAAAGAGTAAACGAGATGAGCGATGAAGAATTTGCCTCCCGAGCCTTTTCTTGGCGCGGCAGAAAAACGATACTGCGCAATCTCGCGCTTTTCGAGGGGCAAAGCGGCAAAAACGAATAGAAACACCTCATTTTACGCATGATTTACAATAATATCTGGCTTATTACAAATCGGAGAGACCCATGAACAAAGAGCTTCGTGCATTAAAGCGTGAAAACAGAAAACTGCGAAAGCAAAACGAATATCTCACCCATCGCATCGATATGCTTTCCGGTGCAAAGCAGGGCGGTGCTCAGGCGCAGATACACAAGAAAATGCGCCTGCAAAGCGCCTCGGGCTTCTGGGCATACAATCTGCTCAGGATAAAGAGCACCGCCGCATATGCGATATATGATAAGGCGATGTTTACCCTGCGCAAATATGTTTTCGCTTCAAATCTCATCCTCATAGCAAAATATATCATCGCGATAGTTCACGGGAGCGTCGCGCTCGTCGTGGCGGCAGGCGTGCTCGCCGTCACCCTGCCCGTGCTGGGACTTATGACGCTTTCGGCTTTTCTCGTCGGTCTTATCCTGCAACGCAAATGGAATACATTTTTCCGCGGATATCTTCGCGGCAAAAGAGTTTATCTCTTCTTCCATATCCGCCGCGGCAGGAGCGAAAAATATTATCTCGATATGGCAACGGCTCTCGGAGAAAACGCCGTGATACTCGTCGTCAGCGACTCGCTCTTCACGGTAAAGGATGTCTGCGTTTCGCATTCTCGCTCCTGCGACAATATCTATTATATCTACTCTGGCTACTATTTCATGCTGAAAAAGCTCCTGCGCTCTCACGATATAGAAACGGCGGCGCAGATATACTGATAAAAAACGATTGCAATAAGGAGGAAAAGGCATATGGTCAGCTTCATATACGGCAGAAGCGGCTCGGGAAAGAGCGAGCTTCTCTTTGACATAGCCGAAAAATCGGCGCAAAGCGGCAGGCATGCCTATTTTCTCGTGCCGGACAGAGAGGCTGTCAATGCCGAGCGCACCGCGGCAAAGCGAAATCTCGGCGCAGATCTCGATATCATCACCTTCACTCGGCTCTGCGATTTTGTTTTCCGCAGATACGGCGGAATCTGCAAAACATACATAGAAAACGGCGCAAAAAGGATTCTCATGCGCCGTGCGCTCACTTCCCTCTCACCCGCACTTTCCGTTTACGGCGGCATATCGGATTCCGATACAAATGCCGTAAACGAGCTTGTGAAGCTCCGCTCGGATATGATGCGCGGCAAGGTTACGCCGCAGGCGCTCATGGCGGCATCGGAAAAGCTCGCCGAAAATACGCGCCTCTGCGGCAAGCTCTCCGATATCGCGCTCATCTCCTCCAAATACGATGCGCTTGTCGCCGAGAAATATGACGATCCCGACTCCGCGCTCTCGGAAGCGGCGGACAAGCTCCGCGCCGGCGGATTTTTCGTCGGTTGCGATGTTTTCGTCGATTCGTTCGCTTTCTTTACAAAGGAGCAGTATGAGATAATCTCCGAAATTTTCCGTCAGGCGGAGAATGTCTGTATCACGCTCGCCTATGACCCGACCGAGGATGCCGCGCTCGCTCCTTTCTATAACATAAACGAAACGGGCAGGCGGCTCCGCGCCTCAGCCTGTGAAAACGGATGCACAACTCTTCCCGATACGGTACTGCGTGAAGCTCCGCGCTTTTCGGCACCCGAGCTTTCATATCTCGCGCTGAATCTCTGGCATGAACCGAATGTCAAGCCGAAATACGAGCCGAAGTGTAACGCACTGCGCGTCATATGTGCCGCAAACAAGACAGAAGAAGCGCGCGCCGTCGCCTGCGATATAGCAAGACGCGTGCGGCTCGGCGCCAGATATCGCGATTTCGCAATAATTTCGCGCAGGCGCGACGACTATGCGGGCATAATCGACGCAATGCTCCGAAGCTATGAGATACCGTATTTTCTCTCGTCGCGCTCGGATATCATGCGGCTCTCGCCGATACGCTTCGTTTTCGCGGCGCTCGAAATATGCCGCCGCGGCTTCACTCTCGAAAATGTCACGGCTTATATCAAGACAGGACTTCTCGATATCCCCGATGAGACCCTCGGTCTTTTTGAAACATATATCACCCGCTGGAATATACACGGCGCGCGCTTCACCGACGGCGCGGCATGGACAATGAATCCCGACGGCTACGGCACCGTGGCAAATGAAGAAACGGAGCGCAGGCTCGTCGAGATAAATTCTGTAAAAAATGCCGTCATCGCTCCTCTTCATATGTTCTGTGCAGAGGCGGGAAAGAAGCAGAGCGTGCGCGAGCATTGCCGTGTGCTTTTCGATTTCATATCGTATATGCGCATACCGGAAATGACGGAAAAGCTCTGCCGTGCGCTCACGGATGCGGGGGAGGCGGGCATTGCCGCCGAGCTTTCGCAGGCGCACGGGCTTATCTGCGATATGCTGGACAGTCTCGTCGCATGCTCGGGCGACACCGACGTAACCTGCGAGGGCTTTGCCTTCATGCTCCGAATGATGGCGCAGGATAAGGATGTCGGCAATATACCCACCTCCGTAGACGAGGTGCTGATAACGGAAGCGGGAGCCTCAAACTCCGAAAATGTGAAGCACGTCTATGTTATCGGTGCGGCAGAGGGTGTTTTTCCCGCCGCAGTGACAGAAGAAAGCTTCTTCTCCGAGCATGAGAAAAAGCTGCTCTCCGATATCGGCATAGATATAAGCACGCGGCTGGAAAACAAGCTTGCGGACGAGCTTTTCTTCTTCTATTCCGCGGTATGCTCGGCTTCAGATACACTGACGGTGACTTATCCGCGATATATCAGCGGGGAGAAGGCGGCAAAATGCGCCCCGCTCCGCCGCATGCTCGAAATGTTTCCGAAGCTTCGCGAGGAGCGCTTTGACGATGTGCCGAAAGCGGAGCTTATCGAACGTCCGCTCCCTGCCATGGAATATGCCGCTTCTCTTTCCGGCGCTCTCGGAGAAAAGCTGCGTGCGTATTTCCTTTCAAACGAAAAATATGCCCCGAGGCTGAAATACGCGGGCGAGCCGCTCTCGGCAAAGGAGTGCCGTCTCACTCCCGAATGCACGGGAGAGCTTTTCCCCGAGAGAGTGAATATCAGCTATTCGCGGCTGGAAAAATACATAAGGTGCAATTTCTCGTATTTCTGCGATTACGAGTTGAAAATAGCCGACTGCACAAGGATAAAATTCGGTGCGCTCGATATAGGAAATTTCATGCACAAGCTGCTTGAGGAAACAGCAAAATTCGTCCTCGATTCGGGCGAACACGACGCGGCGAAAACAGACGCATATATCCGTTCGCGGGCAGAGGAATACCTGCGCAAAACCGCCGGCGGAGAAGATTTTATCTCGGGCAGACTCCGCCATATTTCGGATAAGCTCTGCCGCAGTGCCGCCGCCTTTGTCTCCGATATGGTGCACGAATTTGACCAGAGCGGCTTCCGCGCGGTCGATTTTGAAGCAGGCATAGGTACGGGCGAAGGAAGCATCCCGCCGATGAAGCTCGAAGATGAAAACGGCAGGGTTTCTCTGCGCGGAGTCATCGATCGAGTGGATACACTCGAGGGTGACGACGGAAACCTGTATGTGCGCATAGCCGACTACAAAACAGGCACAAAAACCTTCGATATGAATAAAATCCGCGAGGGCTTTGACCTGCAGATGCTGCTCTATCTCTTTTCCGTCTGCGAAAACGGCGAGCGGCGCTACGGCAAAAAGCCTCTTCCCGCAGGTGTGCTCTACATCGGCGTAAAGCCGCCGCAGAAGAGCGGACACATCGGCGAAGAAGCCGAAGCCGATTTCGCCCCCGTGAAAAGCGGCATTCTCATAAACGACGAAAAGGTTCTGCGCGAGATGGAGCGAAATCTCGAGGGGCATTTCATACCGATAACGGAGAAAAATCTCGCCTCGGGCAAGGGTCTGCTCACGCGCGGGGAATTTGAGAGCCTGCGCGGCGATGTACGGAATACCGTGCTCGCATTTGCCGCAAAACTGCGCTCTGGCGAAGCATGCGCCGCGCCTGTTTCGGATGGGGACACCGACCCATGTGAATACTGTAAAAACAAAGCGATATGTCGCGCCGCCTCAAAAAGCCGTGCGCGTAGAAAATAAGCGAAAACCCAAGGAGGATAAGCCACATGGCTATACCGGAGAAAATACTTAAAAAAGTTGAAAAGCCCGCCAGATACACAGGCGGCGAATGGGGACAGACGATAAAGGACAAAAAGGATATCGATATCCGTTTTGCCTTCTGCTTTCCCGATACATACGAGATAGGAATGTCCAATCTCGGCATACGCATACTCTACGATGTGCTCAATGCACGTGCAGACACATGGTGTGAGCGAGTCTACGCTCCGTGGACGGATATGGAAAAATATATGCGCGAATACGATATCCCTCTCTTCGCGCTCGAAAGCGGCGACCCGCTCCGTGAATTTGATTTCATAGGCTTTACGCTCCAGTATGAGCTTTGCTACACCAATATGCTGAATATGCTGTCGCTTTCGGGCGTGCCGATACGCTCCGCCGACCGCGATGAGAGTATGCCCATAGTTGTCTGCGGCGGTCCCTGCACATATAACGCCGAGCCGATGGCGGATTTCATCGACCTATGCCTCATCGGCGAAGGCGAAGAGGAAATAGACGAGCTGATGACCATATATGCAAAGCATAAGAAAAAGGGCTTCGTAAAGGAAGATTTCCTCCATGAATGTGCAAAGCAGGAGGGCTTCTATGTTCCCTCTTTCTATTCCGTTGAATACAACGATGACGGCACGGTAAAGAAATATACGCCGAAATACGACGATATACCGACGAAGATAAAAAAGCGCATTATAAAAGATATGGATACGGTGCGCTTCCCGAAAAAGGTAGTGATGCCTTTCATCGACACGGTGCATGACCGCATCATGCTCGAGGTATACCGCGGATGTATACGCGGATGCCGCTTCTGTCAGGCGGGTATGATTTACCGCCCCGTGCGCGAGAAATCCGTGGAAACGCTCTGCCGCGAGGGCAAAACGCTCGCCGACTGCACCGGCTATGACGATATCTCCCTCATTTCGCTGAGCATCAGCGACTATTCTCATATAAACGAGCTGACCGACCGCCTGCTCGAATGGACAAACGAGCGCAAAATCTCACTCTCGCTTCCATCTCTGCGCGCCGACAGCTTCACAAAGGAGCTGATGGATAAGGTTTCGAGCGTGCGCGCAGGCGGACTTACGTTTGCTCCCGAGGCGGGGACACAGCGCCTGCGCGATGTCATAAACAAAAATCTCGCAAAAGAGGACCTGCTCCGCGCCTGCCGCGTGGCTTTCTCGGGCGGCAAGAGCCAAGTCAAGCTCTATTTCATGCAGGGTCTGCCGACGGAAACGGACGCCGATCTCGACGGCATCTATGAGGTTGCCGAGAGCGTTATCGATACATATTATCAGACGCCGGACAGACCGCGCAAGGCGCCGCTCGTCACAATCTCCGCCGCCTGCTTCATTCCGAAGCCGTTCACGCCTTTTCAGTGGGAACCGCAATGCGATATGGCGGAGCTTGAGAGAAAACAGCGTTATCTCGACGGCGTGATAAAGGACAGAAAGGTGAAATACAACTATCACGACGCAAAGGTAAGCCGCATAGAAGCCGTCTTTGCCCGCGGAGGCAGAAAGCTCTGTGCCGCAATGGAGGAGGCTCACCGCCGCGGCATGGTATTCGACAGCTGGGAGGAGCATTTCGACTATGAGAAGTGGCTCGGGGTTTTCGCGGCGGTGGGCATAGACCCCGCATTCTACGCAAACCGCGAGTTCGGCGAGGACGAGATTCTCCCATGGGATATAATAGATATAGGTGTAACAAAGGAATTTCTGCTTCGTGAGCGCCACCGCGCCCATGAGGGAAAAACCACGGAAAATTGCCGCAATGCCTGCAGCGGTTGCGGCGCAAACAGTCTCGGAGGTAAAACAGCATGGTGCCCGAAAGCAAAAAAATAAGAGTAATGTTTTCCAAAACGGGAGCACTGAAATTCATCTCTCATCTCGATATGAACAGAACGATGAAAGCGGCTTTTCTCCGCTCGAAATTGCCGATTTGGTATACAATGGGCTTCAATCCCCATCCGAAAACGGTATTTTCCCTGCCGCTTTCCGTCGGCGTCTCCGACCTCTGCTGCTTCATGGATTTCAAGATAACGGAAGAGGTTTCGCATGAGGAAATCTGCCGCGCGCTGAATGCCGCCTTCCCCGAGGGACTTCACGCGCTCGAAGCCTACGAACCGCAGACCAAGCTCTCGGATATCGGCTGGTCGGAATATGAGATAAGCATCGAAGCAATCGGTGCAAACACTTCATCGGAAGAAAAGATAAAGGCGGTTTTCGCAGCGCCGATGGTGATAGAGAAAAACTCCAAGGCAGGCATTAAAACGGTCGATATAGCGCCGCTCTGCGAGCTTGTACAGTGCCGCGCCGAGGGAGACAAAATAAGCCTTCGGCTCCTGCTCTCCTCTACGGAAAACGAATTTGTAAATCCCCGCTTCCCGATAGAATGTATATCAAAGGCGCTGGAGGAGATTCCCGCCGATGCCGATACGGATATCTGCCGCACTGCGGTATATCTCGCCGACAGGAAAACATATTTCAGATAAGCGCAAGGCGCAAGGAGGAAATAAAAATGACAAAACAGCCCGATGAAAGAAAAGCACTGCTCTTTTCCGCGGTGCTCTCGCTGAAGACGCCCGAGGAATGCGAAAATTTTTTCTGTGATCTCTGCACAAAAACAGAGCTTCGCGAGATGACCAAGCGCCTTTGGGCGGCAAAGCTCATACTCGAGGGAAAGAAATATTCCGAGATAGTTGAGGAAACAGGACTCAGCACAGCGACAATTACCCGCGTAAACGGCTCTCTCCGCGACGGAAGCGAAGGCTATATGACCGTCCTCTCCCGCATACTCAAAAATACGGAGGAAGGCAAATGAGCGAAATATACAGCGCGCTCGCGCCGCACTACGACAGACTGATGCAGGATACGGATTATTCCGCATGGTGCGATTTCTATGAAGCCTGCTTTGAGAAATACGGCGTGGATACCCCTGCCGCGATAGTCGACCTCGGATGCGGCACGGGAAGCATCTCCATAGAACTGGCAAAGCGCGGGCACAGCGTGACAGGGCTTGATACGAGCGAAGAAATGCTCGCTCTCGCATACAAAAAAGCCGAAGAAGCGAAAGTAAAGCTTCTCCTGCTCTCGCAGAATATGACCTGCTTTGACAGCGGCACGCATACGGATGCGGCGCTCTGCTGCTTTGACGGGATAAATTATCTTGCAGATACGGGCGAGGTCTGTTCCTGCTTCTGCTCGGCATATGAAAATCTGCGCGGCGGCGGACTTTTCATCTTCGATATCTCAACGCCCTACAAATATGAAAATATCCTCGCAGACAACAGCTTTGTTTACGAATACGAGGATTTGTTCACTGTTTGGGAGAGCTTTTATAATAAGAAAAGCGGAGTATGCGACTTCGACCTGACTTTCTTTACAAGGCACAAAAACGGGCTTTGGGAGCGCACGGACGAATATCAGTGCCAGCGCAAATACAGCGAAAAAACGATAATTTCTCTCCTGAAAAAATCCGGTTTTGAGCTGCTCGAAAAAGCTTCGGATATATATTTCTCGCCTGTCACGGCGACAAGCGAGAGAGAGTTTTTCATCTGCAAAAAGAAGGTGTAATCTATGGAAAAATACAATGTTACCCGCGCAATGACGCGTGACGGCTCGGCGAGGATTCTCGTGATAAACTCACGGGATATCGTAAACCGTGCCATCGAATATCACCATACCGAGCCGACAGCGACGGCGGCTCTCGGCAGAATACTCACGGCAGCTTCGCTGATGGGAACGATGCTGAAGGAAAAGGAGGACAGCCTCACTCTTCGCTTCAAGGGTGACGGACCGCTCGGCAGTGCCGTTGCGGTATCGGATTACAAGGGTAATGTCCGCGGCTACATCATGCATCCCGAGGTCGATCTGCCGCTCAAGCCGAACGGCAAGCTCGATGTCGGCGGCGGCATAGGGCACGGCACGCTCTCTGTCGTGCGCGACGACGGCACGGGAGAGGCTCACGTAGGCTCCACGGCTATTGTCAGCGGCGAGATAGCGGAGGATATCTGCGCATATTTTGCAAAGAGCGAACAGATACCGACGGTATGCTCTCTCGGCGTGCTCGTAGATAAGGACAAAACCTGCAAGGCGGCAGGCGGAATACTGATACAGCTTCTTCCCTTTGCCGATGAGGAGACTGTCGATAAAATAGAAAAAAACGTGCCGCTGCTCTCCAATATTTCCCTGCTCTTTGACGCGGGTATGACAAACGAAGCGATAATCGACCGCGCCATGGCAGGCATAGAATACGATATTTTCGATGATTTCACGGCGGAATACCGTTGCTCCTGCTCGCGCGAGCGCATACTCGGCGCAATATCCAGCTTCTCGGAAAAGGAGCTGGACGAAACCTTCGGCGACCTGCCCGAAATAGAAGTCTGCTGTCACTTCTGCGATAAGAAATATTA
>ERZ506887.1628-NODE-1628-length-11642-cov-3.830759_pt1 | contig 11642 bp, 7 predicted proteins | sample MGYA00512905_ERZ506887 | MGnify/ENA metagenome assembly ERZ506887 | reverse complement strand
AGGAAAAGATATGTTCAATGCTGTTTCTACTACCGGATGGAATGATCCGGAGCTTTTAAAAGAATGGCGGCGGGCATGGACAGAGAAAGTAAATGGGAAATTTCGAGAGTGCCACATGGCAGCCAGAATCGACCACCGTTCCTACAAAGAACAGGGGATTGACCTGATCCCGACCATCCATGAGGGATATGAAGTCCGGGCAATGGAGAAAAAGGGAATCAAAACGGTGATCGGAGAATTGAACCGGGCAATCCGGCAGTTTAACCAGATGTTTATTTCTCTGAAAGAATCCATTCAGTGGATGAAGACAGCGTATGAGGAAATGAAGGACGAACTGGATCGCAGGCAGAATCCGACACTTTTGGAAAGCTTGCAAGATTATTATGATAAGAAAACGCAGGGCAGACCACTGCTCCCAAATTTCTATGCGGAGATGAAACGGAGAGGGAAGAATCTCTCCAACTTACAGGAGTTTGCAAAATCCATCAGTTATCTTCAGACACATCAGATAGAAACGATGGATGACTTGCAGGAACGGATTGAGGAACTGAACGGTGTTGTTTCTGTCAGTAAAAAAGAAATTTCTGAAAAGCGGAAACAGTTAAAGGAACTTGAGAATCTGGAAAAGATGGCAGAGGTAATAAAAACAAATCAGCCATTGATTGATGAGTATAACCATTTCTATTTTCAGAAAAGACGGGAGAGATATTATCAGCAGCATAAAAAAGAAATCAATTATTACCGCAAATGTGAACGGGAACTGAAACAACATCTGGATAAAAATGGAAAAGTGCCAACTGCCAGATGGAAACGGGAGAAAGAAGAACTTCAGGCGGGGATCGAAGAGCTGAAAGCAGATAATCAGCCGTACCAGGAGGAACTAACTTTTGTGAAAAAGGTACAGAGCTGTGCGGATATTGCCAGACGTGACCGGGAAATGGCAGAAGCAGATACTTCCGGGCGTTCAGAAGAAAAAAGGGAGAAGCAGGTGAAGTTCCCGGCATTTCACGCAGCCCAGACAGAAGTTAATCTTGAAGAAAAAAGTAAAGTAGAGCAACAGACGGTGAACCAGACAGAGCAGAAACCGGAAAAGAAGAATTCTATTCGGAAACAACTGGCTGAAAAGAAGAAAGAGTGTGAAGAACGTGATGCAAAGCAACAGACAGTGAGGAAAAAACGGAACTATGATATGAGTTTATAGAAGTCTGTCAGCAGGACAGACAGGAAAGGATGAGGAAAATGCAGTATACAGAAGAGCAGATTGCTAGAGCAAACCAGACCGACCTTGTGTCTTTTCTGAACGCACAAGGGGAACAGTTGGTGAAAAGTGGCAGAGAATATCGTTGGAAAAAGCATGACAGTGTAACGATATCCGGAAACCGATGGTATCGGCATAGTCAGAGTAAGGGCGGTTATCCGGTAGACTTTGTGATGGAATTTTATTATGCAACATTCCCGGAAGCAGTGAAAATTCTGATTGGGGAAGAAGGCGAAGGCAGGCAGAAGTCCTGCCCCGCCCCGTCTAAAGACTTCCGATTACCGGAGAAAAATGAGGATAATGAAAAAATCATGAAGTATCTGACAGAAAAAAGAGAGATTGAGAAAACACTGGTGGAAGATTGGATTGACAGAGGTGATATTTACGAAGAAAAGAAGCATCATAATTATTCCGGTAATTTCTTTGAAGAGCGGGCAAGAAGGCAGGAATTTAGCCAGAGAAGACGTTCCAAAGATCCAGATGTTATTTATGGGAAGGATTGTGATGGAGAAGTTGTTCCTTTGGAGGAAATCGTGGACGAGATCGGACAGGTTGTCGTGCGCGGAAAGATTCTGAAGATGGAACTGAGGGAAATCCGAAGAGAGCGCACAATCGTCAGTTTTCATATTACGGACTTTACGGACACGATCGTTGGAAAGATATTTATTGCCAACAACCAGCTCCCGGAATTTTTAGATTTATTTGAAAAAGGAAAGTTTTATAAAGTAAAGGGAATGCCTCGTATGGATACCTTTGAGCACGATCTGACCCTTTCTTCTATTTCCGGTATTAAGCCGATTCCTGACTTTACAGAAAAAAGAATGGATAAAAGTCTTGAGAAACGTGTGGAACTGCATCTTCATACCGTAATGAGCGATTTAGATAGTGTAGTTGACATTAAAAAAGTAATCAATCAGGCAAAAGAATGGGGACATCCGGCGATGGCGATTACCGACCATGGCGTATTGCAGGCATTCCCGATCGCAAATCATTGTATCACGATGGACGAACCATTTAAGATTATTTACGGAGTAGAGGGATATTTTGTAAATGATTTAAAAAAGCTTGTTACGAACGATAAAGGACAGACGCTTTTTGATGATTATGTAGTATTTGACTTGGAGACTACCGGTTTTAGTCCACTGCACGATGCGATTATCGAAATTGGTGCGGTGAAGGTAAGTAATGGGGAAATAGCAGACCATTATAGTGTGTTCGTCAATCCACAGCGACCGATTCCTCTGCGGATTACCGAACTGACAAGTATTGATGATGCGATGGTTGCAGATGCAGGAACGATTGAAGAGATTCTGCCGGAATTTCTGGAATTTTGCGAAGGCTGCAGCCTGGTTGCGCATAATGCAGAGTTTGATGTCAGCTTTATTGAAGAGAATGCAAAGCGGCAGGGATTTACGACCGATTTTACGGTGCTTGATACGGTACAGATGGCAAGACTGCTGCTTACGGATCTGAATAAGTTTAAGTTAAATACAGTATGTAAGCGTTTAAACATTAAGCAGGAACATCATCACAGAGCAGTGGATGATGCAAGGGTAACGGCAGAAGTCTTTCTTCGTTTTGTGGAAATGCTTGAAGAAAAGGATGTGCATACGCTTGCAAAGTTAAATGATATGGGAGCGATGTCCCCGGATCTGATTCGGAAAGCACCGGCATATCATGGAATTATCCTTGTAAAGAATGACATCGGCCGCGTCAATTTGAATCGTTTGGTATCGGCCTCGCATCTTGATTATTTTAACCGTCGTCCGAAAATGCCGGAAAGTCTCATTCAAAAGTACAGAGAAGGGTTGATCTTAGGTTCTGCCTGCGAAGCCGGAGAGCTATTTCAGGCGATTATTCGGGGAAAGAGCGAAGAAGAATTAGCAGAACTGGTCCGCTTCTATGATTATCTTGAGATTCAGCCGATCGGCAACAACATGTTTATGCTTGAGAGTGATAAATATGATGCAAAAACAGTAGAAGATCTGCAAAATTATAACCGGAAGATCGTGGAACTTGGCGAACGTTATCACAAGCCGGTTGTCGCGACCTGTGATGTACATTTCCTAAATCCAGAAGATGAGCAGTACCGCCGGATTCTTATGGCAGGAAAAGGTTTCTCTGATGCAGATAATCAGGCACCGCTGTATTTTAGAACGACAGAAGAAATGCTAGAAGAGTTTGCATATCTTGGGGAGGCAAAGGCGAAGGAAGTTGTTATTACGAATACGAATAAGATTGCCGATATGATCGAAAAGATATCGCCGGTACATCCGGATAAGTGTCCACCGGTAATTCCAAAGTCTGATGAGACATTAACAAATATTTGTTATGATAAGGCGCATGAGATTTATGGACCAGATCTTCCGGATATCGTAGAAGAACGACTCCAAAGAGAGTTGAATTCCATCATATCCAATGGATTTGCCGTAATGTATATCATCGCGCAGAAGCTTGTGTGGGATTCAAATGACCATGGATATCTGGTAGGTTCAAGAGGTTCGGTAGGTTCCTCTTTCGTAGCGACAATGGCAGGAATCACAGAAGTTAATCCTCTGTCTGCACATTATATTTGCCCGAAATGCCATTATGTAGACTTCGATTCAGATGCGGTAAAGCCATATGCAAAAAAAGGTATGTCAGGATGCGATATGCCTGACCGGGACTGTCCGGTCTGCGGGACACCTTTACAAAAAGAGGGGCATGATATCCCATTTGAGACCTTCCTTGGATTTAAGGGAAATAAAGAGCCGGATATCGACTTAAACTTCTCAGGAGAATATCAGTCAAAAGCACATAAATATGTAGAAGTTATTTTTGGAGAAGGGAAAGCCTTTCGTGCCGGAACTATTGGTACACTTGCGGAAAAAACAGCCTATGGATATGTATACAAGTATTTTGAAGAAAGAGATATTCACAAAAGAAGATGTGAGATGGAGCGTTTAGCGGAAGGCTGTACGGGAGTAAAAAGAACAACCGGCCAGCATCCGGGAGGAATTATCGTAGTACCACATGAGTATGACATTTATGACTTTACGGCAATCCAGCACCCGGCAAATGATGTGAATACGGATATTATCACGACACATTTTGAGTACCATTCCATCGATCATAACTTATTAAAGCTTGATATTCTCGGCCATGATGATCCAACAATGATTCGACGGTTAGAAGACTTAACAGGAATGGATGCGACAACGATTCCGCTCGATGATCCGGAAGTTATGTCGCTGTTCCACAGCACCGATATTCTTGGAATCACACCGGAAGATATCGGTGGAATCGAGATGGGTTCTCTTGGTGTACCGGAGTTTGGTACAGAATTCGTTATGCAGATGTTAAAAGATACGAATCCAAAGTGTTTCTCCGATCTGGTACGTATTTCCGGTCTGTCCCATGGTACGGACGTATGGCTTGGCAATGCACAGACATTAATTGAAGAAGGAAAAGCAGAGATTTCTACAGCAATCTGTTGTCGAGACGATATCATGACTTATCTTATCAACATGGGATTAGATAAAGAGCAGTCCTTTACCATTATGGAATCCGTCCGTAAAGGAAAGGGGTTAAAGCCGGAGTGGGAAGAAGAGATGACCTCTCATGGCGTACCGGACTGGTATATCTGGTCTTGTAAAAAGATTAAATACATGTTTCCGAAGGCACATGCCGCTGCCTACGTTATGATGGGATGGCGTGTAGCGTGGTTTAAAGTACATAAGCCACTGGCATATTATGCCGCCTATTTTGGTATTCGTGCATCCGCATTTTCTTATGAGATCATGTGCAGAGGAAAGGAACGATTAGATATAGCACTTTCAGAACTGCTGAAAACACCGAAAGATCAGCAGACGAAGAAAGACCAGGATACGATTCGTGATGGAAGAATCGCGCAGGAAATGTATGCAAGAGGCTTTACATTCATGCCGATTGACATTTATAAAGCAAAAGCAAGAGAATGTCAGATTATAGACGGTAAGATCATGCCGCCGCTTTCTAGTGTGGAAGGACTTGGCGACAAGGCATGTGAACAGGTGGAGGAAGCGGCAAAACATGGACCGTTTACTTCCCTGGAAAACTTTAGAAATCAGGCAAAAGTCAGCAAGACAAACGTAGATAAGATGGTGGAACTTGGTATACTTACCGGATTACCGGAAACCGATCAGCTTACATTTGATTTCTTTATGACACAAGGTTCCGCATGATCTGAGTATGTTCTAATCTGAGGCAAAAGCAATTATATAATCTACTCTCGGAATCTAAATCAAGTGCAAGAAAGACTCCGAGAGTACATTACAAAAAACAGGAGGAAAAAATGAGTTATATTAAAAATGCAGATATTCAGGGAAATGCATGGGTAGCACCTGGTGCATGTGTAGTAGGTAATGTTACATTAGGGGATGAAAGTTCAGTGTGGTACAATGCGGTAATACGTGGAGATATGGCACCGATCGTTGTTGGCTGTGGATCAAATGTACAGGATGGTACAGTTGTTCACGCAGATGCAGGCTTTCCATGTGAGATTGGTAACGGCACATCAATTGGCCACAATGCGATCATTCATGGCTGTACGATCGGTCATAATACAGTGATCGGAATGGGCGCAATCGTTATGAACGGTGCGAAAATCGGTTCGGACTGTATCATCGGGGCAGGAAGTCTTGTCACACAGGGAACCGTTATTCCTGATGGAATGTTAGCTTTTGGTTCTCCGGCAAAGGTAGTCCGCCCACTGACCGATGAAGAGAAAAAAGAGAACCAGACAAACGGAATCAGCTATATGTTAATGAAAAATATACAAAAAGATTGAAAAAACTTGAAATATGACTAAAGATTGATTTATAATAAGGCAGATATGGCCTTTGACGACTTCTTTCTGGTAAGAGCGTCAGAGCATATAAAAGTGTACTTTTGAATTCTTTCTTGCCTGGAAAGATACAGCGGGAGTACATAAAACTAGAAAGGAGAACATTTTTATTTATGGCGGATACTACAAATGCACAGAAATATAAAGGCTATGACTTAGACCGTAATTCGTCTCATCGACGAAGAAAAAATCAACCATGGTTCTGGAAAGTTTTAGGCATTAGCTTATTACTTACGATCATTATTCTTGCAGGTGTTGTTTTTGGTGTGCTGCATAAAACACATAAGAATGCAAAGCACATGGAAGAAATCAATGCAGCGAATAACATCGAGGCTTTATTAAAAGACCATAAGAACGTAACGATCACAACTTCCTATTCTCATCTGGCAGAAGGTTCAGATTACACAACAACTCGTCAGGTAAGAAAGGATAAGAAAGGCAACTACTTCTCTTATTTTAAGAAAGAAGGAACCGATGCAGATTATAAAGAAGTAATCGCAAATAAAGAATTATACCGTTATAACGATAAGTATGTACAGTATTATGGACTGATCGGAGATGACTATGAGCAGGAATGTGTAAAGAGCATCGAAGACAGCGTTTTCCAGGGAGATACGAAAGACCAGCTGCAGAATGAGAAGGAACGTGATAATACTATCACCTTACAGCTTACAACAAAGGTACAGGCCAGTGATGAGTACGCAACAACGTACGGATTCTCTGTTGGCGATACGATTGAGAAGACAATCACCATGGATAAAAAGACACAGATCGTTACTTCTGTAGAAGAGAAGTGTGGAGATGAAGTATTTTACGGATATAACGTAGAATTCGACGGACAGAAGAAAGTTCCGGTATTTTATCAGAAGCTTGAAAAAGAGAAGCGGGTATGTACCGTATACTCCGATTATAACGGAGAGAATAATCAGGAATACACATATAATATCCCTGTAGATGTATACTTTACTGTACTAGATCACGAAGGTTATAAAGTATATGAAGACGAAAATGGTAACAAGGAATTTACGGAGTATCAGATGCAGATACAGAATCCGGAAACTGATCTTTCATTATATGTAAAGACCGCATCATCTAAATAGAAAACAGACAGGATTATGAAGACAAGAAGATTATTTTATGAAGATGTATATATCCAGGAATTTGAGGCGATTGTCCTTTCCTGCGAAGAAAAAGATGGAAAATATCACGTCATTTTAAACGCAACCGCATTTTATCCGGAAGGCGGCGGACAGCCGGCCGATAAAGGAATGATTGACAACATCCCGGTAGTTGATGTGCAGTATATCGACGGGGAACTCTGCCATATCATGGAAAGCCCATTAGAAGAAGGCGCACAGGTCGTCGGAAAGATAGACTGGAACTGGCGCTTTGACCTGATGCAGCAACATTCCGGAGAACACATTGTCAGCGGAATGATTCATGAGAAATACGGCTATGAAAATGTCGGTTTCCATATGGGAGAAGAAATCATCACAATTGATCTTAGTGGAATGCTCACCTGGCAGCAGGTACAGGAAATAGAAAAGAAAGTAAACTATTACATCTGGATGAACCAGCAGGTGAATATTTTCTATCCGGACGAACGCCAGCGCAAGTTTATCCCGTATCGCAGTAAAAAAGAACTAACCGGAGAAATCCGTTTAGTCGAATTCCCGGGAGCGGACCTTTGTGCCTGCTGTGGCTTACATGTCACTCACGCCAGCCAGATCGGACTCGTTAAGATACTTTCCTGCAAAAAGTTCCGGGATGGTGTCCGCATGGAAATGCTTTCCGGCAAACGTGCCTTAGACTATCTGTCCGGCAGTACAGAGCAAAACAGCCAGATTGCGGTCAGCCTTTCCGTAAAGGAGAATGAAACAAAAGAAGCGGTACAGAGATTGCTTGATGAAGTCTATGATTTAAAAGGACAACTGGCACAGGAAAAACAAAAAAGCTTTGAGGTAAAAGCAGCTTCCTTTGCTGGGAAAGGCAATGTACTCCTCATCGAGGATACAATGGAAGCAGCAGAAGTCAGAAAGTGCACCGATTCCATTTTAAACACCTGCGGCGGCATAGCAGCCCTCTTTGCCGGCAACGACACAGACGGATATAAATATGCCATTGGAGAACGGAACGGGGACATTAAAGAACTCGTAAAAAAGGTGAACAAAGAATTAAACGGCCGCGGCGGCGGTAAACCATTCTTTGCACAAGGTTCCGTAAAGGCAGCCAGAAAACAAATAAAAGCACTATTTTGCGATTTCATTTCTGAATAGAAAAAAGAGAAAAACGAAAACAGAAAAAACGAAAACAGGAACTCTATCACATGATACATGTAAAGATCGTCACAGCATTAGGAAATGCCGCATCCGTATTTGTAGCATTTTTACCTGCATTGGTCTTACATAGATTATGTAATAGAGTTCTTGTTTTTTTGTATGTGAATAAATTCTAAAATTTTAAATAAATAGTGTAACCTTTTTCTTCTTTGATTGTTATATAGATGAAAGAAGTCGAAAAGTATCGGAATGAGGGGGTGAGAATCTGGATAAACATTTGTTAGAAGCATTGTATCAGCGATATTATAAAGAATTATATATTTTTGTCTTTTCACTTTGTGGAAGTGAGAGTGTAACAGATGATATTTTGCAGGACACCTTTTTAAAAGCATTACTGACATTGAAGGATTCTCATACCAATATGCGGGCATGGCTTTATATGGTAGCGCGTAATCTTTACTATAACTATTATAACAGGCAGAAGAAGCAGATGATGGTCGAAGCATCTGATTTCGAGCATGCAGCCATGGAGGTACATATATCACGAAGAGAAGACTTAATACAAAGGGATATTCTGGAAGAAGTTCTTCATAAAGAAGAGAAGAAGCAGCTTTTAGAAGCGGTAAGCCAGTTAAAGGGACAGAAAAAGGAAGTGATCCTATTACAGTATTTTGGGGACTTTTCACAGAAGGAGATTGCGGCGATGCTTAAGATCACTCCAGGTAATGTGAAGGTTCTCTCTTACCGGGCGAAGAAGGAACTGAAGGAATATTTAACGAAGGAGGAAGGAAGATGACCTATCGTGAATTATTAGAATTATATAAAGCAGGAGAGCTGGAATTAGAACAGAGAAAGCGGATCGAGAAAGATATCGAGAAGCAGGAAGCAATCAGTGATTATCTCTATGAACAGGAAGGAATTCCCGGTTTGGAAGATGTTTTTAAAGAAGAACAGAACAGCTCTGTTTTTGCAGATGGAAGGCAGACAGAGACAGGGAAAGAGAAAGCAGAAGCTGATGCTCAGGAACAAAAAGCGAGAGGTCAACGAAGGAAGAACAAAAGAAGTATCCAGGAAGAGGATATCGATACAGAATTTATCACAATGATCAATCGTTCCATCAGACGGGCATTTCGAAGATTAGGGTTAACCGTTCTCGCCTTAGCGTTCGCATTAATTCTATTTGTACAGTTCTGCTTTCCGACCATAGTATCCTGTTTCTATTATAATCCAGCGGAAAATATCGGGAATAAGGATTATACGATAAACAAGATGAGTCGTGATATGGCAGTATACTCAGAAGTCTTTCTTCCGGGAAAGAGAAGAGTTTCTGTTGAAGCAGAATCAAAAGGGTATGGAAAGTATAATATTACAGTGAACCAGACTTCGAGCTTTACAAGAAACCTGACCGATGTATCCGGAGAGATTGTCCGGGGCAAGCTGAGATATTATGACAATAATATTTTAAAAACACCGGTTAGCAATGCCTTTGCATACAGTAACCTTGTTGGAAAAGAAGAGAATACATTAGAAGAGAATTTACAATGTACCAGAAAGTATTTTCAACTGAAAGAGAACGAAGAAGTAAATATGTGCGCTGCTGGTACAAAAGAACAATCTATAGAATCATTAAAAAATCTGGATTCTCAAAAAATGTATATAGGTTACATATCTCTAGATAAGATCATGTCTTATGCCGATTTTAAAAAGTACGTAGATAAGCAGGATCTTTCAGAAGTATGGTGTGCAGTACAGGTATTAGAAGCACAGAAAGACAAAGAAGATCTTGAAGAGGCTGCCGATTCTTCAAACAAGGACAAAGCAGAGACAGGAGAAGAGTATATAACGGATTTCCTCTCCGGTGCAGCAAATATTGGTTTCGTATGCGTACCATCTTATAATGCAGCCTTCAACTGGGACGATAAAAAGTATCCGGCCCTTCTGCCGGGATGTGAAACAGATCAAATGGATGCCCCGGATCACTGGGATAGCGTAGAGAACAATCTCAAAAAAGAAAACTATGCCAGACAGCATTTTGTAAGTCTTCTTAATTATCTGTCAGATCAGAAACAGTTTCTGAAAATGATAGCAGGAGATGATTACTCACCGGAAGCATTAAAAGAAATGGCATCCTACGTTAAAAAGAATGGTCTTAAAATATATGGTTTTACAACAATCGCAGATAAAGATACCTTACTAAAACTCAGTAAGCAGAGCGAAGTATATGAAATCTATACCGAAGAACTGAACTAACCATTCCTTTACCTGTTTTCTATTCATTCGTAAAATCAGAATAGCGTAAAAGCCAGGAAAGAAAATAAAGAGAAATACCTTTACAATTTTTTTTAAGTGCGCTATTATTTCCATGAAAATATTTTACGGAAAGGAACGATATTATGATTAAAAATAAACTGAAAAGAGTGCTTGCAGTAGCATTAGCCGGAATGATGGTAGCAGGTGTAGCGGGATGTTCCAGCAGTAAGGATGCAAAGAAGAACAACACAGCTAAGAGCGAACAGGGAACAGAAGCAACGACAGAAAGTAAGGCAAATACAACAGCAGATTACGTAGCGTCGAACGTGACACTTCCTGACAACTTCGACAACATGATCTATCCAATCGAAGCTTTAATGGTACAGAAGCTGTCGAAAGGCTATGCATATTACACGAACGACACGAGCGAAGAAGAAGCAGATTCCTTCTGGTTTTCCATGGCAGTTCTCACATCCTTAATGGAAACAGAATCCGCATACGGCGATGGTGTAGAAGAAGACTCTTTCTACTATCTTAAAGAGAACACAACGAATATGTATGCCTCCGCATTATATAACACATACGGAAAGGGCGACATGGAATTCCCTGAAATTTCAGACGGAGATAAATACGCAACCTACGATGATGATAAAGACATGTATGGATTCTTAAAAGGTGACGTAGGAAGCCTCGTTCCATATATCACAGACTGTACAAAGGACGGAAGTGACTATATCATCACAGCAGAACTTCGTAACAAAGATACAGACGAAGTAAGAGGAACTTATCAGGTAACGATCACAGAGACATCATTCGATGGCGATGATAATAACTTCGCTTATTCTGTAACAGATATCACAGCAAAGAAAAACAGTTCCTACGGCTTTGACGAAGAAAACACAACAGACAAGAGCGAAGAAGAAAAGAGTACAGAAGAAAGTACTTCTGAAGAAGGAAGCACAAAGATCGGAAGAGCACACGTCTGAACTCC
>ERZ506887.1625-NODE-1625-length-11670-cov-5.761343_pt1 | contig 11670 bp, 6 predicted proteins | sample MGYA00512905_ERZ506887 | MGnify/ENA metagenome assembly ERZ506887 | reverse complement strand
ATTTGCAAGCAGATGGCGTGCAAAGTCGCCAGACGCTCTTTGTGCGGTATTGCCTAAAGGAAACACTGCATAAAGTATAGAAAGTGTAGGAAATAAAAAATGGAAAAGAAACAAAAAAATAAGTGGCTGTCCTTTCTGGCGGACGGTATGCTGTCCGGTCTGATGATCGGCATCGGCTGTGTCGTCAGCATGTCCTGTGAAAACCGCTATCTGGGGGCATTTCTGTTCTCGCTGGGACTGTTCTGCATTGTGCAGTTCCAGTATGGACTGTACACCGGCAAGGTGGGATACATTTTCGACCGTGACAAGGCGTATCTGGGCGAAACGTTCTTCACCTTTTTGGCGAATGCGATCGGTGCCGGCCTGACTGCCGGCATCGTGCACCTGACACGGTTCGCAACGGAAACCAAGGTAAACGGCATGGACGTGACACTGATGGATCGTGCACAGACAACCATGTCCGCCAAGTTGGACGACAGCTTGCTTAGCTCTTTTGTGCTGGCGTTCTTCTGCGGCATTCTGATGTTCTCCGCTGTAGAAGGCTCCCGCCGCTGCAACGAAAAGAAGAACTTCATCGGCGGCGTGTTCATTGTGGTAATGCCGATCATGGTATTCATTCTGTCCGGCTTCAACCACTGCGTGGCAGATGCGTTCTATTACTGCATGGCTGGCTGCCCGGACCCGCTTCGTGCACTGTGTTATTTCCCGGTGGCAATTCTGGGAAATCTGTGCGGTGGTGTGTGCATTCCGCTGCTGAAGCGGCTCTCCCGCAACCCTCTTTGAGAAATCTGCTTCCTTAAAAGCCGTACATGAGCGATCATGTACGGCTTTTTGAAAACGTGTCTTATTTTTGCCCCTGCAAAAACAGCGGAGCCGGTTTCTGTCTGCCGTACATGGAACGGTTGCCGTTGCAAAGGCGGGAAACGGTGCAGACAACGGCGAAATAGGGCAGGTACGCGAATCCGAACACTTCGGTTCCGATGCAGATCGGAGCGAGCCATGTATTGGAAGCACTGCCGAAAACGGCGGCATAGCAGAGTGCGGCGGCGAATACCGGAGAGATACCGAACAGCGGGGCAAGTGCTGCACCAAGGCAGGCACCGATTGCAAACAGCGGTGTGACTTCGCCGCCCTGAAATCCAATGGCAAGGGTGCAGACGGTGAACAGCAGCTTGCACAGAAAGTCGAACCAGTAAATGGTTCCGCCGTCACAGGCGAGGGCAATCAGATCGGTGCCCAGTCCGGTGTATCTGCCGTGTCCGGAGAGCAAGAGAAACATTGCCAGTACCGAACCGCAGAGGGCAATGCGAATCACAGGGTTGGGGAGCAGCTTGGCGGCATAGATTTTTCCTTGTTTCAGCAGCAGGGTGAAGATGCCGCCCACAATGCCGGAGGAAATCCCCAGCAGCAGAACCGGCACGGAAAGCGGTGCAAAGCCGGCTTCGGGAAGTGCCACCTGAAAGGTTTCCAGCCCCAGTGCGACGGAGATCCCGTTTGCTGTTACTGCGGCAATGGCGGCAGGCAGCAGGGCACGATATTCCAGTTTCCCGATTGCCAGCACTTCCAGTGCAAAGCAGACTGCCGCCAGCGGTGCGTGAAACAGCCCGCTGAAACCGGCAGCCATTCCGGCAATAGTCAGAATGGGAACGGCATCGGGAATGCTCCGGAACCACGGAATCCGGCTGCCGATGTTGTGGGAAACCGCAGCTCCCAGCTGTACAGCGACACCCTCTCGTCCGGCACTGCCGCCGCAGAGATGTGTCAGCCACGTGCTGCCGATCAGAAGCGGGATCAGCCGGAGGGGAATGCGTTTTGCAGTGCCGTCCGCAGCATCAAAGATCAGGCTCATGCCCTGACTGCTTTCCCTGCCGTATTTCTGGTATATCCATACCATGCAGACACCGGCAATGGGCAGAAAGGGAACACACGAGATCAGGTGCTCTGTCCGGAATGTACCGATCCACAGCAGCACACGCCCGAATCCGGCGGTGAGTGCACCGGTGATACAGCCGGCAGCTGCCGCCAGCACACAGAGCAGCAGAGTGGGAAAAATAAGTTGCAGTTTGATTTTTTGCATAGACAATACCTCCGAAAAAAGAAAAAGCTGACAATATCTGCTTAGGAACCTGTTTTATATCTTTTTCTGCATATCTTTTCGGCAGATAAAAAAATATGGAACAGACTCTAAAAAGCAGATGTCATCAGCACTCAAGCGGTTTTGGAATCCCAAGGGAGAACATCATTCCCTGATTTATATACATTATACATCGGATTGCAGGATCTGTCAAGTGCTGCAAAAATGCATCTCACCGAAAGCGAGGACACCGACCCATGAAAGAACAGCGGAACATCACTCTTGCCGGCGAAACCATTTCCTACACGCTGGAACGGAAAGCCGTCAAAAATATCAACATGCGGCTTCGTCCGGAAACTGGTCTGCTGGTTTCTGCACCGATGCATGTACCGTCAGAACGGGTGGAACAGATCTTACAGCAGCATGCCGCGAAAATTCTCCAGACCCTGCACCAATACGCCGCTGCCGCAGAAAAGCCAAAACAGTATCCGGTGCACTATACCGCCGGAGAATCAGTACTGTATCTGGGGAAATCCTGTCGGCTGGCGGTGGAACGCGGCAGTCGGGAAAGCGTGCTGGTGCAGGGGGAAACGCTCCGGCTGCTGGTGAAACAGCCGGAAAACGAACAGGTTCGGAAACAGGTATTCGACAGCTGGTGGGAAAACGCCTGCGAAAAGGCAGTGCGGAATCTCTGCCGTGCAGTTTATCCCGTGTTTGAAGCGAAAGGCGTGGCATTTCCTGAGATCCGGTTCCGGCATATGGTTTCCCAGTGGGGCAACTGCCGCCCTACCCGCGGCGTGCTGACGTTTAATCTGCGGTTGCTGGCGGCACCGGTGCGGTGCATGGAGTACGTGGTGATGCATGAGTTTTCCCATTTTCTCCATCCGGATCATTCGCCGGCATTTTATGCGGAGATCGCCGCAGAACTGCCGGACTGGAAACAGTTACAGGAACAGCTGCGTGACGTGGAAACGCGAATCTGACCGATGCAGCACTTTTGGGGCGTGTATGCATTTGAAAAATCAGCATGATTTCGGAAGCAAATTGACATTATGGCTAAAAAATCAAGATGTCGTTTGGGCAGTTTTCATAGATTTCTCGTATGAAAGGAAAAAACTGTTGATTTTTTTTGTGAGGTATGATAGAATAAATTTCGGGCATGTCTGCACTTTTTGAGAATTGTCCTGAAGTTGGGGCAGAACGGTGCAGAAAAATGCGAACTACGAAAGGAGTTTTTTTATGAAGAAACTTGGGCTCGGTAAGCGAGTATTGGCATGTGCTGCCAGTGCTGCGACGTTACTGACCGGAACTACAGCGTTGTCCGGACTGACAACGCTGGGAAGTATGGCGGCATCTGCTGCGTCTTATGACAACTACGCAAAGCTGCTGCAGTACTCCATGTATTTTTACGATGGCAATATGTGCGGCTCTGATGTGGGAAGTGCCTCTCAGTTTGACTGGAGAGATAACTGCCACGGCAGCGATGAAGTGGACGGCGGCTTCCACGATGCAGGCGACCACGTAAAGTTTGGTCTGCCGGCTGGCTACACCGCTTCTACTCTGGGCTGGGGCTATTATGAATTCAAGGACAGCTATGATGCACTGGGACAGACGGCTCATTTGCAGGCACTGACCGATCGCTTCTGTAATTTCTTCAAGGCAAGCACAAAGCTGAGCGGCGATACCGTAACCAGCTTCTGCTATCAGGTAGGCGTAGGACAGGCTGACCACGATGTCTGGTGCTCTCCGGAGTCCCAGAACGATCAGAGTCTGCGTACTGCTTACTGGACTTCTGATGATGCCAGCGACATTGCCGCAGAATATGCAGCAGCACTGGCTGTCAACTACATCAACTTCGGCAACGCAGAAGACCTGAAGTATGCAAAGGCACTGTACAATTATTCTATCAAGACCAATAAGGCAAATTGTCCGGAGGCTGAAAACTTCTACAGATCTTACGATTACTATGACGATCAGGCATGGGCAGCTGGCTGGCTGTATCTGGCAACCAAGGACAGCACCTACAGCTCGTTCCTGGACAAGTTCATGAACGACACCAATGCCGGTAAGTCCGGTCAGTCTGGATGCAAGTGGGGCGTATACTCCACCATGTGCTGGAATAATGTCAGCCTCGGTGCTGCGATCCTCCAGAGTGAGATCACCGGCGATGCAATGGACTGGGCAAAGGTCACCACATATCTGAACGGCAAGTGCACCAGCGAAAGCACATATTACTGCGAAAGCGACTGGGGCAGTGCACGTTATAACACCGCACTGCAGATGGCAGCACTGGCTACCACGAAATATTCCGCAAAGAGCGGCATGGATTATTCCAGCTGGTGCAAGGCACAGATGGGCATGATCCTGGGCAACAACCCGAAGAATGTGAATTTCGTTGTCGGCATGGACAGCAATTCTGCAAAGTATCCGCACCACAGAGCTGCATCCGGCTATCAGAGCTTTGACGAAATGAAGGGCAGAACCGACTACAGCAGCAATGGCCACACGCTGGTCGGTGCTCTGGTCGGCGGTCCGGCAGACTCCAACTTCACTTATACTGACTCTGTAAACGACTATCAGGCAAACGAAGTTGCCCTGGACTATAACGCAGGTCTGGTCGGTGCAGCAGCAGGTCTGTATTCTATTTACAAAACCGGTTCTGTAGACTCCAGCATTGAAGGTGTCAGCGGCAGCATTGTTACCACCACCAAGGCAACAACTATCACCACCAAGGCAACAACTACCACCACCAATAAGCCGGTGACTACAACCACAACACCGGCTACTACCAAGCGGAATATCACAACCACTACAATTGCCACTGCCGCTCCGTCCGGCGGTAAGACTGCAAACATCACCACCGGTACACAGGTTGGTACTGACGGTGACAAGCAGATGTATGCAGAATTTGCTCCCAACGGTGCAAAGACTGCGACTCTGTACTACAAGGTCAAGACCAGCGACACCAACTCCAGCGGTGCATTCGGCACATGGACAGGCTCCTGGGTGCAGGAAGACTTTGAGGTTACCGTTGGTGCAAACGGTGAGTGCAAGGTGTCCTACAACATTCCGTCCAACGTTGGTGCAACTGTTAAGGCAATGGTCTTCTATCCGGACGCAAGCAGCGTTGAGATCGAAAAGGTCGTTCTGGACGAAAGCAGCACACCGGTCACCACAACTGTTGCTACCAGTGGAAATACTTCCGGCGGCGGCAAGAATGCCAATATCACCACCGGCACACAGACTGGTACCGCAGGCGACAAGCAGCTGTACGCAGAATTTGCTCCCAATGGTGCAAAGACTGCAACTCTGTATTACACCATTTCCACCAAGGACACCAACTCCAGCGGTGCATTCGGCACATGGACCGGCTCCTGGGAACAGACTGACTTTGAGGTTAGCGTTGGTGCAAATGGTCAGTGCAAGGCAACTTATAACATTCCGTCCAATGTAGGTCAGACTGTCAAGGCAATGGTCTTCTATCCGGATGCAAGCAGTGTCAAGATCGACAAGGTCGTTCTGCACTACGGCAACGTAACACCGGGCACTACTACTGCAAAGCCTTCCAGCGGCGGTAAGTATACCAAGGATATTAATAAGGCAATTGTTTATGATGAGCTGCCGGCAGGCGATAAGATGCTGGGCTGGAAGTGGTCCGATCTGGGCGTTCCGGCAGGCGAAAAGGTCACCAAGGTTGAGATCAACCTCTCCACCAGCAAGAAGCAGATCGGCAAGTGGCAGGGTGCATTCGGTTCTTCTACCAGCGTGGCTCCGGATTACTGGACACAGTCCGAGGATATGGAACAGACCATCAGCGGAAAGACCGGCAGCATCGTATGGGATGTAGATTCTGCAACTTCTGCGATCATTCAGACCCAGTACGGCGGCGAACTGAAGTTCGGCGTATGGTGGATCGACTGCAACAAGTTCACTATCGATTCTATCACAGTTTACACAGACGCTTACAACGGCAGCGGTCAGATCACTACCACTGTATCTACAACCAAGGCAACTACCAACAAGACCACCGCTTCCACCACAACTACCACCAAGAAGACAACCACCGCTACCAACGGCCCGAAGCCGAGCGTAAAGGCAAGCCTGTACGGTGACGTAAATCTGGACGGCCGTGTGGACATCACAGACGCAGTTCTGCTGAACAAGAAGGTTGCCGGCGTGGTAATCCTGAACGACCAGCAGTATGCAAATGCCGACTGCTGCACCGATGACGGTGTTGGTCAGGCAGATTCGACGGTACTGCTCCAGTTCCTCGTTTCGATCGTAAAGACTCTGCCGGCTGAGGGTTAATCTCTGTCAAAAATCGGCAATTTTCACAAAAAGGATACGGGCAAATTTTGCCTGTATCCTTTTTCTTTTCTGTTTTTTCCGAAAAATCTGTCGTTACATATGGCAAGTTGCACAAAAAGCATGGAAACTGTTTAGCATGTTTTACTGAAATTTGAAAATCCACTTTACAATGAATTTTTCATGTGCTATAATAAATGAAACGAGAAAGATATGCCCTGTAAGGGATAGTTGCGTCTGAATCCTATCCGGTGCGGCGTATATCTGCCGGCGTGTTCGGCGAAAACAATCGTTGAAAGTGGAACATGCGTACCCTTGTTCCAACATCAAAAAATCTCTAATTTTCAAGGAGGATATTTATGCTGAAGAAAAAACTCGGCAAGAAGGCACTTGCCTTCGCTTCTGCTGCAGTGATGGCAGTTTCTGCTACCGCTACAGGTCTGACTGCACTGTCTATGACAGCGTTCGCAGGCGAGGAGCTGGGCGAAGGTACCTTCGAAAACGGAAAGGGCTTGCCTTGGCACATTTGTGAAAACGCAACTGCTGTCATGAAGTTCGACATCACCGACGGTATCTATGCGATCAAGCTGGAAAACATCGGTGGTACTGCAAACGGCGGTGAAAGCCGTTGGGACTGCCAGTTCCGTCACAGAAATCTGACCATTGAAAGCGGTCACACCTATCGTATTACCTACAGCGTAAACCCGTCTAACAGCGGTCACATGTACCCAAAACTGGGCAACATGTCCAAAGATGATCAGGAACTGTGGCACAGCAATGGTGACGAACTGTCCCTGTCTTACGAAGAAGGTCTGACACAGGAACAGCTGGAAGAAAAGCTGAAGAGTGCTTCCAAGACCGGTAACAAGGTAGACTACGGTCAGGGCTGGGATGCTTGGTACAACAAGGAATATCCGGCAAACCAGTGGACCACAGTTGCTTATGAATTCCAGGCTACTGAAACCGTTAAGGGTACCGCAGAATGGACCTTCCACATGGGCGGTCAGGGTAACTACGCGAAGATGGACTGCTTCCCGAAGGATACCATCATCCGGTTCGACAACCTGGCACTCATCGATATGACCGATGATGCATCTGACTATCAGGCAGAAGCTGCTTATGAGCCGACCGGCGTTGAAGTAAACCAGGTTGGTTATTATCCGAATGGTAAGAAGGTTGCAACTGTTGTTCTGTCCGAAGGTGATACTACCAAGTATGACTACGAGATCAAGGACGCAAGCGGCAGCGTTGTTTACAGCGGCACTACCGACGGCAACACCAAGTATGATGAACTTGGTGCTTGGGATTACACCCAGCAGATCGACTTCACAGATTTCACTACAGAAGGCAAGGGCTACACCCTGACTGTTGCCGGCAAGACTTCTAAGAGTTTTGACATCGACAAGAACCTGTATGAAAAGCACCACGACAAGAGCATGCTGACCTATGCACTGAACTACTTCTATCAGAACCGTGCAATGGATACTGAAGACAAGTACATTCCGTCTCCGCAGAGCCAGGAAGGCAGCAAGAAGACTCTGGCTCGTAAGGATTCTCAGCACTGGCCGACTGATAACGCTTACATCGCAGACAAGTGGGTTTACATCTACACCTCCAAGCCGTCCTACAGCCAGTCCATTAACGTAGCTGGCGGTTGGTTCGACGCTGGTGACTATGGTAAGTACGTTGTAAACGGCGGTATCTCTCTGTGGACTCTGATGAACATGTATGAGAGATCCCTCATGGTAGGCAAGGCTGACAAGTTCGGCGATAACTCCACCGTTATGTCTATTCCGGAAGCAGGAAACGGTACTCCGGATATTCTGGACGAGTGCAAGGTAGAACTGGACTTCTTCCTCGAAATGATGCGTGACGATGGTATGGTATACCACAAGGCTCACGACTACAAGTGGACCGGTCTGGCTGTTGCTCCGTATGACAAGAACGAAGGCGACAAGGAAAACAAGGCTCCGATGCGAATCGTTAAGCCGGTTACCTATGCAGCAACTCTGAACGCTTCTGCAACATTTGCACAGGCAGCTCGTCTGTTCAAGGATTACGATGCAGCTTATGCAAAGACCATGGAAGATGCAGCAATCAAGACCTATGCAGCAGCACAGAAGAACTTCAAGAAGTTCTCTGGCTGGGGTGGCGACACCAAGGGTGAAGGCGGTATCTCTGCTGACCTCATGTATGCTCCGCTGGATCAGAACAAGGGCGGTGGCCCGTACGGTGACACCGAAGTCAGCGACGAATTCTACTGGGCAGCTTGCGAACTGTACATCACAACAGGCGACAAGACCTATTATGATGAACTGATGAAGTATGGTACCAACGCTTATGGTACTGACAACGCAAAGGCTCTGGAAATCTCCACAACTCTGGTTGGTGGTGAAAACAACGGTTCATTCTCCCTGTTCACATGGGGTACTCTGAACTCCGTTGGTTCTATCTCCCTGTATGTAAATTCTCAGGCTATGCTGGATAAGGGCCTGCTGACTCAGGATGAAGTAAACACCCTGAAGGCAGAAGTTCTGAAGGCAGCTGACTCCATTCTGGAAGTACAGGACAAATCTGCATATGGTATCCCGTATGTAGGTCATGACTATGATACCACTGTATGGAAGTACAATGCTGCTTCCGGTACAGGCGATTCTGAAACCAAGACTCTGAGTGGCGGTTACGAATGGGGTTCCAACTCCATGGTAATCAACAACTCTATGGCACTGGCTCTGGCATATGACGCATCTAAGGAAGTAAAGTACATTGACGGTGTTACCACTTCAATGGACTACCTGATGGGTCGCAACCCGCTGGAACAGGGTTATGTAACCGGTTACGGTGAACACTCTACCACTTACCCGCACCACAGATGGTGGTCTGGTCAGCTGAACAGCGACGACTTCCCGTATGCTCCGTACGGCGTTCTGTCCGGTGGTCCGAACTCCAACATGGAAGACCCGATGGTTCAGGGTCAGGGCTACAAGGTAGGTTCTATCGCTCCGATGAAGTGCTATCTGGATAACGTAGAAGCATGGTCTGTAAACGAGTGCACCATCAACTGGAACTCTCCGCTGTGCTGGGTTGCTTCCTTCCTGGATGACGAAGCTCCGTACATCGAACGTGATCCATCTTCTACTACTACAGCTACTTCTTCTACCGACACAAAGGATACAACTACAACAACCGCTGCTACTACCGCAGCTTCCACTGATGCAAGCGATGCTACTACAGATGCAAGCAACGCTTCCACAACTGACAGCAATGCTACCACCACCAGCGTAACTGCTGCATCCATCACTCCGGGTCAGCTGCTGCTTGGTGATACCAATCTGGACGGCGCTGTAGACGTTACAGACGCAGTTCTGCTGAACAAGAAGGCTGCAAATGTTGTAACCTTCAACGCACAGCAGATGCTGAATGGTGACTGCTACGATCAGAACGGTGAAATCGACGGCAACGACGCAACAGCTCTGCTGAAGTTCCTCGTTCACATTCTGAAGGGCCTGCCGGAAAACTCCAGCATGAACGCATAATGAAATCGTTATTCTAAACGAGTTTCACAAATAAAAAAGGCACTGCGGCTGCATGGCTGCGGTGCCTTTTTTGCTGTCTGCGGAAAATGTCGAAATTTCCTATTGACAAATCAACGCGAATCTTGTATAATAAAAACAGAGCAATGCTCTGCAAAATACCTTATACCTTATCAAGAGTGGTGGAGGAACAGGTCCTGTGAAGCCCGGCAACCAATCGCTGATGCGATACGGTGCCAATTCCTGCGGTATAACCGAGAGATGAGGGGTTTGTACAAAAAATTTTGGACACCCTATACGGGTGTCTTTTTTTTGATACTTTTCCCAACGACACAGAAAGGAAGAATTTTATGGCAAGAACTTTATTTACATCAGAATCTGTGACAGAAGGACATCCGGATAAGATCTGCGACCAGATTTCTGACGCAGTGCTGGACGCAATTCTGGAACAGGACAGCAAGGCTCGCGTAGCGTGTGAAACCATTGTGGAAACCGGCATGGTGCTCTGCATGGGCGAAATCTCCACCACTGCCAAGGTGGACATTCAGCAGATCGCACGGGACGTGATCGTAGACATCGGCTACGACAGAGCCAAGTACGGTTTCGACGGCTACACCTGCTCCGTTTTGCAGGCGATCAACAAGCAGTCACCGGATATTGCTATGGGCGTTAACGATGCTATCGAAACCAGAGGCGGCGAATCTACCGAAACGGGTGCCGGAGATCAGGGCATGATGTTTGGCTATGCCTGCGACGAAACACCGGAACTGATGCCGCTGGCAATTTCGCTGTCCCATAAGCTTTGCAAGAAGCTGGCAGAACTGCGGAAGAATAAGACACTGACCTATCTCCGTCCGGACGGCAAGGCACAGGTGACTGTGGAATATGACGGGGACAAGCCGGTTCGTGTGGACACCGTTGTCATTTCCACCCAGCATGCCGCAGATGTATCGCTGGAAACCATTCGCCGCGATATGATGCACTATGTGATTCCGGCAGTGATTCCGGCAGAACTGCTGGACGAAAACACCAAGTATTTCATCAACCCCACCGGTCGCTTTGTTGTCGGCGGTCCGCAGGGTGACAGCGGTCTGACCGGACGGAAGATCATCGTAGACACCTACGGCGGCACGGCTCGTCACGGCGGCGGTGCATTCAGCGGTAAGGATCCGACGAAGGTGGACCGTTCCGGTGCGTATGCTGCACGGTATATCGCCAAGAATATCGTGGCTGCCGGTCTGGCAAAACGCTGTGAAGTACAGCTGGCTTATGCGATCGGCGTGGCACATCCGGTTTCCGTTCTGGTGGATACATTTGGCACCGGCACAGTTTCCGAGGAAGCCCTTTCCAAGGCAGTTCTGGACGTGTTCCAGCTGACACCGGACGGCATTATCCGCATGCTGGATCTGCGGAAGCCACAGTACCGGAAGCTGGCTGCTTATGGTCACATGGGTCGTGAAGATCTGGGCGTTGCGTGGGAACGCAAGGACAAGGTCGATGCACTGAAGGCTGCTGTAGCAAAGTTTCAGTAAGTAGTCCGCAAAGCATTATGCAAAAGGCTTTTCTCCCCAAACAGGAGAAAAGCCTTTTTTGCAAATTTTTTCGAAAAAAGTGTGACCTTTTCGCCGGAACGGTGTCTATATAAGTGAAACACTGCCTCAAGTATTCCAGACAGCTTCACGCCTCTGTGTCACTTCTCCTAAGGAAACACTGCATAAAGCTTGTGCGTAAGATGCGTCGTCAGATTTTTCGGCAGAT
>ERZ506887.1614-NODE-1614-length-11708-cov-3.509740_pt1 | contig 11708 bp, 8 predicted proteins | sample MGYA00512905_ERZ506887 | MGnify/ENA metagenome assembly ERZ506887 | reverse complement strand
GCGCAGCGCCTCCTGCACGATCATGCCGTCGGATGCGAGCAGGATCAGCTGCGAGAGATAGTCGGCGGAGACAACATCGGTGCGCTCGGCGATCTTCTCGGCGATGAGCCGCTCGAAGGCGGCGTAGCGGTCGATGAGCTTGGCGCGCAGCGCCTCGTCGCCGAGCATGGCGGCGTGGATGAGATGCAGACGCATACCGGCGGAGGCGGTGTTGCGCTCGACGACGTACTTCACCAGCCGGTGCACGGACGTGTCCTTGTCCTTGTTGCCCGTCCAGGCGATCAGCTCGTCCCACTGGCGGTCGAGATAGCGGTTGGTGAGGTCGAAAAGGATATCCGTTTTATTTTTATAATAGTAATAGAGCGTCCCCTTGGACACGCCGGCCGCCGCGGCGATCTCGGCCAGCGAGATGTCGGCAAACGTCTGCGTGTCCAACAGGCCGGTCGCGGCGTCGAGGATCTTCTCCTTGACATTGTCGTTGCGCGGAGCGGCCATTGTGCTTTCCTCATTTCTGATGATATGTGATAGATCGGGCTTTATTGTACGCGATTTTGGGCGATTTGTCCAGTCTGGCAGGGAAATTTCAGCAGATTTGACCCGGGTCGAATCCTTGACTTCCCAGTCGAAAAAGGGTATATTTGAGGTATTCAGTCGGCCGCTTGGCCGACTCATCTTCCGGGAGGCCCGTCTTTCATGAAGATCTCCGCATTGAACCGAAAACTGCGCCGTGCCTTCGGCGGCCGCGTCACGGCGGCGCTGGAGGACAATTGCATTGTCCTGCGCGGCAAACTCGGCCGCTGGGACGACGTGGTGCGCGCCGGCCAGATGGCCGCAACGAAATACGCCACGTGCCATGTCGTCAACGACATCACGTTTACCGGCGGCGAGGACGCGCCCATGCGCGTGCCCGCGCTGCATGACGATGCGCTCGACGGGCAGACGCCCGACGTGCTCATCATCGGCGGCGGCATCTCGGGCGTGTCGATCGCGCGTGAGCTCACGCGCCAGAAGCTCGACATTCTCGTGGTGGATAAAGAATGCGACCTCGCGCTCGGCGCCTCGGGGCGCAACGACGGCGAGGTGCACCCGGGTATCGACCTCGGGCGCGGCAGCGTCAAGCACAAATATATCCGCCGCGGCAACGCCATGTACGATCGGGTCTGTAAAGAGCTCGACGTGCCGTTTTCCCGCGTGGGGCAGTATGTCTGCTTCCAGCACGGCTGGCTGCGTCCGGCCGTGTGGGGCTACTGCATGTGGCGCAAATATCATGACGGCATCGCCGACACCGAGCTCATCTCCGGCAGGGAGCTGCTGCGCCGCGAGCCGAACTTCAATCCCAAGACCCGCTTTGCCATCTCCAATCCGGACTCCGGCTGCGTCTGCCCCTACGGGCTGACGATCGCCTACGCGGAAAACGCCGTGCAAAACGGCGCGCGCATCGCACTCAACACGGCCGTGCTGGGCATGGACGTCGCGGATGGCCGCATCACCGCCGTGCACACCAACCGCGGCACGCTGCACCCCGCGCTCGTCATCAACGCGGCCGGCGTGTTTGCCGAGGACGTGGCGCGCATGGCGGATGACCGCTTTTTCTCCATCCACCCCCGCCGCGGCACGAACAGCATCCTCGACCGCAAGGCCGGCGCGTTCATGCACTCGATCGCGTCCGTGAAAGGCAACGACATGGTGTCCAAAACGCACTCGAAGGGCGGCGGCATCCTGCACACCGTGCACGACAACCTGCTCATCGGGCCCGACGCGGTGGAGACGTATGAAAAAGAGAACACGGCGACGTATCCCGAGAGCATCGCGCACGTATTCGAAAAGCAGAAGATCACGATGCCCGCGCTGACCGAGCGCGACATCATCACCTATTTCACCGGCGTGCGCGCGCCCACGTTCGAGGAGGACTTCATCATCGAGCGCGGCCGGCACACGCACAACCTCATCCACGTCGCGGGCATCCAGTCCCCCGGCCTGACGACGGCGCCCGCCGTCGCGGAGGACGTGGCGGACATGGCCGTGCGCATCCTCGCGCGCGAGCGCCCCGTGGCCGTCAATCCGGACTTTGATCCCCACCGCCCGGGCATCCCCGTCCTGCGGGAGATGGACGACGCGACGCGCGCTGCCTACATCGCGAAAAACCCCGACTACGGCGTCATCGTCTGCCGCTGCGAGGAGATCAGCCGCGGCGAGATCCTCGACGCGCTGCGCTCGAACGTGTGCGTGCCGACGGTCGACGGCGTGAAAAAGCGCGTGCGGCCCGGCATGGGCCGCTGCCAGGGCGGGTTCTGCTCGCCGCAGGTGGTGCGCATCATCGCGGAGTATCTCGGCGTGCCGCTCAGCGCGGTGCGCAAGTCCTCGGCCGACGCGCCCATCACGTTCGGCCCGACGAAATCCGGGGAGGTGCAGGCATGATGTACGACGTCATCGTCATCGGCGGCGGCCCCGGCGGGCTCGCGGCCGCCATCTCCGCGCACGAAAACGGTGCGCACGTGCTGCTCATCGAGCGCGAGGCGCGCCTGGGCGGCATGCTCAAGCAGTGCATTCACGACGGCTTCGGCCTCGCCCGCTTCGGCGAGCGGCTGGCCGGGCCTGAATATGTCGAGCGCTTCATCGACCGGCTCGAGGAGCTGGGCATCGAGGCGCACACGCAGACCTTCGTCACGCGCGTGGAGAAAACGCCCGGCGGCTTTGCAGTCGTCACCGTCAGCCGCGGCGGCGTCGCGCGCTACGACACCCGCACGCTCGTGCTGGCTACCGGCTGCCGCGAGCGCACGGCAAAGCAGGTCTTTATCCACGGCACGCGCCCGGCGGGCGTGTTCACGGCCGGCACCGCGCAGCACTTTACGAACCTGCTCGGCGAGCTGACGACCCGGCGCTGCGTCATCCTCGGCAGCGGCGACATCGGGCTCATCATGGCCCGCCGCCTGACGCTCGAGGGCGCAGAGGTCCTCGGCGTGTACGAGGCCAAGCCCACTCCCTCCGGCCTGACGCGCAACATCCACCAGTGCCTGCATGACTACAACATCCCGCTGCACCTGAGCCACACGGTCACGCGCGTGTTCGGCGCCGACCGGCTCACGGGCGTGGAGGTCGCGGAGGTCGATGAGACCATGCGCCCCATCCCCGGCACGGAGCAGCGCATCGACTGCGACGCGCTGATCGTGTCCGTCGGCCTCATCCCGGAAAACGAGCTGGCGGAGTCGCTCGGCGTCCCGCTCGACGGGCACACCCGCGGCCCCGTGTGCGACGGGCAGCTCATGACGGAGGTGCCCGGCATCTTCTCGTGCGGCAACGCGCTGCACGTCAACGACCTCGTGGACTACGTGTCCGCCTCCGGCGAGCTCGCCGGGAAAAGCGCGGCGCACTTTGCCGCGCACACGCGCGACGAGGTCGCGCTCACGATCTCGGACGATTTCGGCTATCTCGTCCCCCAGCGGCTCGACCGCACGGAGGATAACGGCAGCGTCACGCTGTATTTCCGCAGCGCGGCGGTGCTCGGCCCGTGCCGTGTGGTGCTGACCATGGACGGGAAGGAAGTCTGGTCGCGGCGCTACCCCTTCCTGCGCCCGCCCGAGATGCAGCAGCTCACACTGGACTTTGACAAGCTCGGCATCGCCCACGCGCGCGATGTCCACTTTACGATCGAGGTGGCAGAGGCATGAAAGAACTCACCTGTATCGGCTGCCCGCGCGGCTGCACCTTGAAAATCGAACGCGACGGCGACGGCTGGTCCGTCACCGGCAACACCTGCCCCCGCGGCCGGGAGTTTGCCATCTCGGAGATGACCGCGCCCAAGCGCACCATCTGCTCGACCGTGCGCACGGCCTTCCCGGACGCGCCGGTGCTGCCGGTGCGCGTGTCGGCTGACATTCCGAAGGACCGCATCTTCGACGTCATGGACGCGATCCGCACCGTCACCGTATCAGAGCGCATCGGCCGCGGCGACATCGTGATCCCGGATGTGCTCGGCCTCGGCGTGGACGTCATCGCCACGAGCAGTCTCCTCAGGCACAGACCCGAATGAATCTTTTGTATAGAGAGCAAAAATAAATCTTAGGAGGGAATCATCTTGAGCAAACCGCTGGTGCTGACCTGTGACATCGGCACACAGAGCGCACGCGCCCTGCTCGTGGACCCGGACGGCCGGATCGTGGACGTCGTGCAGAGCAAATATGCCGAGCCCTACTTCTCGAAAGAGCCCGGCTGGGCCGAGCAGAAGCCGAACTTCTACTTCGACCGCCTGTGCGAATGCTGCCGCGAGCTGTGCGCGCGCAGCAACGCCCTGCTGCCGGACGTGATCGCCATGACCATCACCGTCATCCGCGACACGGTCGTGTGTCTGGACGCGAACAACGAGCCCCTGCGCGACATCATTCTCTGGCTGGACAAGCGCACCGTCGACCCGAACGGCGCCATGCCCGCCAAGAACATGATGCTCTTCAAGGTCGCCGGCATGGAGCCGACGGCGAAGGTGGTCTACGCCGCCTCCGTCGGCAACTGGATCATGCGCCACGAGCCGGAGATCTGGGCCAGGACCGCCAAATACGTCATGCTGCCCACGTACCTGAACTACAAGCTCACGGGCAACCTCATCGACTCGGCCTCGAACCAGATCGGCCACATCCCGTTCGACTACAAAAACCGCCGCTGGATGAAGCCCGGCAGCCTCACGCGCTGCTTCTGCGACGTGCCGAACGAAAAGCTGTGCGACCTCGTGCCTTCCGGCACGGTCATCGGCACGATCACGGACGAGGTCTGCGCCCTGACCGGCATCCCCGCCGGCCTGCCGCTGATCTCGACCGGCTCGGACAAGGGCTGCGAGACGCTCGGCCTTGCCGTCGTCGATTCCGACAAGGCGTCGATCTCGCTGGGCACGACGGCCACCATCCAGTTCAGCACGACCGAGTACGTCGAGCCGCAGCAGTTTCTGCCCGCCTATCCCGGCGTGCTCAACGACCACTACAATCCCGAGATCGAGATCTACCGCGGTCTGTGGCTGCTGTCGTGGTTCGTGAAGGAATTCGGCACGGCCGACGCCATCGACGCCAAAGAAAAGGGCATGGCGCCCGAGGCCCTGCTCGACCAGCGCATCCGCGACCTGCCCGCCGGCAGCGACGGCCTGCTCCTGCAGCCGTACTGGACGGCCGGCATCCTGCACCCGGACTCGCTCGGCGCGGTCATTGGCTTTTCGGACTACCACACGCGCTACCACTTCTATCGCGCCATCATCGAGGGCCTGTGCCTGGAGCTGTACATGGCGCTGCGCATCATGGAGGACCGCTCGGGCCTGACCATTCACGAGATCCGCATCGGCGGCGGCGGCGCGAAGAGCGACGTGGTCTGCCAGATCGCGGCGGACGTGTTCGGCCTGCCGGTCGTGCGCTCGCAGACGCACGAGGCGTGCTCCATCGGCTCGTCCATGGTCGCGTTCGTGGCCAAGGGCGTGTTCGCCGATTTCGACGAGGCGGCCAAAAGCATGGTCCACGTCAAGGATACGTTCCAGCCAAACGAGCGGAATCACGAGGTATATAACGACATTTACGAGCAGGCCTACCGCAAGATCTACCCGCGCCTGCGCCCGATCTATCAGAAACTCATCCAAGTCAAGAGGAGGATTGCACAATGAGCAACAAACCGTACAAAGGATTCGAGCCGAAGTGGGTGCTCACCCCCGCGCCGGCGGACAGCTACCGCTCCATTTTCCGCTGGGGCGATCCGAACTTCTTCAAATATCCGAAAGAGTCTCTGTACACGCTCATGAAAGAGACGTTCAAAATGACGGACGACGATTTCAAGGCGTATTCCGACGACATCGGCTTTGACCCCGTTGACCTCTCTGACCACCCGGTGCAGCTCGCGCCCGAGCACATCGAGGCGCTCAAAAAGATCGTCGGCGAGCAAAATGTCTCCACCACGGACTATGACCGTCTGAGCGTGGCCTACGGCTTCACGGCCTACGATATCCTGCGTCTGCGCCACAAGCGCGTTGACAGCGTACCCGACGTTGTGCTTTACCCCGAGACGACCGGGCAGGTCGAGCAGATCGTGGCCTACTCCACCGAGCACCACATCCCGCTGTATGTCTACGGCGGCGGCAGCAGCGTCACCCGCGGCGTCGAGCCGGTCAAGGGCGGCATCTCGCTGGATATGCGCCGCAACTTCAACAAGGTCATCAGCTTCAACGAGATCGACCAGACCATCACCGTGCAGGCCGGCATGTCCGGCCCGGATCTGGAAAAGACGCTCCAGAGCGCGCCGGAGCTCTTCGGCGCCAAGCGGCAGTACACCTGCGGCCACTTCCCGCAGTCGTTCGAGTATTCGAGCGTCGGCGGCTGGACGGTCACGCGCGGCGCGGGCCAGAACAGCACGTATTATGGCACCATTGCCGACATCGTGCTCAGCCAGAAGTACGCCACGCCCATCGGTACCATCCAGACCAGCCACTACTCCCGCGAGGCCACCGGCCCGAACCTGAACCAGATCATGATGGGCTCCGAGGGCACGTTCGGCGTGCTGACGGAGGTCACGCTGCGCATCTTCCGCTGGATGCCGCAGAACCGCAAGCGCTTCTCCTACATCTTCAAGACGTGGGACGCGGCCATGAAGGCCGCCCGCGAGATGATGCAGTGCGAGTGCGGCTACTCGTCCGTGTTCCGCCTGTCCGACCCGGAGGAGACCAACCTTATGCTCAAGCTCTACAACGTCGATGAGACGCCGCTGCAGCCGCTGCTCGACAAGTTCGGCTACAAGGACATGGAGCGCTGCCTCTTCCTCGGCTTTACCGACGGCGAGAAGGGCTACAGCCGCAACGTCGCGCGCAACATCGCGAAAATTGCGCTCAAACACGGCGGCATGCCGCTGACCGGCTACGTCACCCGCAGCTGGGAAAAGGGCCGCTTCAACGACCCCTATCTGCGCGACACGCTCATGGACTTCGGCATCACGACCGACACGCTTGAGTGCACGGTCAACTGGTCGAACATGGAGCAGGTGCACGCCGACGTGCGCAAGATCTGCCACGCGCTGCCGAACACCGTCGTCACGACGCACATGTCGCACTGCTATCCGCAGGGCGCGAACCTGTATTTCATCTTCCTCACCCGTATGCAGGATGAGGATGCCTTCAAGGCCTACCACACCACGATCCTCGACGCGATCCAGCGCTCCGGCGCGGCCGTGAGCCACCACCACGGCATCGGCAAGATGTTCGCGCCGTGGCTCGAGGGCTACATCGGCGAGAAGGAGTACGGCGTGTTCCGCGTGCTCAAGGACTACTTTGACCCCGACTACAACATGAACCCGGGCGGCACGATCGGCCTGGATCTCAAGCCGGAGGAGAAGAAGTTCCTGCGCGAGTACACCGACTATCTCGAGCAGCCGAAGTTCGACTGAGTTTTTGTCATCACCCGGCAGCGGTTTGGATGCCCGCCGCCGGATCACCTGGCCAAGCGCCAATGCTGCTGCGTACATCGCTTGTGCAGCAGGGGGGAGAACCGGGGCGGCCCGCCGCCCCAAAAGGATGGAGCAGCCCGGCAGGTTCCTGCCGGGCTGCTTTTTTGCCTATGTAGAAAGGGAAGGTGACGCGAAGTCGTAAGGCAATGCCTTCTCCTCGAGGGGAAGGTGCCGAACATCATGAGGCGGATGAGGCGGAAAGGTCGTGGGTTTCTCCAGTGGCACCGGAAATGCGCCGCGCATCCAAAGCCCACCTCATCCGTCGCGGCGGAACGTGCCTTCGGCGTACGCATACACCGCGCAGCCGAGCGCGTCCGCGTCGGCCGCGTCGTGCGTGGCGAGCACGAGGGTCTTGTCTTTCGCCGCGTCCGCGATCAGCGTGGTGACGCGCGCGCGCAGCGCCGCATCCAGAGCGCGAAACGGCTCGTCGAGCAGCAGCACCGGCGCGTCATACGCCAGTGCCCGCGCGATGGCCACGCGCTGCTGCATGCCGCCGGAGAGCGCCGCGGGGTACTGATCGCGCGCATCCGCCAGCTCCAGCCGCTCGAGCCATATCAGCGCCTGCGGCATGGTCTGCGCCCGGTCGGAGAGCACGGCGTTGACGTTTTCCGCCGCCGTGCGCCACGGCAGCAGCCGCGGCTCCTGAAAGACGCAGGCCATGCGCCCGGGCTCCACGCGCACGGTGCCGGAGTCCGGAGCCTGCAGCCCGGCGAGTACGCGCAGCAGCGTCGTCTTGCCGCAGCCGGACGGGCCCATGAGCGCGATGTGCCCGCCGTCGGGCACAGTGAGAGTCACATCCCGCAGGACGGCGCGGCCGCCAAACGTCACGGTGAGGTCACGCGTCTCGATCATGCGCCGCCTCCTTTCCCGCGCGGGGTGAGCGCGCGCAGCACCAGCCGCTCGAGCCCGACGCTGAGCAGGATGACCGCCAGCGTCCAGGCGAAGAGGTCGGTGGTCTGCAGGTAGAGTTTCGATTCATAGATCATGCGGCCGATGGCGCTGTGCGGCACGGTGAGCACCTCGGCGGCGATGCCGGCCTTCCAGCCGAAGCCGAGGCCGGAGCGCAGCGCGGCCAGAAAGTGCGGCCGCACGCCCGGCACATAGATCCGCCGCAGGACGCGCCCGCGCGGCCAGCCGTACACCCGCGCGAGCTCGAGCAGCGCGGGATCGGCCGAGCGGATGCCGGTGCAGACATTGCTCCATACGACGGGCAGCACCATGAGCAGCGCGATAAACACCGGCAGCCAGTCGCGCGCGATCCAGATGAGCGCGAGCACGACAAACGATGCCACCGGCGTGGACTTGACAACCGTCATAAGCGGGCGCAGCAGCGCATCGGCCGTTTTCGACGCCGTGCAGGCGACGGCCAGCGCCACGCCGAGCACGACCGCGCCCAGCACGCCGAGCAGCACGCGGCCGATGGACACGGCCGTGATGCGCCAGAACGTCCCGGTCGCGGCGAGCTCGCACAGTCTGCGCACGACGACCCACGGCGCGGGCAGCAGCAGCTCCCGGTGCACGAGCAGCGCCAGCGCCGCCCACACAGTAAGCCAGAATGCGAGCGTCAGCGCGCCGCGGGCGAAACGCTTCATTTCAGCACGCAGTAGAAGTCATCCGCCGGCACGCTGCCGCCAATGCTCTGCGGGGCGACGGTGCTCAGCGCCGTGAGAAACTCCGTCAGCGGCGCCTGCATGTCCGTGCCGGACACGAAGCAGACGTTGCAGTTCGGGATGGCTTTGGCAGCCACGGCGGCCTTGGCGAAGATGCCGGCCTCTTCGATCATCTGGCCGGCCTGGTCGGGCTCGGCCGTCAGGTACTCGATGGACGCCTGATACTCGGTCAGGAAGGCCTTGACCTCGTTCGGGTGAGCGTCTGCAAACGCCTTGCGCACGACGACGCAGCCCTGCACGAGGCTGCCGGCCGGGGCGACCTTGTCCCACTCGGCGGTCAGGTCGAGCGCGGCGGTGAGGTCCGGGTTGGCCGCGCGGGCGATGGTGACCATCGGCTCCGGCAGCACGGCGATGTGCACCTCGCCGGAGGCGAGCGCCGTGTTGAGCTCCGCCGGCTGGGCATAGGTGTTGTCGATGGTGATGTCCGTGCCGACGGTCAGACCATTTTTCTCGCACAGGTACTGGAAGATGAATGTCGGGTTCTGCACGGGGACATAGACGTTCTTGCCGCGCAGGTCGGCAAAGGACGTGACGGACTCCGTGCCGTCGGTCACGACGTACAGCACGCCGCGCGTGTTGAGCGCGAGCACCTGCACGGCGCCGTCGGTCTTGTTGTAGAGCGCGGCGGCAGCGTTCGTCGGCAGGGCGGCGATGTCGGCCGTGCCGTTGACGAGCGCGGCGGTGGCGTTGCTCGGGTCGGTCTCGACGGTAAAGCTGTAGTTGAGCGCGGCATTGCCGGCCTTGCTGTCGGCCATGAGCTTGGCCATGCCGAAGCCGGTCGTGCCATTGAGCGAGACGACGTTGACGGTCAGGTCCTTGTCGACGGCGGCGGTGTCGTCCTTCTGACCGCAGGCGGCGAGGGCGAGCACCATCAGGACGGCCAGCAGCAGAGCCGTGCATTTGCGCAGATGTTTCATAGCAGATCTCTCCTTTTCATGATTGCCGGCCGCACGAAGAGACAAAAAATGCCATGCCCGGAAGGCATGGCGGTGCAGCAGTGCACGCACGCAGCCTTCCACCTCATGGGCGATTCGGTGTCAGATTCGGTGCGGGATCGGCGGCGGCCGGGCCGGAAGCACAGCTTGCGGCGCGGGCGCATAATTTGGTTCAATTATGACATGGGAACGCAGACGTGTCAAGCATTTGCGGCGGTTTTTCCCAAAGATGCACAGTGGTTGAAAAGTGGAACATATTGTGAAAAATTCTCGCAGCTTGTCGTTATCAAAACGACGGGTCTGGGCATTGAAAAATTTTCATAGATATTGTATGATAGGGAGCAGGGAATCCTGCATCCGGCCGGAATAGGAGCCGGCCAGTGCAAATTTGTTGGAAAGGGAATCGAAATTATGGAACAAATCGATTACAAGTTCATCGACCAGGTCCTCGCAGATCACGCCTGCGACGCCTCGCAGATCATTGCGATCATGCAGGACGTGCAGGGGAAATACCGTTATCTGCCGAAAGACGCACTGCGCTACATCGCGGACAAGGTGGGCATCAGCGAGTCGAAGATCTACGGCGTGGCGACGTTCTATGAGAACTTCTCACTCGATGTGAAGGGCAAGTACGTGCTCAAGGTCTGCCGCGGCACGGCGTGCCACGTGCGCAAGTCCGGCAACGTCCTGCAGGCCATCTATGACGCCACCGGTCTGAGCGAGAGCAAGCCGACCTCGGACGACGGCCTGTTCACCATCGAGATCGTGTCGTGCCTCGGCGCGTGCGGTCTGAGCCCTGTCGTCATGGTCAACGACACGGTGCACCCGGCCATGACCCCCGACAAGGCCGTGGATCTCATCGAGGAGCTGCGTGCAAAGGAGGGTGCGTAATGCGTCAGAGAATCGAATCCTTGGAGCAGTTCCGCGCCCTGCAGGCCGACTACATGGCCGCGCGCGACGCGGAAAAGCGCAAGATCCTTGTCTGCTGCGGCACGGGCTGTGTCGCCGGCGGCAACCTGAACGTGTATCATGAGCTCAAAAAGCGCATGGACGAGCTCGGCATCCCGTGCGAGGTGTCCCTGACCGAGCACCATGCCGACGCCATCGGCCTGAAAAAGTCCGGCTGCCACGGCTTTTGCGAGATGGGCCCGCTGGTCCGCATCGAGCCGGAGGGCTGGCTGTACACGAAGTGCCAGGTCAGCGACGTGGAGGAGATCATCCAGAAGACCATCCTCGGCGGCGAGTTCATCGAGCGCCTGGGCTATCACCAGAACGGCGAGCTGTATGAGCGCCAGGAAGACATCCCGTTTTACAAAAAGCAGACCCGCCGCGTGCTCGAGCACTGCGGCCATATCGACGCGGAATCCATCGAAGAGTACCTGTCCATCGGCGGCTACGGCGCGCTGGCCAAGGCCCTGTTCGAGATGCAGCCGGACGAGATCGTCCAGGCCGTGAGCGATTCCGGCCTGCGCGGCCGCGGCGGCGCCGGCTTCCCGACCGGGAAGAAGTGGGCCCAGGTCGCAGCACATACCGAAGAGCCCGTCAAGTACATCGTCTGCAACGGCGACGAGGGCGACCCCGGCGCCTTCATGGACCGCTCCATTATGGAGGGCAACCCCCATTCCGTGCTGGAGGGCATGATGAT
>ERZ506887.1611-NODE-1611-length-11713-cov-4.016555_pt1 | contig 11713 bp, 9 predicted proteins | sample MGYA00512905_ERZ506887 | MGnify/ENA metagenome assembly ERZ506887 | reverse complement strand
CGCGCCCAAGCTGTACGACGACGGAAACCTGATACTGGAACACCGCGTCCGCAAGGGGCGGGCGGCAAAGGGCTTTGACGAGGCGGACATCATTGTGGAGCGGGAGTTCCGCACCCAACGGGTGATCCCCGGGGCCATCGAGCCGGAGAGCGTGGTGGTGTCGCCTCAGGATGGAGAGCTGCGGGTCTACTGTCCGTGCAAGGCACCCTTCAACATCCGGCGTATCGTGGCGGCGGCCTGCGCTCTGCCCATGAGCGCTGTGCGGGTGACGCAGCCCGGTATGGGCGGGTCCTTCGGCGGCAAGGATGACGACGCTGGGGCTATGGCCGCAAGAGCCGCTATCGCGGCGCTGCACACCGGGCGGCCCTGCCGCATGACATGGCGCAGCAGCGAGACGCTGCTGGAGGGCGTAAAGCGGCATCCCTTTCACATCTACTACAAAGCCGGCGCAAAGCGGGACGGCACACTGACCGCCATTGAGGTGCGGGGCTTTGTGGACGGCGGCGCATACCTGTCCAAGAGCAAGACCACCACATGGCGCAGCGGTATCGAAGCCACAGGGCCCTATCGGGTGGAACACGTGGACGTGTGCATGAAAGCGGCCTATACCAACAACTGCTATGCCGGCAGTGTGCGTGGCTTCGGCTCGCCGCAGATCGACTTCGCCACCGAATCTGTGATGGACGAGCTGGCACAGCAGCTGGGCATGACACCCTGGGCCTTCCGGGAGAAAAACCTGCTGCGGGACGGCGACATATCCGGCTCCGGCCAGCCCATGCGCGACGTGAGCGCAGGTGTGTGTCTGGAACGCCTGCGGCGGGAATTCGGCGAGGACCTGCGGCCCTTTGTCCGGAACGGAAAGCTGGTGGGCAGGGGCATCGCCTGCCTGTACCGGGGCGAGTCCTACGGCGCGGGCACACCGGTGCAGGACACCTCCGGTGTGACCATCGTATTAAACGCGGACGGCAGTCTGAACGTGAGCACCGGACTGAGCGAGGTGGGCCAGGGCGGCCACACGCTGCTGACAGCCATTATCGGCCGGGAGTTGGGGCTGCCGCCGGAACGCATACACATCGCGCCGGCGGACACGGACTACTGTGTGGATTCCGGGTCCACCGCCGCCTCACGGGGAACCATCACCGCGGGCAACGCCGCCTGGCTGGCAGCACAGGAGGCCAAGCAGCAGATCAACACCGCACTGTGGGAATACCGGGGGTTCGACGGACCCATCGTATATGAGGACGGGCTGGTCCGCTGCGGTGACGAGCAGATGACCTTCACCGAGGCGGTAGGGGTCCTGCGGAATACCGGACGGGATATGCGCGCCCACGGCTGGTGGGCCGCCCCCAAGACATTCTGGGACAGAGAGAAATGCCGGGGCAGCAATTATATGTCCTACGCCTATGGCGCCTGCGGCGCTGAGGTGGAGATAGACCCCATCACCGGAAAGACCGACGTAACTGACTTTGTGGCCGTACACGACATGGGCCGCATCATTAACCACGCTGCCACGGTGGGACAAGTAGGCGGTGGTGTATCCATGGGCGTAGGCTACGCCTTGACGGAAAATGCCGACACACCGGGCGGCGTGACACGCGCCGCTGATCTGGACAGCTATCTGCTGCCCACAGCACTGGATATGTGTCCCGTGCGGACGGTGCTGCTGGAGGAAGGCGCCGGCGTTCCGCCGCTGCTGGTACACGGCATTGGCGAACCGGCCACCTCTATCGTAGCGCCGGCCATCACCAACGCTATGTCCGCGGCGCTGGGCGCACGGATAGACACCCTGCCGGCGGACCTGGAAACGGTACGGGCCATACTGGACGAGAAAAAGAGGTAGCTATGTTTCTGCAAGCGGGCAGCCCCGCGGAACTGCGGGCCTATATGGCACAATACCCCGACAGCCGGTGCATTGCCGGCGGCACGGATATCATGCCGGTGCAGAACCGGGAAAATGACCATGAGGCGGTGTTCATCGATATATCCGGCGCAGCGGCGCTGCACCGGATCGTGTCGGAGGACGGCGTGCTGTCCGTCGGGGCAGCGGCGACCTTCGCCGAGATAGAACGAAACGCGCTGCTGCGGCAGTACGCGCCGGTGCTGTGCCTTGCCGCATCACAGGTGGGGTCCCCTCAGATACGAAATCTGGGCACCATCGGCGGCAATGTGGCACATGGGAGCCCCGCAGCGGACACCCTGCCGGTGCTGGCCATGCTGGACGCGGAGGTGCGGCTGTACAGCGCCACGGAGGGCACCTGCCGGGACATACCGGTGGATACCTTCATCACCGGACCGGGGCAGACCCTGCTGCGTCCCGGCGAATACATAGAGGCGCTGCGCTTTTCCCCGCCGGAGGCGAGCTGGCGCATGGCCTATGAAAAAGTGGGACGGCGCAATGCGCTGGCCATCTCCCGGCTCAGCGCCTGCTGCGCGGCCAGATGGGAAGGACAGCGCCTGACCGGACTGCGCCTTGCGCTGGGCGCCGTATTCCCCACGCCGCGGCGGCTGTACGCAGCAGAAGCACTGCTTTTGAGGGAACAGCCCTCCCCTGCCGCGGAAATGCAGGCGGCAGAGCTGGTAACACAGGCCATCGTGGCGGCCGCCGGGCGGCGGGCCTCGGCCAGCTACAAGCTGGCGGTGGCCCCGGAGCTGCTGCTGCGGACACTGCGCCGCACCCGAGAGGAGGCGGACCAATGAAGATAGGTTTTACGCTCAACGGCGCGCCCGTCTGCGTGGAGGCGCCGGGGACGGTGTCGCTGCTGACATTGCTGCGGGACTACTGCCGCCTGACCGGCACCAAACGGGGCTGCGACATCGGCGAATGCGGCGCCTGCACGGTGCTGCTGGACGACAGGGCGGTGACCTCCTGCATGGTCATGGCCGGGCAGGTACAGGGCCGCCGGGTGGTGACCATTGAGGGCCTGACCGGACACGACGGCGCACTGAGCCCCCTACAGCAGGCGTTTGTGGACCACTTTGCCGTACAGTGCGGCTTCTGCACGCCCGGCATGATCATGAGTGCCACAGCGCTGCTGCATGAGGACCCGCATCCCTCCCGGGAGAAGATACGGCGGGCGATCTCGGGCAATCTGTGCCGGTGCACAGGCTACGACGCTATTGTGGACGCCATTGACGCCGCAGCGGCGGAGATGGCCAGGCTGGTATAAAACAAGCGTGGTAATTACCCCTTATGGGGCGATTATAAATTCAAAAATACGAAGGAGAAAGACATGAAAAAGCTATTTGCATTGCTACTGGCGCTTGTCATGGCCCTGTCTCTCGTCGCCTGCGGCGAGAAGAAGGATGATACCGGGGACAAGACCGATGACAGCAACCCCTCCACCGGCATGGAGCTGACACAGGCCACCGATCTGGTGATCGCTACCGGCGGCACCTCCGGTGCATGGTACCCCATCGGCGTCAGCATCGCTGACACCCTGACCAACGTGGACAACAACCTGTTCGTCACCTCCGAGGTCACCAACGGCGGCGTGGAGAACGCCCGTCTGCTGGGCACCCACGCGGCCAATGTCGGCTTCGTGAACTCCGACACCGCGTACTTCGCCACCCATTCCGAGGATGCTTTCGCGTCCGAGCCCGCGTATGAGCTGTACGGCCTGGCCAACCTGTATGACAGCGTGCTGGAGATCGCCGTGCTGGCTGACAGCGGCATCAACAGCATCGCAGATCTGGCCGGCAAGCGCGTGGTGGTGGGCACCCCCGCCTCCTCCGCCTCCACCATGGGCTGGACGGTGCTGGGCACCTATGGTCTGACCGACAAGGACGTGAAGGGCTCTGAGCTGAGCATCGCCGAGGGCGTTGAGGCCCTGAAGAACGGCGATGTGGACTGCGTGTTCATCTTCAGTGCCGCCCCCAACAGCGCCCTGACCGAGCTGTCCGTGACCAAGGACTTCAAGCTGCTGAGCATCGACGAGGAGCATCAGAAGGCCGCGATCGAGCAGCACAGCTACTTCAGCACCGCTACCCTGTCCGCTGACCTGTACACCTGCACCAGCGAGGACACCACCACCCTGGCCATGCCCACTCTGCTGGCCTGTGACAGCAGCCTCAGCAACGAGGCCGCCTATCAGTTCGTGAAGGGCATCTATGAAAATCTGGACGTGATCTCCACCTCCCACGCGATGGCCGCCAAGATCAACCTGGACCACGCTGCCAACATCAACCTGGAGATCCATCCCGGTGCCCTGCAGTACTACCGCGAGATGGGCATTGTTGACTGATCTTCCCTCTCTTTTCCCCCCTGTCCCATCGGACGGCGGGCTTCGGCCCGCCGCCCGGTGCGGCCCCACATTCCGGAAATAACGAAAGGATCGGAACATGGCAACTAAGTCAAAATTCAGCGATGTACTGAGTAAGATCGCGTTTGTGATTGCCGTTCTGCTGACCCTGTTTCAATCGTACACTGCACTGTTCGGCGTTTTGACCGCCGTATACCAGCGGGCGATACACCTTGGTCTGGCGAGCAGCTACATCTTCCTGTTCAACATGGCAAACCCCAAGGAGAAGGGGAAAGTTTTTCACATCATCATCAATTTTATCGGGCTGGTGGCTTCCGCCGGCTCCAACTTCTACATCTGCCTGCACTATGCGGAGATCCAGGGGCGCTTGGGTATCACCACTGAGCTGGATATGATCTTCGGCGCGCTGCTGCTGGTGGCGATCCTGATCATGGGATATGAGTCCCTGGGCTGGGCGCTGCCCACCATCTCCGTGATCTTCCTGCTCTATGGCCTGTTTGGCCATCTCATCCCCGGTGCGCTGAGCCACCAGGCCTTTACATTCAAGCGCCTGATCTCGTTCCTGTATCTGGGTACCGAGGGTGTTTTCGGTTCGGCAATGAGTGTCAGTGCGACATTTATCTTTATATTCATTCTCTTTGGCGCGTTTCTGGAGAAAAGCGGCGCCGGCCAGTTCTTCGTGAACCTGGCACTGACCGCCACCGGGCGCGTTACCGGCGGTCCCGCGCTGGCCGCCGTGGCCTCCAGCGCCCTGATGGGCACCATCTCCGGCAGCGGCGTATCCAACGTCGTGACCACCGGCACCTTCACCATTCCGCTGATGAAGGCCAACGGCTATGACAAGAACTTCGCCGGTGCGGTGGAGGCAGTGGCCTCCAACGGCGGGCAGATCCTGCCGCCGGTCATGGGTTCCGTGGCGTTCCTGATGGCCGAGATGATCGGCGTAAGCTACTTCACCGTGGCTAAAGCCGCAGCTGTGCCCGCGCTGCTGTACTTCTTTGCCGTGGGTATCGCCGTGTACTTTGAGGCCAAGCGGCTGAACCTGCGCCCCGATCCCAATGCCCAGTATGAACGCGTAGGGGTCGTGTTCAAGTCCGGTTTCTACTATCTGCTGCCTATCGCGCTGCTGATCGTGTTCATCATCTGCGGTTACAGCGTACTGCGTGCCGGCGCCTATGCCGCCATCCTGACCATCGCTCTGAGCTATGTGAAGAAGGACACCGCCTTTCACCTGAAGGACTTTGGTGCGGTGGTGAGCGACGTGGCCAAACAGGTACGTCCCATTGTGGCAGCCTGCGCCTGCGCCGGTATCATCATGGGCATCACCTCCCTGACCAACCTGGGCATCAAGCTCTCCGGTCTGATCGTCACCGTGTCGCAGGGCAACCTGATGATCGCGCTGGTGATGACCATGCTGGTATCCCTGGTCATGGGCATGGGCCTGCCCACCACGGCGGCCTATCTGCTGCTGGCGGTGCTGGGCGCCCCCGCCCTGATCAAGCTGGGCGCGGATCCCCTGCCCGCACACCTGTTTATCCTGTACTTCGGCTGTATGTCCACCATCACCCCGCCGGTGGCTCTGTCTACCTACGCGGCGGCCGGTATCTCCGGCGGCTCGCCCATGAAAACGGGCATTTACGCCATGAAGCTGGCTTCGGTGGCCTTCCTGATCCCTTACATCTTTGTGTACGGGCAGGAATTGCTGCTGTATGGTTCTCTGGGCTCTATCCTGCTGGCTATCCTCAGTGCCTCGCTGGGCTGCGTGGCCCTGGCCGGCGGCATGATCGGCTGGCTGGGCGCAAAGATGCCCATGCCCCTGCGCTTTGTGCTGGTGGGCGCGGCCATTACGCTGATGATCCCCGGCGCGCTCACGGACGTGATCGGCGTGGTGCTGATGGCCGCCTGTGTCATCACAGCTGTGACGCTGAGCAAGCGGCAGACACCGAAGATCCAGTGATCTTACGCGGCTGAAGGGCGGGCCCTCCGCTGACAGAGGCCCGCGGAACGGAAATCTTACATATGGAGGAACATAAACATGGACTTCAACTTTAAGGGCCGCGACATTATCAACGGCTATGACTTTACCACGCAGGAGCTGTGCCACATCATGGACACAGCCATGATCTATGAAAAGCGCGTAAAAAGCGGTGAGGCCATCAAAGACATGGAAGGTATGCTGGTGGCCACGCTGTTCTTTGAGCCCAGCACCCGGACCCGGCTGTCTTTCAACTCCGCCATTCAGCGCATGGGCGCCAGCACCATCGACCTGGGCAGTGCCTCCGCCTCCTCCCAGTCCAAGGGTGAGACATGGCAGGACACCATCCGCACCGTGGACGGCTATGTGGACGCCATCGTTATGCGGCACCCCGTGGCCGGTTCGGCCATCGAGGCCGCCGAGATCGCGCAGCATCCCCTGATCAACGGCGGTGACGGTGCCCGCCAGCACCCCACACAGGCGCTGCTGGATATCTATACCATGCGGAAGGAAAAGGGCCACATCGGCGGCCAGACCATCACCTTCCTGGGCGACCTGAAGTATGGCCGCACCGTACACAGCCTGGGCTACTTCATGCAGCAGTTCGGCAACCGGATGATCTTCGCCTCACCCGAGGATCTGAGAATGCCCAAGGAGATCACTGACGACCTGCGCGCCAAGGGCGCCGACATCGTGGAGACCTCCGATGCGAAAGAGGCGCTTTCCCAGTCCGACTTCGTGTATGTCACCCGCGTACAGCGGGAGCGCTTCTCGGATGAGGAGTCCTATCTGCGGTGCAAGGGCAGCTATATCGTCAACAACGAGCTGCTGAAGTGCGCCAAGAAGGATATCACCATCATGCACCCGCTGCCCCGTGTGGATGAGATCGCCACAGAGGTGGACAGCTACCCCGGCGCGGCCTATTTCCGCCAGGCACACAACGGTATGTACCTGCGTATGGCGCTGCTGGGCCTGATCACCGGTCGGATCTGACAGAACACAACGGCAAAAGCTGTGCAGGCGCGGCTATCCCGCCTGCACAGCTTCTGCAAGGAGGACACCATGTACAACACTGTATCCGTCCGTTCCCAGGACGTTGTCGTTCCCGGCGTGATGACACTGACGGTCCTGGCTCCCGAGATGGCGGCCGCCAGCGCGCCGGGCCAATTCTACATGCTGAAGAGCTGGCGGGAGCAGGACCCGTTCCTTATGCGGCCCATCAGCATCGACCATATCGATGTGCAGGCGGGGACACTGACCTTCCTGTACAAGGTGGTGGGGCGGGGAACGGAGCTGCTGTCGCACCTGCGCGGCGGCGACACACTGGAGCTGCTGGGACCGCTGGGCAAGGGCTTCCCCATCAACGGCAGCTGCCGCCGGGCAGCGGTCATCGGCCGGGGTATCGGCATTGCGCCGCTGCGCCCGCTGGTGGAGCAGCTCCGCGCCCAAGGCACGGAGGTCTATGCCTATCTCAGCGCCAAGAGTGAGGACGATCTGTTCCACCAGGAGCTGTTCCGCACGCTGGGCGCCGTGGTGAGGACCACCACCGCGCCGAATGAGCGCATTACCGACGCCTTTGCCGCAGACGCGGCGCAGCTGCCCTTTGACGCCGCTTATTCCTGCGGCTCCAATCGTCTGGCTGCTCACATGAAGCAGCTGCACGCACAACACGGATTCCCGGCCTATGTGTCTCTGGAGGAGCACATGGCCTGCGGTGTGGGCGCATGCAAGGGCTGCATCTGCACCGCCCACGACAAGGACAGCGGTGAAGCATCCTACGTCCGTGTATGCAAAAGCGGCCCTGTTTTTGACGTGGACCGTGTGCTATAATGGAACGCACATCGCATAGCAGCACACCGGTAAAGGGGGAAGCCGCCTTGTCTTCCACGGAAAAACGCATCTATATCTTCGAGAAAGCCCCCGTCCGGGGGGCGGTATTACAGCAAATGCTGCCCACCGTCGCCGGACAGATGGTGGCGCTGCTGTACAACCTGGCGGACACATTTTTTGTGGGCCTGCTGAATGCACCCATACAGACAGCCGCCGTTACGGTAGCCTATCCCCCCTTCCTGATGATGACTGCCGTGAGTAACCTCTTCGGCATCGGCGGCGCCAGCGCTGTGTCTCACGCACTGGGACGCAGGGATATGGACGGCGCACGGCGCATCTCCGCCATCGCCTTCTGGCTGAGCCTGGCCAGCGCGGCGGTATTCAGCCTGCTGTGCGGGTCGTTTCTGCACCCGCTGCTCTCTCTTTGCGGCGCGGACGCGGAGGTATATCCCGTGGCTGCGGCCTACGCCCGCTGGACGCTGCTGTGGGGCGGCGCGGGCACGATACTGAACCTGCTGCTGTCCAATCTGCTGCGTGCCGAAGGCCGGGCCGCGCTGGCCTTCGCCGGCGTGACGCTGGGCGGCGTGCTGAACATCGTGCTGGACCCGTTTTTCATTCTGCCGCAGTATATGAATATGGGCGCGGCCGGCGCTGGACTGGCCACCGCCATATCCAACACGGCAGGCACGCTGTTCTTTCTGCTGTGTCTGCTGCGGCGGAGCAGCACGGTGCTGTCCCTGCGGCCATGCCATCTGAAGCGTACCGGCGTTTATATCCGGGAGATACTGTCCATTGGTTTTCCCTCCGCGCTGCAATACGCGCTGACGGTGGTGTCGTTAGCGGTGCTGTCCCTATTCGTATCCAAATACGCGGTAGAGGCCGTAGCGGCCTACGGTATCGTGAAAAAGCTGGACAATCTGCCGCTGTACTTTTCGCTGGGCACCTCGGCGGGGCTGCTGCCCTTCCTGTCCTACAACTATGCCTCCGGCGACCGGGAACGGCAGCGGCAGGGCTTTGTCTTCGGCGTCAGCATCACCGTGGGCTTCTCGCTGGCGTGCGTTATCGTGTTTGAGTTGTTCGCGCCGCAGCTGGCGCGGCTGTTCATCCAGGATGATATGACCGTGGCTTACGCCGCCGCCTTTTTACGCAGAATGGTGCTGTGTATGCCCTTCGTGGCCATATGCCACCCCATGATCACACAGTTCCAGGCGATGGGATGCGCCAGGGAATCCCTGATCTGCTCCATCCTGCGGAAGGGCTCGCTGGATATCCCGCTGCTGCTTCTGCTGGACCGCCTATACCCCCTGTATGGCTGCGCGCTGGTGCAGCCTGTCGTAGACCTGATCTCCCTGATCGTAGCACTGGTCCTATACCGACGCCTACGGCGGACATCAGTTGTCTGACGCGCAAAATACACTGGAAAGGAGAAGGCGCGTACACCTCTCGCCGCGCCTTTGCACCGTTGTGAATTACCTGACTGATCTATCCGTGGAGCTGGGCGGCGCGGTGTTCAAAAACCCCGTCATGCCCGCCTCCGGCACCTATGATTATTTTGAAAACAATGCCGACTGCTTCCCCGTCAGTGAGCTGGGCGCGGTTATGATCAAGAGCGTTCACCGCCTGCGGCGGCCCGGCAATCCCGGCCCCCGCATCGCCGAGGTCTGCGGCGGAATGCTTAACTGTGTGGGCATCCCCTCCGTGGGTATCGAGGCCTTTCTGCGGGACGAATTGCCCCGGTATGAGAACATCGGCACCCAGGTCATCCTGAGCATCTCCGGCTCCGAGCCGGTGCACTACGCCGAGATCGCGGAACTGGTAGGCGACGATCCCCGGATCGCCGCCCTGGAAATGAACCTGTCCTGTCCCAACGTGGGCAGCGGACTCCCTTTCTCCTCCGACCCGCAGCTGCTGTACGACACGGTACGTCAGACGCGGCAGCGCACCACCCTGCCTCTGTACGCAAAGCTGTCCCCCAATGTGACGGATATCCGGGTAAGCTGCCGGGCGGCGGAGGACGCCGGCGCGGACGCGCTGACGCTGTCCAACACCTTCCGGGCTATGACCATCGACATACAAAAACGGCGACCCTACCTGGGAAATCTGTCCGGCGGTATGTCCGGCCCGGGGATGTTCCCGCTGGCGGTGCGGATGGTGTATCAGGTCTATGAGGCCGTTTCCATCCCCATCGTGGGCATGGGCGGCGTCACCACGGCGGCGGACGTCATCGAGCTGATGCTGGCGGGCGCCGCTGCCGTCGGCGTGGGCGCGGCGAACCTTGTGGAGCCGTATGCCTGCAAGACCATTATCGAAGATCTGCCTGCCGTGATGGAACGGTACGGCATGGAAAATCTGACGGAGATCATAGGAGGAGCACATCATGGGTAAGGACGTTATCGTTGCGCTGGACTTCGACAGCAAGGAAAAGACACTGGCCTTTTTAGACCGTTTCACCGAGGAAAAGCCCTTTGTGAAGATCGGCATGGAGCTGTTTTACGCCGAAGGGCCTTCCATCGTCCGGGAAATTCGCGGTCGCGGACATAAAATCTTTTTGGATCTCAAGCTGCATGACATTCCCAACACCGTGAAAAAGGCCATGGCGGCATTGTCTGCGCTGGATGTGGACATCGTGAACCTCCACGCCGCCGGTACCGCCGCCATGATGACCGCCGCGTTGGAGGGCCTCACCCGGCCCGGCGGCACCCGCCCGCTGCTCATCGCCGTGACCCAGCTCACCTCTACCGATCAGGAGCGCATGGAGCGGGAGCTGTGGATCGAAAAGCCGCTTGCCGAGGTGGTGATGCACTATGCCGAAAACGCCGCGCAGGCGGGTCTGGACGGCGTGGTGTGCTCTCCGCTGGAGGCGGGCGTTGTCCATGAGCGCTGCGGCAAGGACTTCCTCACCGTGACCCCCGGTGTGCGCTTTGCCGACGGGGACGCGGGCGACCAGAAACGGGTCACCACGCCGGCCAAGGCCAAAGAACTTGGCTCCGACTACATCGTGGTGGGCCGTCCCATCACGCAGGCGGAGGACCCCGCGGCCGCCTACCGCCGCTGCCGAGAGGAGTTCGTGGGCTGATGCGCTGGGATACAGTTCTCTTTGACATGGACGGAACGCTGACCGACTCGCAGGAGGGCATCGTAAAATCGGTGAGCTATGCGCTCGAGCGCCTTGGCCGCGAGCTGCCGCCGCGAGATACGCTGACTGCCTTCATCGGTCCGCCGCTCCACGAGAGCTTTTCGGCGATTTGCGGCATGGACGAGGCGGAGACGGAGCGGGCGGTCTGCGAATTTCGCGATTACTTCGCCCGCCGCGGCTGGGCGGAGAATGTGCCCTACGAGGGAATGGCGGAGTTTCTTGCCGCGCTGCACGCGGCGGGGCTGCGTCTGATCGTCGCCACCTCGAAGCCTGATAGCTTTGCACGCAAAATTTTAGAGCATTTTGCGCTGGAGCGTTATTTCGACCTCATCTGCGGCTCCCATCCGGAGGACAGGGCCAGCGCGGACAAGGCGAGCGTCGTGCGCACGGCGCTCACGCGCGCCGGCGTGACGGGACACGCCGTCATGGTCGGCGACCGCCGCCACGACATATACGGGGCGCACGCCAACGGCCTTGAGGCCATCGGCGTTCTCTACGGCTACGGAAGTCGCG
>ERZ506887.1609-NODE-1609-length-11718-cov-8.162051_pt1 | contig 11718 bp, 9 predicted proteins | sample MGYA00512905_ERZ506887 | MGnify/ENA metagenome assembly ERZ506887 | reverse complement strand
TTCAGTGCGTCCATTTTTGAATCCTCCATTTGTTTTTAGACGTTCATGCACGGCACCTTGCCGTCAGAGGACCGCCCGTTTAATGATATTGTCATTAACCCCGCTGTGGTCTCAGCGGACACTAACGCCTAAATAGGATATCACAAAACCCGCGTGAATGCAAGCGTTCTGACCAAAATAAATGCAAAAATTTTCTGTTTTGCCCAACAGACGGTCTTTCACGCTCCGATCAGACAAACAGCTGCTTATCTGCCGTCAAAAACTTTTTGCGCAGGATGTTGGCGCTGACGGCAGGCAGACCGAATTTTTCTTCCAGAAAGCCGGTGAGCAGCGAAGGGTTCAGGTTCAGTTCCTGTGCGGCCGGCATGCACAGATCAATGTGCAGGCTGTCCCCCTCCGTGGTGTACTCCACCTGCGGGATGTGATCCTTCAGCTCAATGATCTTGTTGCCTTTTTTGCCGTGCTTTTCCACCGGAGCGCTTTCCAGCGCATTGTACGCATCCAGCGCCGCTGCCGCTGCCGCCGGGTAGGTGATGCGATAGCATGCGTAGGCAATGAGGTCCGCCTTCATCTGCACCGGGCCAACGTGCGTGATCACGATGCCTGCGGGCATGATGACATTGAGGGCCGCTTTCCACTGCTCAAAATCCGGGGCTTCCGCTTCGGTCTTGACGTCCACGCACTCGCACTCGCTCTCCTGCCCCAGCGAAAGCGGGCAGGCAAAGGTCATATAGATGTGGGGATTGAAACCCAGCGTATGCCACACCGGCAGGCCGCTGCGCTTGAGCACACGCTGCATCACCCGCTGCAGGTCCAGCAGGGAAATGTAGGAGGCCTCATTCTTTTTCTCAAACGAGATTCTGACTGTAATCAAAGCAGGGACCTCCTAACAGATGATTTGCGCCGCAGCCGTGGCAGGCACGGTTGCAGGGTTGGGTGGTCTGAGCAGCAAGTGCCTTTTGGTACTCCCGCACCAGATATTCGTGGGTGACGCCGTAATCCATGTGGGACCAGGGCGTTACCTCGTCCAGACCGATGGGCCGCTGGCAGTAGAACGCCGGGTCAATGCCCAGATCGGCAAAGGTCTGCAGCCATGTGTCGTACTTGAAGCACTCTTCCCAGCCGTCAAAGTAGCAGCCGCGCTTGTAGGCTTCCACAATGACCGGGGCAAGGCGGCGGTCGCCCTTGGCAAACACGCCCTCCAGAAAGCTGGTGGTGCTGTCGTGATAGTTGACCTTGATCTTGCGGCTGCGCACACTTTCCAGCAGATGCTTCTGCTTGGCCTGCAGGGTCTCGGCCGTATCCATGGGCACAAACTCAAAGGGAGTATGGGGCTTGGGCACAAAGCAGGCACAGCTGATCGTCACCTGAACGCCCTTTCCCTTGCCGCGCCTGGGCAGAGAATAGTAAAGATCGACCACCTTCTGCGCCGTCTCTGCGATGCCCTCAATGTCCTCCATGGTCTCGGTGGGCAGGCCCATCATGAAGTAGAGCTTGACCGAGGTATAGCCCGCGTTGAATGCAATGGTGCAGGTCTTTTCGATCTCATCCCATGTGACATTCTTGTTGATGACGTTGCGCAGGCGCTGGGTGCCGGCTTCGGCGGCGAAGGTCAGGCCGCTCTTGCGCACCTTGGTGGTTTTTTCAATGAGACTCTGGGAGAAGTTGTCCACACGCAGGCTCGGCAGCGACAGGCTGACATGCTCCCTGGGTGCCCACTCGTTCAGATCATCCAGCAGCTCTTCCAGCTGTCCGTGGTCAGAGGTGGACAGGCTGGAAAGGCTCAGCTCCTCATAGCCGGTGTTGGCGCACAGCTCCTGCGCTGCCCTGTTCAGAAGGCCCGCGTCACGCTGGCGCATGGGGCGGTACAGAAAGCCCGCCTGACAGAAGCGGCAGCCGCGCACACAGCCGCGCAGCACCTCGATGCTGGCACGATCCTGAATGGCACCCACCATGGGCACCACGAAATTCGTGGGCGGGGCAAACTCGTTCAGGTCCTTGATGATGGCCTTGGTGATGCGCGCCGGGATGCCCGGCTCGTTGGGGGTGATGGCCTTGACCCGGCCATCCTCGTAATACTCCACATCGTAGAATGCCGGGATATAGACGCCGGGGATCTTTGCGATGCGCAGCAGCAGCTCCTTCTTGGAGACGCCACCCTCTTTTTTGGCCTTTTCGATCTCGGCACAGATGCCGGGCAGCTGGTTTTCGCCCTCGCCCAGCTGGATCACATCAAAAAAGTCCGCGATCGGCTCCGCATTGCAGGCACAGGGGCCGCCCGCCACGATCAGCGGCCAGCGTTCGTCACGGTCTTTGGAATAGAACAGAATGCCTGCCAGATCCAGCATGGCCAGAATGTTTGTATAGGACAGCTCGTACTGCAGGGTGAAGCCCACTGCGTCAAATGCGGTAAGCGGGTCCTTGCTCTCCATGGTGTAGAGCGGCAGGCCAAGGCGTTCCATTTCAGCCTTCATGTCCAGCCATGGCATGAAAGCGCGCTCACACCACCAGTTTTCGCGGCGGTTGAGCAGCTCATAGAGAATCTTTTCGCCGAGGAAGGACATGCCTACCTCATAGGTGTCCGGAAAGCAGAACGCAAAGCGGACATCCACTTTTTCTTTGTCCTTATATACACTGCCGGGTTCTCCGCCGGTATAACGGCCGGGCTTCTGTACCCGTCCCAGCGCTTCTTTCAGTTTTGGATCAAACATCGAGTCCTCCAATAAACAGTCCATTTTTACACGTCATTTTATTGTACCCGAAATGAGCCGTTTTTTCAATCGTTTCCCTTAAACTTTTTGCCTGCACGCCGCATTTCGCGCAGGCAGGACGCCAGCTGCGCCCCATCCAGCGGTGGAACGGGCAGCAGGTTGAATCCCCCGGTCAGCAGATTTGCCGCCCAGAAGGCACTGCCGCGGATGGTCAGTTCCTGTTCCAGCCGCAGCGCCCAGATGCCCGCCAGCATGAAATTGACCGCCGGGCCTGCAGCAGCCAGCCAGAAGAGCCGCCCCGGTGAAAGGCCCCGGGCCGGAGCATCCATCCGCATACAAAAGCCGGTCATGGTCACCTCAATGACCGGAAAGCGGCGCAGCAGCGCACAATACACCAGAATGTGACCGCACTCGTGCAGGAACGCCGCCAGCAGGCCCAGCCGCAGAAAACCGCTGGCATCGAAGTACAGCAGAAAATACAGGGAACCGCACAGCAGCACCGGGTCCCGGAACACCAGCGGCCCCAGCCGCAAGGCATCAGGATGCTTCATGCGAAAGGCCCAGTGCATCTGCCGGGTCACAGGCTTTTCCCTGACGATACAACTCAAAATGCAGATGTGCCCCGGTGGCCCGGCCGCTCTGCCCTGCTGTTCCGAGGGTCTGCCCGGCCTCTACGGCTTCGCCCGGACGGACATAGATATACTGCAGATGGGCATACACCGCCGCTGTTCCATCCGCAAGCAGAAGCTCCATGCAGCTGCCATAGCTGGCACTTCGCTTTGTGCGGAGCACGGTGCCGTCCCGCACCGCAAGGATGCCGGTGCCCTCGGCGCAGGCAAGGTCGATGCCCTTATGGAATGCCCATTTACCCGTAAAGGGGTCCTCCCGCCAGCCGTATCCGTCCGAAATGCGCCACTGTGTGGTTTCCAGCGGAAAGCAAAAGGCATCCTCCGTTTTCGACTGTGCCCGTGCAGGGAGCACCAGTCTGACGCAAAGCAGCGCTCCCAGCAGGGCCGCCGCCCGGAAAAGGGCCGATTTCTTCCCATATTTTGCGTGTTTTATGCGCCATCCTGCTCGTCCGCTCCGCTTTGTCTGCATACCGTTTCCCCTTTCCGCTGTAGTCCACTGTATGCAGGCGGCAGTTCAAAAAGACCCGGCGGGACTTTTTCCCTGCCGGGTCTTACAGTGCTGTTATCTGCGGAACTTGAAGAGGTCCAGGAACTGCTTCAGGCGGCTCTTCTGCGCAGGCGTTTCGGAAACGGCCGGTTTTGCCGGCTTTGGCACAGAAGCAGGCCGGGGTGCCGGTTTTTTACGGTTCACCATCTGTTCCAGTTCGTCAAAGTGATCGTGTTCCTCCGGCTTCGGGGCCGCCTCCAGATGGATGAGTGCCGACGGTTCGGGAGCCTTTTTCGGCTCCTGCTTCTGTACAGGGAACTCCACCGCCTTTGCCTCCGGCTCCGCTGCAGACGGTTCTGCAGCGGGAGCTTCTGCAGTCAACGGTGCCGTCGGAGCTTCCACAGCCGCCGGTGACGTTTTTTCACAGGCAGGAGCTTTTCCAGTCCAGTCATCCCGGAGCAGCTCATACATATCCATCTGGCCGTTGACCAGTGCTTCGCCCTCGGCAGGCTTCACCTTCTGGTAGCTGCCATCCGGGCGCATCTCCCGGGCATTGACGTTATCCCGCAGCTGCAGCTGCAGAATATCGGTGAGCTTCTGCACCAGCACCGGGTCTTCCACCCGGACGCCCACCTCCACGCGGCACTCCGTGTTGCGGGTGAGGAAGTCGCCGGAAGCAATATAAACGCGGGTGTGCACTCCATCAAAGAAGCTGTAAATGCGGCCATGCTCCAGATAACGGCCCACAAGGCTGCGGATGTGCAGGTTTTCGGTCTTGCCGGGCACCTCTGCACGCACACAGCAGATGCCACGCACGATCATATCGATGCGCACACCGGCACAGCTGGCTTCCTGCAGCTTCAGGATGATGTCGCGGTCGCTGATGGAGTTGTTCTTCAGGATCATGGACGCCGGGCGGCCCATGCGGGCGGCAGCGATCAGGTGATCCATTTCTTCCAGAAGCACGCTCTTGAACCGCAGCGGTGCCACCAGCATCTTGCTGCTGTCCTCGGTCAGGCGCTGTACGGCAAGGTTCTGGAATACGTTGGATGCTTCCTCGCCAATGACGGGATCGGCCGTGATAAAGGAATAATCGGTGTACAGCTCACTGGTTTTTTCGTTGTAGTTGCCGGTGCCGATCTGGGTGATGTAGGAGTAGCCCTGTGCGCTCTTGCGGGTGATGAGGGTCAGCTTGGAGTGCACCTTGTAATCATCAAAGCCATAGATAACGGTGCAGCCTGCTCCTTCCAGCTGCTTGGACCAGTCAATGTTGTTCTGTTCATCAAAGCGGGCGCGCAGCTCCACCAGAGCCACCACTTCCTTGCCGTTTTCGGCCGCTTCCATCAGCGCCTGCACAATCTGGGATTCCCGCGCCATACGGTAGAGGGTCATCTTGATGGAAATGACCTCCGGGTCATGTGCCGCCTTTTTGAGCATGGCAATGAAGGGCCGGATAGACTGGTACGGGTAGCTGAGCAGCACATCATGCTTCTGCACCTCGGCAGCAAGATCGTACTGCGGCGGCGGCAGCATGGGCCGTGCCGCCGGGTAGAACAGCTCCGGATGTCCGTCTGCCTCGATCCTGCCGGTGAGCTTATAGAAGAAGCTCAGATCCAGCGGGCTTTTCTGCACGAACACCCGCTTATGGGTCAGCACAAGGCGGTTGCACAGCAGGCGTTCCACCTCCGGGGCAGATGCCGTTGTGATCTGCAAACGCACAGCCGCCAGCTTACGGCGGCGCTTGAGCAGATCGGACATGATCTCACGGTAATCGATATCGTGATCCATCATGCCCTCTTTCACGTCGATGTCCGCATTGCGGGTCACGCGGAACAGGCACTTTTCCTGAATGGCATCCTTGCCAAAAATGCTGGCCGCAAAATGCAGCACCAGCTCCTCGGTGAGGGCAAACAGCGTCTCGCCATCTTTTTTTACAATGTGCATCCGTTCCATCTGGCTGGAAATGGGGATGATGCCCAGGCTCTGCCCTGCAGGGTGCTTTTCCCTGAGCAGTACGCCCAGATAGATCTCCTGGTTGCGCAGGAACGGGAACGGATGGCGGTTATCCACGATCTGCGGGCTGAGGATGGGGAACAGCTCGGTCTGGAAATATTTTTTCCAGAAATGCTCCTCCTCCTTGGTCAGATGGTTAAAGTCCACCTTGCGATACCCGCATTCCGCCAGCGCTTCCAGCGCCTTTGCGTAGTATTTGTCGCATTCTTCCTGCAGCTGTGCCGTTTTGGGCATAATGGCAGTCAGCTGTTCCGCCGCGGACATGTTGGTCTTATTTTCCCTCTTGACCTTTTTGCCCTGTTCCTGTTCCAGATTGGCGCGCTCCTGCAGAGAACCCACGCGCACCATGAAAAATTCGTCCAGATTCGAGCCATAGATCGCAAGAAACTTGACCCGTTCTGCAAGCGGAACATTTTTATCTTTGCCCAATGCAAGAACGCGCTGATTAAAATCCAGCCAGCTCAGTTCCCGGTTGATAAAAATGGTATCGTCACTCATAGTATTCCCCTTTTCCAGCTGCCTTGCGGCTCAGCTCACGGTTGCCTGCCCTTTCCAGGAATCCACCACAGTCTGCGTCAGGCCCGGAACGCAGGCTGCATCCTCCACCCGTGCAAACGGGCCGTTCTGCTCCCGGTATTCCAGAATGGCTCTGGCCCGGCTTTCTCCTACGCCCGGCAGAGTGCACAGCGCGGAAAGTCCGGCTGTGTTCAGATCCACCAGTATGTGCTGTTCCAGCCCTGCTGTATCCGGCAGCGGCTGGACCGCAGTGTCCTGCAGCGGCACGGCAAAATAAAACGCCAGCGCTGCACACAGGATCACTGCAGCCACCGAGAGGCAGATAAAAACCGCCTCCCGTTTTTGGGACTCCGGCAGATGTGTTTCTTTCATTGTACCTGACTTTCCCCCAAAAAGAAAGGCTTCTGCGAAAGAATATGCAGAAGCCTTGCACAAATTTTACGCTAAATTTTCAGCATCCCGTACCATACGGTACAGCACTTCCACCGCAGAGCCTGCCGCAGCATCGGTCAGGGTGACCTTTTGCGCAGCAAGACGCAGCTCTGGCGGAGCATCTGCCGCCGCCACGCTCTGGCTGGCATTGCGCACCAGCTCCAGCATGGACATGCCGCCCGCCAGCACCAGAACATCCTCCGGATTGATGCCCACCGGCATACACACAGCATCCAGCATTTCGTGGCCGGAAACGGTTCTGGGCGTCAGGATCAGGGTATCTGCTGCGGCACGCTCGCCCAGCAGCACCGCTGTACGATCCCCCAGCGATTTTTCCAGCAGCGAGATCATGGGCACGGCCTTGCTGTCCTGATACAGCAGCACCCGCAGCACTTCTTCCCCCTTGATATCCGCTGCATTCGCCAGCAGATAGGGGGTCCATTCCTGCCGCAGATGGCGTTCCAGCGCCTCACTCATGCGCAGCACCCGGGTGGTGCCATCGGTCATCTGCAAAGCGACGCCCACGCCCGCTGCGTCCGGCAGGCGGGTAAACAAATCGGCGTCCTGCCCGGCAAAGCTGCACAGCGTCCGGCTGGTGCCATCGGCAAAATGGTAGGCCATCGCGCCGCCACACACCAGCGCAGGGGCATTGAGCCGCACACTGCCCAGAATGGAACGCACTGCCCGGGGCGTGCGCTGCGAGAACACCGTAAAACGTCCGCCGCGGCGGACGAACAGCTGCAGCACGTCCCGCACAACCTGAGTCAGGTTTCCATCCGCTCCCAGCAGCAGGTGATCCAGATCACACAATACAAGCCTTTGGTCCAGCTGGTTCATAGGGTTCCCCTCCTGAGCGTTGCAAGAAAATGAGTGAAGTATTCCGGCAGTTCCGAATCAAAGCGCAGCTGTTCGCCGGTAATGGGGTGGATAAACCCCAGTGTTTTTGCGTGCAGGCACTGTCCGTGCAGGCTGGTGATGCAGTTGTGCGGGCCGTAGACCGGGTCGCCTGCCACCGGGTGCTGGATGGACGCCATGTGCACACGGATCTGGTGAGTGCGGCCGGTCTTCAGGCGGCATTCCAGCATGGTGAAGTTGTTCAGCCGTTCCAGCACCTGATAACCGGTGTAGGCATATTTGGTGTGGGGCTCACTGGCCGGGTAGACTGCCATTTTTTTGCGGTCGGTTTTGCTGCGGCCAAGATTGGACTCCACAAAGCCCTCATCCTGTGCAAAGCCGCCGTACACGATGGTGCGATACGCGCGCTCCACACTGTGCACCGCCATCTGCTGGGAAAGGCCGATGTGGGTTGCATCGTCCTTTGCCACCACCAGCAGGCCGCTGGTGTCCTTATCGATGCGGTGCACGATGCCGGGGCGGATCTCGCCGCCGATGCCGGACAGGCTTCCCTTGCAGTGCCACAGCAGCGCATTCACCAGCGTGCCGTCCGGGTTGCCGGGAGCCGGGTGCACCACCATGCCCTTGGGCTTGTTGACCACCAGCAGATGCTCATCCTCATAGACGATCTCCAGCGGGATGTCCTGCGGCACGGCCTCGATGGGCTTTGCGTCCGGGATCTCCAGCAGAATGGTGTCGCCTGCCTTGAGCTTCAGGCTCTTGGCCACCTGCCTGCCGTTGCACAGCACATGGCCATCCGCCACGAGGGCCTGCAGGGCAGAACGGGAAAGGCCGGTATCCTCGCCGCTGAGAAAGCGGTCAATGCGCTGGCCGGCCGTTTCCTGCTCCACCACAAATTCACGCTGCTCCATGGCTCACTGCTCCTTTGCGCCGCCGTGCAGCTCTTCCAGAAAGATCTCCAGCACCCAGAGACCCACACCCACGCACACGCAGATATCCGCAAAATTGAACACCGCAAACTGCATGAACAGCAGATTGATGTAGTCCACCACCACGCCGTTGAGCACACGGTCGATCAGGTTGCCGATACCACCGGCAAGGATCAGCAGCAGTGCGGCCTGCTGCAGGTATCTGCCGCGGCTGCGGAAGAACAGCCCGTAGGCCACAAGGATCAACGCTATGCTGGTAGCGATGATGAGGAACAGCTGCTTGCCGCTGAGCAGGCTGAACGCCATGCCCGGGTTGAGCACGAACCGCAGCTCCACCACATGGGGGATCAGCGGCATGGCTCCCACCGGCTGCAGCACATTTGTGGCCCACAGCTTGATGGCCTGATCGATGCCAATGAGTGCCGCAGCCGCGAGCAGATTAAAAACAACATATGCCATAGGATACTCCCAAAATCATTCAGTATAAAAAACGGCGCTCCCCGGTATAAGGGAGCGCCGCCCTTTAAAACATTGTTTTATGCGGAACGCTTAGGCTTCCACAACGCTGGCGCAGCGTGCGCACAGGGTGGGATGTGCGGCATGGCTGCCGATGGAAGAAGAATACTTCCAGCAGCGCTCGCACTTTTCGCCGGTGGCATGTGCAGCAGCAACGCCCAGACCCTCAACAGCGGAGGCAGAACCACCCTCGCCCTTGACCAGCTCCACATGGGAGACGATCATCAGGTCAGCCAGCTCGTCCATGGGAATGCTGTTCAGCAGGTCATAGACGGCATCATTGCAGCACAGGGTAACGGATGCTTCCAGAGAAGCACCGATGGTCTTTTCTGCACGGGCCTGCTCCAGCACCTTCTTGACCTCGTCACGGACAGCAATGAGCTGTGCCCACTTGGCCTTGAAGGCATCGTCTGCAGCGTACTGGCCTGCCTTGGGCATTGCCTCGAACACAACGTACTTGTTCATGCCTTCGGTCTTAGGCAGGAAGTCCCAGATCTCCTGGCTGGTGAAGCAGAGGATGGGGGCAATGATCTTGTCCAGTGCGACCAGGATCTTGTACATGGTGGTCTGGGCAGCCTTGCGGCCCACACCGTTGGTGCAGTACAGGCGGTCTTTCGTCACATCCAGGTAGAAGTTGGACATGGCAACAACGCAGAAGTTGTAGACAGCGTGATAGACCTTGTTGAAGTCATACACATCGTAGCCTGCCTTGGCATTCACGATCAGGTCATCCAGAGCGGCCAGTGCCCAGCGGTCGATCTCCTGCAGCTGGTCATCTGCCACACAATCGGTGTTGGGGTCAAAGCCATCCAGATTGCCCAGAATGAAGCGGGCGGTGTTGCGGATCTTGCGGTATGCCTCGCTCAGCTGCTTGAAGATGTTCTTACCGGCGCGCACATCCACAGTGTAGTCGGAAGAAGCGACCCACAGGCGGATGATATCCGCACCGTAGTCCTTGATGATCTCGCTGGGCTCCACGCCGTTGCCGGCGCTCTTGTGCATCTGCTTGCCCTGCTCGTCCACGACCCAGCCGTGGCACAGAACGGACTTATAGGGTGCGCAGCCCTTGCTTGCAACGCTGGTCAGCAGGCTGGACTGGAACCAGCCGCGGAACTGGTCGCCGCCCTCCATATACATATCGGCGGGGAAACGCAGTTCCGGACGCTCCTCCAGCACAGCAGCGTGGGTGGAGCCGGAGTCGAACCAGACGTCCATGATGTCGGTGTCCTTGGTCCACTCGGAAGCACCGCACTTTTCGCACACTTCGCCTGCAGGGATGATCTGCTCGGCTTCATACTTATACCATGCATCGGAACCTTCCTTGCGGAACAGGTCGCTGACAGCCTTGATGGTGGCATCGGTGATGTGGTAGGTGCCGCACTTCTTGCAGTAGAATGCGGGGATGGGCACGCCCCAGGTACGCTGGCGGCTGATGCACCAGTCGTTGCGGTCGCGCACCATGCCCTTCATGCGGTCATGGCCCCAGTCCGGCATCCAGGTAACGGTGTCGATGGCCTTGTAGACGTCCTCACGGAACTTTGCGATGGAGCAGAACCACTGTTCCGTTGCACGGAAGATGATGGGGTGATGGCAGCGCCAGCAGTGCGGGTACTGATGCTTGATGTGCACCTGACCCATGACAGCGCCGGACTCGGTCAGGTCGGCCAGAATGGTCTTGTTGGCAGCCCACACGCGCTGACCCGCATACTTGCCGGCCAGCTCGGTCAGATAGCCGCCATCGTCCACGGGGACGGTGATGGGAACCTGCGGATACTTCTGGCAGACGTTGAAGTCGTCCACGCCGTGGCCGCCTGCGGTATGGACGCAGCCGGAACCGCTTTCCAGCGTGACGTGGTCGCCCAGAATGACCCAGCCCTCCTTGGGCAGGTAGACATGGTTGTAGCGCATCAGCTCGAACTCGGTACCGGGGACCGGCTCACCCACGATCTCGTAGTTCTCGATGTGGCAGGCGTCCATGACGCTCTTGACCAGCTCAGTGGCCATGATGTGGAACTCATCGCCGATCTTGACGAAAGAGTACTCGAACTGGCCGTTCAGGCAGATTGCCTCGTTGGCGGGCAGAGTCCAGGTGGTAGTGGTCCAGATGACGAAGTAGGTCTTGTCCATCGGGATGCCGTGCTTTGCCAGCACACCGTTGGGGTCCTGAGAGACGTGGAAACGCACGAAGATGGAATCGCAGTCGTCCTCGCCGTACTCGATCTCGGCCTCTGCCAGAGCCGTGCGGCAGTCCGGGCACCAGTACACAGGCTTCAGGCCCTTGTAGATGTAGCCCTTCTTGGCCATCTCGCCAAAGATCTCGATCTGGCGTGCCTCAAACTCAGGCTTCAGGGTCAGATACGGATGCTCGAAATCGCCGATAACGCCCAGACGCTTGAACTGGTCGCTCATGATATCGATGTGCTCGGTAGCAAACTTTTCGCAGATCTGGCGCAGCTCCAGCTTGGAAATGTCCTTCTTCTTATCACCGACGGAGGACAGAGCCTTCAGCTCGATGGGCAGGCCGTGGGTATCAAAGCCGGGTACATAGGGAGCCTGGAAGCCCTCCATGTTCTTGTCGCGGATGATGATATCCTTGATGATCTTGTTCAGGGCGGTGCCCATGTGGATGT
>ERZ506887.1604-NODE-1604-length-11746-cov-4.554016_pt1 | contig 11746 bp, 8 predicted proteins | sample MGYA00512905_ERZ506887 | MGnify/ENA metagenome assembly ERZ506887 | reverse complement strand
GTAAATCAAACCCAGTATTTCCCCATTTTGTAAATCTTCCGTAAATAAAAGTGAATTATTAACCTTTCACATGCAAAAAAGGCTCCATTTTGCCGTAATAGTGAAAGGCCTTTTCCCACCCCAATCAGGAGGTACCACATGCTTCAGAAGCTCCAAAATTTAGCCTCTTTCTCCTCTGCCTGCCAGGCGCTGCGCGCGGGCAAAAGCCCCCTGCTGCTGGATGGTCTTGCCGCCGTCCATAAGGCCCACTTCGCCGCCGCCCTGTGCCGGGAACTGGGCCGGGGCGCCGTCCTCCTCACCGATGAGGAGGCGGCCGCCACCCGCCTGATGGAGGATATCAACCGCTTTTACGGCGAGGAACGGGCGCTGCTGTACCCCGAACGGGAATTCACCTACCACAGCGTGGAAAGCGTAAGCCGGGAATATGAGCAGCTGCGGCTGGGCGTTCTGCGGCGGCTGCAAAGGGACCCTTCCCTCATCGTGGTGGGGACGGTGACCGCCGCCCTGCAGCCCACCTTGCTGCCGGAGCAGCTTTCGGCCGCCACGCTGAGCCTGCGGGTGGGGCAGGAATACCCACCCCAAAAGCTGCTGGAATTTTTGGTGCAGGCGGGCTACCAGCGGGCCGAGCAGGTAGAGGGCATCGGGCAGTTCGCGGCCCGGGGCGGCATTGTGGATTTTTACCCGCCGCAGTACAGCTGGCCCATCCGGCTGGAATACTGGGGGGACGAGGTGGATTCCATCGCGGCCTTTTCGCTGGAAAGCCAGCGCCGGGAGGACAGCATGAAGCTGGTGGAAATCACCCCAGTGCGGGAGCTGCTGTACCACCCCGCCGAGCTGGCCGCCCAGCTGAAAGAAAAGCTTTCCCGGCTGACTCCGAAGCAGAAAACCCTGTGCGCGGAGACCCTCCGGCAGGATATGGAGCTGCTGGAGGGCGGTGTGGCCCTGCCGGCCGCCGACCGCTATGCCGGGCTGCTGTGCCCGGCGGGCAGCAATCTGCTCTCCTACCGGGGGGAGCGGCTGCTACTGCTTTCCGAAGGGGTGAACCTGAAGGAGAGCCTGAACCACACCTGCTGGCAGCAAAAGCAGGATGTGACCGCCCTGCTGGAGGAGGGAACTCTGGCCCCGGGCTGCGCTTTTCTGTTCCCGGAGGCGGGGGTGCTGGCGGAGGAGCTGCCCGTCCTCCCCACCATCATTCTGGATAGCTTTCCCCGCAGCTACCCCGGCCTGCCGCTGGCGGGGCTGTACCATGTTGCGGCCAATGCGCTTTCGGTTTGGGGCGGGGCGCTGGACCCCCTGTGTGAGGACCTGGAAAGCTACCGGCAGCGGGACTGGACCATATGGCTGCTGGCCGGTACCGAACGCGGCGCCCTGGCGCTGACCGAGGACCTGACCCGCCGGGGATTTGCGGCGAGATTTGTAAAATCTCCGGAAAATATTACAACCGGTAAAATATTTGTGCTGCCGGGCGGGCTTTCCTCCGGCTTTGAATACCCCGAGCTGCGCTGGGCTGTCATTACCACAGCCAAGGGCGGCAGCACCACCGCCGCTAAAAGCCGCCGCAAGGCCCGCCGCCAGCAGGGCGAGGTGCTGCGGGAACTGACCGATCTGACCCCCGGCATGGCTGTGGTCCATGTGGCGCACGGCATCGGCATTTTTGAGGGGATCGTAAAGCAGGAAATCGGCGGCGTCACCAAGGATTACATCAAGATCCGGTATGCCGGCACCGATATGCTGTATGTCCCCGTCACCCAGCTGGACCTGGTGACCAAATATGTGGGCGGCAAGGATGAGCAGACCGTTAAGCTGAACCGGCTGGGCGGCAACGAATGGAACCGCACCCGGCAGCGGGTCAAAAAATCGGTGGAGGATATGGCGGCGGAGCTCATCCAGCTGTATGCCAAGCGCAGCACTGTAAAGGGCTTTGCCTTTAGCCCGGACAGCGACTGGCAGACCGAGTTTGAGCAGCGCTTTGAATACGAGGAGACCGACGATCAGCTGCGCTGCATCGAGGAGATCAAGCACGATATGGAGCAGCCCGCCCCCATGGACCGGCTGCTGTGCGGCGATGTGGGCTTCGGCAAGACGGAGGTCGCCTTGCGCGCGGCGTTTAAGTGCATCACCGCCGGCAAGCAGTGCGCCATCTTGGTGCCGACGACGATTTTGGCGTGGCAGCACTACCAGACCGTTTTAAAGCGTATGGAGGGCTTCCCCGTGGATGTGGAGCTGCTCTCCCGCTTCCGCACGCCGCGTCAGCAGGACGAAATTCTGAGAAAACTGAGACGCGGCAGCATTGACCTCATCGTCGGCACACACCGACTGGTCTCGAAAGACGTGCAGTTTAAAGACCTCGGCCTTGTCATCATCGACGAGGAGCAGCGCTTCGGCGTGCAGCAGAAAGAACGACTGAAAGACGTGTGTAAATCTGCCGATATTCTGACGCTTTCCGCAACGCCGATCCCGCGCACCTTGAACATGGCGCTTTCCGGTATACGCGATATGTCCGTCATTGAAGAAGCGCCGCACGACCGTCACCCGGTGCAGACATACGTGATGGAATATGACCCGGGCGTCATCTCCGACGCCATCAAAAAGGAGCTGCGCCGCGGCGGGCAGGTGTATTACCTGCACAACGACGTAGCATCGATTGAGCGCGTGGCGGCGGGTATTCGCGAGCGCGTGCCGGAGGCGAGGATCGGCATCGGCCACGGCAAAATGAGCGAGCAAGAGCTCTCCGAAGTCTGGCGGCGTTTGATGGAGCATGAAATTGACGTGCTCGTCTGCACGACGATCATTGAGACGGGCGTGGACGTGCCAAACGCGAACACCCTGATCATCGACAACGCCGACCGCATGGGGCTTTCGCAGCTGCACCAGCTGCGCGGACGCGTGGGCCGCAGCACCCGCCGCGCTTACGCGTACTTTACGTTTACACGCGGCAAGGTTTTGAGTGAGATTTCGCAGAAGCGTTTGGCGGCGATACGCGAATTTACGGAGTTCGGCTCCGGCTTTAAGATTGCGATGCGCGACCTCGAGATTCGCGGCGCAGGCAATATCCTCGGCGGCGAGCAGCACGGGCACATGGAAAGCGTGGGCTATGACATGTACTTGAAGCTCTTAAACGAAGCCGTGGCCATGATGAAAGGCGAAGCGCCCGAGAACCCCGTGGAGGAATGCACCGTGGACATGCAGGTACAGGCGCATATCCCGGAAAGCTACATTGATTCCACCGCGCTGCGTTTGGAGGTTTACCGCCGCATTGCAGACATTAAAACGTATGAGGATTCGAGCGATGTTGTGGATGAGCTCATTGACCGCTTCGGCGAGCCGCCCGAAAGCGTTTATGGGCTTATTGACATTGCTTTGCTGCGCAACCGCGCGACACAGCTTGGCATTACGGAAGTCAAGCAGCAGGCAAACGCGCTTCTGCTCTACAAAGATAAGTTTGACATGGAGCGCGTGAAGCGCCTCATTCAGGGCATGCCGAACAAGGTGATGCTCTCCGCCGGCAGCCGCCCGTACATCAGCGTGGCGCTGGGCGGCAAGGCACCGCTCACCGTTTTGGAGGACGTTTTGAAAGTTCTCTGCGGCGATGAGGACGCGAAAGCGCCGAAACCCGCTACAAAATAACTGGACATTTTGCCGTATCGGCGGTATAATGAACAACAGCAAACCTTTGTGGACATTTTGTCCGCAATATTTAAGAAAGGTACGGAACAAACACCATGAAAAGAATCGCAAAGATTACCGTGGCGCTGCTTTTGGCCGTTGCCATGTGCTTCAGCCTTGCGGGCTGCTACGATGAGGATCTGAACTGGTCCGCAAAGTACGACGACACCGAGCTGCCTGCCGGCGCATACATTTACTATCTCTCCATTGCGTACAATGAAGCGGCTTCCAAGGTCTCTACCGAAGGCGAGGTCTTGAAGTCCGAAATCGACGGCACGCCGGCCGAGACGTGGATCAAAAACCGCGCGGACGAGTATGTGAACCAGTATTTCTATATTCAGAACGAAATGAAGCGTCTGGGCCTTGAAATGACCGACGAGGATTACAGCACATGCCTCCAGACCACCGAGAGCTACTGGAACTACTTTGGCACGAGCTTTGAAAAGTTCGGCATTGCAAAAACCTCCTTTGACATTGCGTATTCCCAGTATAACAGAATGTACCTTAAGGTCTTCAACGCGCTGTACGGCGAGGGCGGCGAAAACGAAGTGCCGGAAAGCGAGCTGCGCCAGCACATTGAGGACGATTACTACGACTACGAGTATTTCTCTGCGCCGCTGACGAAGACGGATGATGACAATAAATCTGTTGACCTGACCGACGAGGAAAAGGCCGACCTCAAGGAGACACTGGAAAAATACAAGACGAAGATCGAATCCGGTGCAATGACCGTAAACGACGCTGCAACGGACTATGCGCTCAAAGTACAGCAGGACTCCACCTACCAGACCGGCATCAAGGACGAAAACGGTATGCAGTCAAGCTACATGCCGGACGCGTTCATCTCTGCGATTAAGGAGATGAACGAAGGCGACGTGGAGGTCGTGGAATCGACAAAGTACATGATCGTTCTGCACCGTCTGCCGGTCAAGGACGACGAAGACACGCTGCTGGAGAGCAGTGACAACCGCTCGCAGCTTTTGCTTGAGCTGAAGAACACCGAATACGCCGATGCTGTCAGCGCAGCTGCACAGAGCTTTGAGGGCGTGGAATGGAACCAGAAGGTACTGAACCGCTACAAGCCCTCCATGTTTGCGGACACCACGAAGAACGGCACGTCTTCCGTCGCTTCTGAAAGCGGCGACGAAAGCGCTTCTTCCGAGGAGAGCAGTGCGGAATCTTCCGAAACTTCTTCCGAGACGAGTGAGACTTCTTCTGAATCTTCCGCTGAGTAAATCACAAAATAAAGGCAGCATGGGTATTGCTTCATGCTGCCTTTTTGCTTACAAAATTTTTTAAAAGGGGACGAGACTATGGACTTTTGGAAACGGGCACAGGAACTGAAAGACGAGATCACCCAAAACCGCAGACATATTCATCAGAATGCCGAGGTGGGGTTGAACCTACCGAACACAAAGGCGTTTGTGATGGAAAAGCTGCGCGAATACGGCCTAAAGCCGACAGAATGCGGACATGGCGTGACAGCAACACTCGGCAAGCCCGGCAAAACACTTTTGCTGCGCGCCGACATGGATGCGCTGCCGATGCCGGAGGAGAGCGGCGAGCCGTTTGCCTGCCCCACCGGCGAAACGGCTCATGCCTGCGGACACGATATGCACACGGCGATGCTGCTGACGGCGGCGAAAATGCTGAAAGAAAACGAAGACGCGCTTTGCGGCACGGTGAAATTGATGTTCCAGCCCGCGGAGGAGACATTCGAAGGCGCGCGCGATATGCTGAAAAACGGATTGCTTGAAAATCCGCCGGTCGATGCGGCGCTCGCGTACCACGTGGCGGCAGGTAAATCGCCCGTGGGCTTTGTGATGTATAACGACTCGGGCGTGATGATGGCTTCCGTAGACGGATTTGAGATTACGGTTCACGGGCGCCGCTCGCACGGTGCGAACCCGAACCTTGCCATTGACCCCATCAACGTAGGCGTGCACATTCATCTCGCCTTGCAGGAGCTCATCGCGCGCGAAAGCGACCCGACAAAGACGTGCGTTTTGACAATCGGGCAGTTTATGGCCGGAACCGCCGCGAACATCATCCCGGACACAGCTGTGCTGCGCGGCACCATCCGCACGAACGACAAAAAGGCCCGCGCACTGCTTGTACGCCGCATGCGCGAGACGGCGGAGCGCACGGCTGCCGTGTATAACGCGACAGTGGAGATCCGGACGCTTTCCGAGGTGTGCCCGCTCGTGTGCGACAAATCGGTGACGGACGACATGCTGCGCTACATGGGCGCGCTGAACATTCCAAACTTTACGCCGTACGGCGGCATTTCGGCGACAGGCTCCGAGGACTTTGCCCTTGTGGCCGAACGTGTGCCGAGCGCAATGATGTATCTTGGCGCGGGCTACATGGACGAGCGCGGACAGTACACCGCGCACAACCCGAAGGTCGTCTTCAACGAGGGCGTCCTCCCTATCGGCGCGGCGTGCATGGCGCATTGTGCGGTGGAGTGGCTTAAAGAGAACGCGTAATAACAGAAAGCTTAAAATCCCGTTCACTTTCGGTGAGCGGGATTTTAAGTTTGTCGAAAACAGCTGCTTTGGAATTCAATCGATAATGGCTTTGACGAGCCGGGACCAATGCTCCGGGTAACAGACTGAAAGCTCTTCGTGCTGCATATTTTGTTCATGCAGGACGGTTTTGGCTTTGTTTAGTAAATACCCTCGCCGCGTTTTGCACGGTGGATGACGTGGTAATACATGGGAATGAGGAAGCTATCGGCTAAGATCCATGCGATCGGGCCGGAGAAGCAGGCGGCGTTGAAGCCGAACAGCGGCACGAGGAACAGACCCACGCCGCCGCGGGCGATCATCTCAAACACACCGGCAAAGAGCGCGAGGCGGCTGTACCCCATGCCCTGAATGGTAAGGCGCAGCACATTGACGAATGTCAGCGGGATCATAAAAAGGCCACTGCACACAAGATACCAATAGGCAGAATTGATAATGGCAGTCTCACCGGCGTCGACAAACAGAAGAAGCATCCATTTGCCGAGGAACACGATGATGAGCAGTGCCAGAACGGAATAGAGGATGCCGACGATGTTGCAGGCTTTGACGCCCTGCCCAATACGGTCAATTTTACGCGCACCGATGTTCTGCCCGCTGTATGTAGACATGGTAACGCCCATGGCATCATAAGCGCAGGCGAAGAACATATAGAGCCTGCTGCCCGCTGTGATGCTGGCGACGACCGTAGAGCCGAGGGAGTTAACGGATGCCTGTAAAATAACGCTGCCAATAGCCGTGATGGACGTCTGCAATGCCATGGGCAGACCCATGCTTAAAAGGCGCTTGATGCACGGCACGTTGATTTTGAAATCCTCGCGGGTCATTTTGAGGACTTCATAATGCTTGCTCACATAGAGGAGACATACAACGCCGCCGATAAGTTGTGAAGCGACCGTTGCGACCGCCGCGCCTGCGACGCCCATGGGGATGAAAACAACGAGGACGATATCGAGCACAATATTGATGATGGACGCGATGACGAGGATGACAACCGGCGTGCGGCTGTCGCCGATAGCGCGCTGGATGCCGGCAAGCATATTATAGAGGAACGTTGCGGGGATGCCGGCAAAAATGATAACAAGGTACGCGTAAGCGTCGTCGATGATATCCGCCGGCGTGCCCATGAGCTCTAAGATATTGCGGCAGAAAATGACCGTGAGCACCGTTAAGACGATGCCGAAGCCGACGCACAGCCATACGGCGTTGCCGATGAAGCGGCGAAGCTCTTTATAATCCCTGCTGCCGAAGCGCTGCGCCACCGGGATGGCAAAGCCGCTGCAAAGGCCAAGGCAAAAGCCGATGATGAGGAACGTGATGGATCCGGTGGAGCCAACGGCTGCAAGCGGCCCCGTGCCAAGCACGCGCCCGACGATCATGGTATCGACCATGGAATAGAACTGCTGGAACAGATTGCCGAAAAGCAGCGGGATGGAGAACCCGAGGATAAGCTTCATGGGCGAACCGCTCGTCATTTCTTTTGTCATACTGAAAATTTCACACCTTTACGGGAAAAATAACATTCAAAGATTTCTCATACAGTTTACCACCGCAAGCGGGGTTTGTATATCCCGTAAAAACAGAAAAAAGGACAGCATGCGCCATCCTTTTTTTATGAAAAATTATAAAGGCTGTTTTATCAAAGAAATTACATCTTTGCAATCTTGTCTGCCCACTCGAGAACCTTCTTGGTGTCTGCGTCGGTCGGCATGCCCTTCTTGAAGAGGCCGCCCTTGACAGCGATGCCCAGAGGCTCACCATAGGTCTCAACGCCGTTCTTCTTCATCGTATCGATGATGGAAGAAAGACCGTCCGTGTTACCGTTGCTGTTCAGAACATAGAATGCGACACCCTTTGCTCTGGTGGGGTTGAGATCCTTGCAGAAGTGATCGACTGCGCCCGGGAGCTTGCCGTTCATTTCAACGCCGATAAAAACGACCTTCTCGCCCTCGCACGGGTATGCCGGGGGGATCTGGTCACATACGCACTGCATAACTCTGCCGATTTCGGATGCGATCGGCTGTACGTTGCCGCTCTTGGAAAAGTGAAGGGACTTTGCTTTCATTTTGACTGCCTCCTGTAAGTTCGCGGGCCGCACCGGCCCGTTATCCATATTAAGTGATTATTTCTATTATAACACGGATTCAAAAAAAATCATAAACAGAATGTGAATTTTTGTAAGAAACTTGTAAGAGAACGTGCGGGTTACACAAAGAAAAAGATCCATTTATGGACGGAATATTAAAAGGCAGACGAATTCGTCAAAACGTCTATTTTATTATCGATATGAAAGCACTTTTTCGAGAAAACTCCCGTAAAATCTCTTGTAAAATTCCGCAAATAATATTATAATGGAAGCGTATTATGTTATGACCTACGGCGCAAAAAGCAGGTCTTTACCCCTTTTGCCGCCGCTCTTTGAAAATAATGAAGCAGGAGGTGATTTTTTGGCAAAAGAAGCTCTGGACGCCGTAAAGAATGCGGAGCAGAAGGCCGCCGGCATTCTGGACACGGCCGCTGCACGCTGCGCCGCCATTCGGCAGGATGCCGCACAAAAGGCGGACAAGCTGAAGACGGAGCGCATGCAGAAAGCAAAAGCGGACCTTGCAGCCGCAAAACAAAGCGCAGAGACGGCCGCTGCGGCCGAACAACGCACAGCGCAGCAGGAAACTGCCGCACTGGCGGAGGATATCCGCAAAAAAGCGCAGCAAAACAGCGCGAACGTAATCCGCGCTATCCGCGAGGCCATCACCGGCTGACGCGGCGCCAACACGAAAGGAGGGGATCCCCCTATGGCGGTAATGCCTATGAAGCGCATCAGCATTTATGCGCTCAAGAACCGTCGTAAACAGATCCTGGAACTGATCCAGCGGCGCGGCGTCGTGGAAATCGATGACCGCAAAGCGGACGAAACGGTTTTTGCCAAGATGGATACCGTCCCGGCAAAATCAAGATTTGAAAACAATGCAGCCGCGCTGCAATCGGCGTTAGACGCGCTCGATAAACTGGAGCCGCCCGAAAAAAGCCTCTTCGCGTCTCTGAACGGACGCGACGCGATACCGCTTTCCAAATATCAGGAAACGGCTGACGGTGCGGGCGAGCTTTTAAAAATTGCCTCGCGCATCAACACGCTGTGGAAAAAGTGTGCGGACAACCGCGCGGAAATTCTCCGCTTGCAGACACAAATCCGTGCGCTGGAACCGTGGATGAAGCTGGATATTTCCATGCGCACCATCAGCACGCCGACAACCTCCGTGTTCACGGGGTCGTTCCCGGTAGAATATACGGAAGAAACGCTGCGGGCGAAAATCGCCGAAGGCGCGCCGGACGTGGACGGTGTGGTCGTAGAGATTTTGAGCGCTTCCCCGCAGCAGACATGCGCGTTTTTGATGTGCCACATCTCGCAGGGATTAAAGCTTGAAACCTACCTGCGTTCCATCGGGTTTACGTATCCGGCGGAGCCGAGCAAGGTGCCGCCCGCAGAGCGCGTGGACATCCTGAACGGACGCATTGCGGCGCTGCAAAAAGAGATCGATGAAAACGAAGCGGAAATTCGCACACATAAAAACCGACGCGAAGACCTGCTTTACACCATCGATTACTTTACGATGCGCACCGAGAAATACGATGTTTTGGGCCGCTTATGGCAGAGCCCGCACGTGTTTCTCATTACGGGATACATTCCGGCAGAGAACGCCGAGGCGCTTAAGACGGAGCTCACGACCACGCAGGAAGCCTACGTGGAGCTGTGCGACCCGAGTGATGCGGACGATGTGCCCGTGAAGCTCAAAAACAACAAGTTTGCTGCCCCGGTCGAGGGCGTACTGGAAAGCTACAGCATGCCGGGCAAGCATGAAATCGACCCAAGCGGCATCATGGCGGTCTTCTATTACTTTCTCTTCGGCATGATGCTTTCCGATGCGGGCTACGGACTTGTGATGGTCCTTGGCTGCGGCATCATCTTACACAAGTTCAAAAACATGGAAGAAGGTCTGCGCAAGACGCTGACGATGTTCCTCTATTGCGGTATTTCCACGATATTCTGGGGCATTTTGTTCGGCAGCTTCTTCGGTGACGCGATTACCGTTATCGCAAAGACATTCTTCAACACCGATATCGTGATACCACCCTTGTGGTTCACGCCGGTCGATGAACCGATGCGGCTGTTGCTGTTCTCGTTCCTCGTCGGCATCATCCACCTGTTCGCCGGCCTCGGCGCACAGTTCTACCAGCTTGCAAAACAGGGCAAGTGGCTGGACGCGATCTATGACGTTGTGTTCTGGTATCTGCTCGTCGGCGGCGCGATTATTTATCTGCTTTCCATGCAGATGTTCGCCGACATGGTGGCGCTTTCCTTTACGCTGCCGGCATCGGTGGGCACCGCGGGCATTATTGCGGCAGGCATCGGCGCGGTAGGCATTGTGCTCACTTCGGGCCGCAGCTCCAAGAGCATCGGCAAGCGCTTCTTAAAAGGTCTTTACGGGCTGTACGGTGTTTCGAGCTATTTAAGCGATATTCTCTCTTACTCGAGACTTTTGGCTCTCGGCCTTGCAACCGGCGTTATCGCTTCGGTCTTCAATCAGATGGGCGCCATGCCCGGCAACAACCCGCTCGGCGTGATTATCTTTATTTTCGCCTTTGTAGTGGGACACACGCTGAATATCGGCATCAATGTGCTCGGCGCGTATGTGCACACGAACCGCTTACAGTTTGTTGAGTTCTTCGGCAAATTCTTTGAGGGCGGCGGTCGCAAATTCGCACCGTTCACCACCAAAACCAAATATTTCAAAATTACGGAGGAAAAGTAACATGGATAAGTTCGATATCAACTCTCTCGGCATTGTTCTCGCGCTTGTCGGCGCAGTTCTGGCAGCACTTCTCGGCGGCATCGGTTCCGCCATCGGCGTAGGCATGACCGGTCAGGCAGCCGCAGGCGTCGTTTCCGAAAATCCCCCGCTGTTCGGTAAAGTCCTTATTCTTCAGCTTCTGCCGGGTACGCAGGGCATCTACGGCCTGCTCATCGCCTTCCTCACGCTGACGAACATCGGTGTTCTGGGCGGCAGCGCAGACATCTCCTTTGCAAAGGGCCTTCTCTATCTTGCAGCCTGCATGCCGATGGCCGTGATCGGTCTCATCTCCGCAAAGCAGCAGGCAAAGGCAGCCGTTTCTTCCATCGCACTCGTTGCAAAGCGCCCGGATCAGTTCGGTAAAGCCATGATCTTCCCGGCCATGGTTGAGACTTATGCGGTTCTGGCTCTGCTCGTTTCCCTGCTGGCTGTTGCAAACATCGGCGGCATCGCCATCTGATGATCCACTCCCAAAAATCCAAAAAAGAAAGGAAGAGGATCGATCCATGGCAACAGGACTGGACAGAATTATAGAACAGATCCTTGCGGATGCCGAAGCGAAAGCGGCGGAACAGGTTGCCGCTGCGGAAGAAGAAGCAAAAAAGACGCTTGCGGACGCTGCCGCCGAGGCAGAACAGAAAGCAAATGTCCTGCTTGCGGACAGTGAAAAGGTCGGCAGATCGGAAGAGCACACGTCTGAACTCCAGT
>ERZ506887.1599-NODE-1599-length-11760-cov-13.186758_pt1 | contig 11760 bp, 7 predicted proteins | sample MGYA00512905_ERZ506887 | MGnify/ENA metagenome assembly ERZ506887 | reverse complement strand
CGCTTTTTTCGCTTCTCCATTTATAGCCCCTCAGTCGCTGCGCGACAGCTCCCCCGAGGGGGCGCAAGCGCTCGCCCGCAGCGCCGCGCTTTCGTAGAAAGCGGCGCTGCAACTGTCGTTTTTCTCCACGACCCCCTCTGTGAAAATACAATGCCGGAGCGTCCGCAGACGCTCCGGCATTGTTCTATTAAAAATAGTTTTTCCGCTGATGATGCGCAGAGCACAGCGGAGCGCATTCCAATCGTATGCGTTATACCTTTGCAGCGCCACGCTCCAGAATACCGTTGAAGCGGGAGAAGAAGGTGATGGTGGTAATGGTAGCCGCCAGAATATCGCTGACCGGCTCTGCCAGAAAGACGCCGAATACCGGGTTCGGCAGCAGGTGCGGCAGAATGAAGATGAGCGGGATCAGCAAAATGATCTTGCGCAGACAGGCCAGCAGCAAGCTGACCTTGGCCTGACCCAGCGCCATAAAGCTCTGCTGGCAGGCGATCTGGAAGCCCATGGCAAAGATACCGGCCATGTAGATGCGCATGGACCATGTGGTGTAGTCGATCAGCGCCGTATCCGAGGTGAAGATGCCCGCCACAGCCCCCGGCGCCAGCATCATGAGCAGCCAGAACAGGCAGGTGTAGCAGCCGCACAGGGTCAGCTGGAAGCGGAACGCCTCCTTGACGCGGGACTTTTTGCCCGCGCCGAAGTTGAAGCTCATTACCGGCTGACCGCCCTGACAGATGCCCTGAATGGGCAGGGTGCACAGCTGGGAAGCGCTGGTGATGACGGTCATGGCACCCACAGCCACATCGCCGCCGTACCGCGCCAGACTGGAACTGAAGCTGATGGACAGCAGGCTCTCAGTGGACATCATCACAAAGGTGGAGATGCCCAGCGCCATCACCGGCAGAATGACCTTCTTTTCCGGGCGCATACAGTCCTTGCGCAGGCGCAGGATGGTCTTTTTGCCGGTGAGGAAGTGCAGGATCCACACCGCGCCCACGGCCTGACTGAGCACGGTGGCAATGGCAGCGCCCCGCACGCCCAGACCCAGACCAAAGATCAGGATGGGGTCGAGAATAATGTTGATGACTGCACCGATGACGGTGGTAAGCATACTGGTCTTGGCAAAGCCCTGCGTGGTGATGAAGGGGTTCATGCCCAGCACCAGCAGCACAAACACCGAGCCCAGAATGTAGATGCGGCTGTACGCCAGCGCATAAGGCAGGGTGGCGTCACTGGCACCAAAGAGCCGCAGCAGGGTAGGCGCTCCGACGTAGAACACCACGGTCAGCACCACCGAGAAGAGCAGCAGCATGGTAAAGCTGTTGGAGATGATCTTCTCCGCCTGTTTCTTGTCGCCCTGCCCCAGCGCAATGGCGGTGCGGGGTGCGCCGCCCGCGCCCACCAGCATGGCGAACGCGTTCAGCAGCATAAGAATGGGGGTGAACAGTCCCACGCCGGTCAGCGCTGCCGCGCCGATGCCGGCGATATGTCCGATGTAAATGCGGTCCACGATGTTATACAGCAGGTTGACCACCTGTGCAACGACCGCCGGGATCATGAGCTGCAGCATCAGCTTTTTTACGCTGCCTGAGCCCATGTCCTGTTTTGCCTGTGCCATGGAAGTGATTCTCCTTTTACTTCAAATTTGAACTATCCATTATATTATACTCAAAACCCGCAAAAATACCAGTCCCTTTTGCAAAATTTTCCGTGTTGCGCAAAAAAGTGTGTTCCACCCCTGCCGCAGCGCCGGGCTTGCCGCTGTGCCCCCTTTGCGGTGCAGCATTCCGGGCGGCAGCGGCATTTGCATCCAAGTTTTCGGCGATATGTCTGTAAAAAAGCAAGGTTTTTCGTCAGGTTTGTGTCTTGTGCACAGCGGCATTTTTCAGTACAATAAAGAAGCAGAGAAGAAAAATAAGCGCTGCGATCAAAATGGGTCGCCGCGCTGTTTTGTATTTTGCGGCGCAGCTGCGCCCGGTGAAAAAAGGAGTGCTGTACAATGATCAACATGGTCAAGCTTCCCACCAGCAAAAGCGAACTGTTCCTGCGGGTGGCCAAGGGACATTTTGCCACCAGCCACAGCCACATCAACTATTACATCGACGTGACCACCCAAAAGACCCGCCTTTCCGAGGCCAAGGCCGTGGCAAAGGAGCTGGTCAACGCTTACCAGCACAGCACCATCGTGGATACCGTGCTCTGTCTGGACGGCACACAGGTCATTGGCACCTGTCTTGCCAACGAGCTGACCAAGGACGGCTTTACCAATATGAACGCCCACAAGACCATCTACATCGTCACGCCGGAATACACCTCCGGCAGCCAGATCATTCTGCGGGACAATCTTGCTCCCATGGTCAAGGGCAAGCACGTCCTCATTCTGGCCGCATCCATCACCACCGGCTACACCATTCAGGCAGCCGTGGAAGCCGTAAACTACTACGGCGGCATCGTGGCAGGGCTTTCGGCTATTTTTGCCACCACCCACGAGTGCCTTGGCTACCCGGTCACCTCCATCTTCGACCCCACCAGTCTGCCGGATTACGCCAGCTTCGACTCCCGCGACTGCCCCCTGTGCAAGGCCGGGCAGCACATTGACGCGCTGGTGAACAGCTTCGGCTACTCGGCGCTGTAAGCAAAGCTGTTATAGGCTGCTGCACAAACCGCTGTGCAGCAGCCTTTTTGTTGTAGGACGGTTGAAAATGGCTTCCGCTTCGCTCTAGCCATGTTTAGCGGAAATATTATTTTTATTTCGGGATAGCGGAGCGTCTGCGGACGCTCCGCTATCCCATTTTCACGGGAGGGGTCGTAAAGGCAAACGGCATCTACAACGCCGCTTCCAGTGGAAGCGCAGCGGAGCGCATTCCAAATCGTCCCGCACAAAAGGAACGGCGGCGCTGCCGTTCCTTTTTGTTGTCCCACGGGCGGGATTGTGCTATACTGATACCAGACAAAACTAAGGTGTATCTGAAAGTAAAGAAGAGGTATCAAATCCATGAAAATTCCCGCAAACGGTTTTACCCACGCCGGCAAGTTCCATGCCGATGACGTGTTTGCTACGGCGCTATTGCAAATTCTGCGCCCGGATATCAAGATCACCCGCGGCTTTACCGTACCTGACGATTTTGACGGCATCGTGTACGATATCGGCTTTGGGATGTTCGACCACCATCAGGAGCCCCGGGAGTACCGCGCAAACGGCGTGCCCTACGCAGCCTTTGGTCTGCTGTGGCGGGTGCTTGGGCCCGGCCTTGTGGGCGAGCGGCAGGCGCGGCTCATCGACGAAAACTTCATCCAGCCGCTGGACCTGAACGACAACACCGGCGAGCAGAACAGCCTGTGCGATGCCATTGGCTTTTTCAATCCGGTGTGGGACTCCAAGGAGGATCAGGACAGCTGCTTTTTCAAGGCGGTGGCTGTGGCAAAGCAGATCTTGGAAAACCAGATCGACAGCGCCAACGCCGTGAACCGCGCGGACGAAAAAGTACAGCAGGCCTACCGCAACTCCCGCGACGGCATCGTGGTGCTGCCCTGCTATCTGCCGTGGAAAAACGGCCTGTACAAGACCGACGCTCTGTTTGTGGTGTACCCCAGCCAGCGCGGCGGGTGGAGCGCCCAGTGCGTCACCGACCACAAGACCAAAAAGTCCAAGCTGCCCTTCCCCCAGTCTTGGGCGGGACAGCCGCAGGAGGTCATCGAGCAGAAGAGCGGTATCCCGGGCATCAGCTTCTGCCACGCCAGCCGTTTTCTCATCACCGCCAAGGACAAGGAGACCGCCCTTGCCGCCTGCCGTCAGGTGCTGAAAAACAATGGACGCCTTGCCTGACGCCGCCTACGTCTACATGGTGCGCTGCACCGGCGGGCAGCTGTACACCGGTTGGACGAACCACCCCGCCGCCCGGCTGAAAGCGCACCAGAGCGGCAAAGGTGCCCGCTACACCCGCGCCCACGGCGCGGTGGGCTTTGCCTATCTAGAGCGCTGCGCGGACAAACGCGCCGCCCTGCGCCGGGAAGCCGCCCTGAAAAAGCTCTCCAAGCCGGAAAAAGAGGTGCTGTGCGCCGCATGGCGCGCCGCCGGGTGTCCCGGGGTGGAGACGATTTGAAATGCCCTCCGCTGCGCTTTGGGCATATTCAGCGGAAGAATTATTTTAATTTTCGGGATAGCGGAGCGTCTGCGGACGCTCCGCTATCCCATTTTCACGGGTGGGGTCGTAATGGCAAACGGCATTTACAGCGCCTGCTTCCTGCGGAAGCGGCGGCGCTGCGGGGAATCCCCTCCTACACAACACAACAAGGCCGTCCGGCATTCGCCGGACGGCCTTGCTGTGCTTATTGGAAAGGATCGATCGGGAGATGGCAATGGTTATTTCGCCAGACCCAGCTTTTTCAGCTGGCTCCAAGCACGGATGACCTGTACTTTGGTCACACGCTTGCCGGGCGTAAAGACGCCCTCGCCCATGTCGGGCAGCAGCCCGGCCTCCACAGCCCAGCGGGCTGCCTTGGCGGTCTCAGGCTCGGCTACATCGCTGTAAACAGCGGGTGCAGTGGGTTCAGGTTTGCCTGCGGTGCTCCACAGCAGCACTGCCAGCTGCTCCCGGGTGCTCGGGATGGCCGTGCCCTTGGGCAGCAGGTCTACAAGGATGCTGCCGGTAACGGCCTCGTAGCCGATCACTGCGCAGCCAGCAAACATTGCCGTTGTACCAGCCAGAATGCCCACCGTTTGCAGCGGGCTGTACTCGGTGCTGTCCTCCTCCGGCGGCTGCTCTGGCTGCTCCACCGTGGCGGTCTCGGCGGTGATCGTCAGGCTCTTTGCGGGCATCTTGAAGGTCAGGGTGCGCTGCTTAAAGGCATCCTCTGTCAGCGGTTCGTCTGCGGCATCCATCAGGTCTGCCGGGCTCAGTGCGCCGTCAGCGCCGCTCACTACCCACTGGGCAAAGTGCACGGTGTCGGTGTCCGGGTAAGCGGTCAGGCTGACCAGCTGTCCTGCTTTCAGGGCGCTTGCGTCTGCATCCTCGGGCAGAGTGATGTCCGCACCGGCAACGGTAAGCTGATAGGTCTTTTCCGGTTCGGGGTCGGTCGTGCCTGTTTTTGTAATGCGGAACGAGCCTGTTTTAACAGTGCCGCCCACATACCGTGCGCTGCCTGCGGCGGTGACGGTATAGCTGTATTCGCCCGGTTCAGTAGGAGCACCGTTCAGTGCTTCACCATCCTGCTTGTAGGTCACGGTGATCTCGCCGTAGTCCTTATCACTGGTGTTCTTAACGGTTACTTCCTTGGCGCTGCCGTTATAGGTCAGGTCAGTGGGCTCTGTCACGGTAAAGTCTGCGGGGTACGGTGCAGCCTTCTGGATGGTAAACGTGTTATACTGCGGGGTCACATCACCGCCCGCACAGGTAGCGGTAGCTGCTACATTCGCGGTAAAGGTGTAAGTGCCCGGCTCAACGGGAGCACCGCTCAGCGCTACACCATTCTGCTTGTAGGTCACGGTAACAGCGCCGTATTCCTTGGTGGCGCTGTCCTTCACGTCCACTTCCACTCTCTTGGGGTTGCCGTCATAGGTCAGGTCGGTGGGCAGGGCAAAGGCAAAGTCTGCGGGGTCTGCCGGCGGCAGCTCTGCCGCGCCCTCGCCGGTGGCGCTCAGATTGAGGATATGGGTCTGCGGGATGTTATACTTGCTCAGGTCGATGGTGCTGGTGTAGCGCTCTGTATCATAGCGCACAGAGCCGCTATAAGCTACGCCGTTCACGCTCTTGATGGGCGCGTGGGTGATGACCGAGATGGTGTTCAGATCGGTGTCAACGTAAAGGGTGGAGGTTTCTGCGTCCCAAACACCCTCCATCATGCCATTGATGCCGTTGATGTATTTTTTAGCGTACTCGGCATCTTCCGGTGCAGTGTAGTTCAGGGTGTAGTAATCCGCAGCGCCGTTCAGGTCTTTGGGTTCCTTTGCCACCAGCGCGTGGATGATGGGGTTATTCTGAATGATGCCGCCCTCATTATAGACAACGGTGCACTCGCCGCCGTCAATGATGGGCTGGTAGGGCTCTGCGTTGCCGTCATAGCCGGCCGTATTTTTCACCGGCAGCTTCAGGGTGTTCTTGCTGTTTTCGACCGTGCCGCCGTTTTTGATCACGGCAGTGCCGGTGTAACCGGCACTGTTATAGCAGCCGTCCAGCACAGCCTTGTGGGTAGAGCTGTTGGCCAGCAGCCAGCCGGTGATATCCAGCGCAGAATTGCGAATAGTAGCGGGCTGTGCCGTTTCGCGCCAGCCGTTGCCGATGTAGTCAAAGCACAGCACCGAGTCCTCCACAAGGCCGTCATTGTAAAGGCTCTGCGGGCTGTTCAGCGTGGCATCCGTGATGACGCCGCCCTCCCTATTGTACACATACCGGGTGGAGTTCAGCGTACCGCTGAAGGTGCCGTAGTTTTCAACCGCAAATTTTACTGTACCGGCCTTATTTGTCACCTTGTCGAAGTCCAGCACAGCGCCCTTCTCGATGGTCAGGGTGGGGACATCGTTTGTAAACAGTTCTGCGTGCTTGTGGTTCGGTTCAAAGGACCAGCCGTTGCCCTTGGCACCATAGACGCCGCCGTCCGTACCCTCGGGGAAGCCGCTCGCTTCAATGACCAGTTCCTCTACGGTAACGCTGTTGAACTGGACAGCTTCCGTGCCCACAGTAAAGCTGACTGCGCCGTCCTTGGCAGTATAGTTTAGCTTGTCGTCGCCGCTGAAAACACTTTCCAGCTTGCGGGTGGGCTTCAGGGTGACACTGGTATTGGGAGCGACATAGAGGGTACCATAAGTGTCTGCCGACCACTCAGTCACCGTGCCGTCCGCTGCCACCGCGACAGGGAGGTACACCGGGTCTTTGGATGCATCGATGGCTACAAGCCCTGTGTGTTCTGCCGTGAAATAGCCGCCCTTGACGGTTGCGTCCTCGGGCAGCGGGTCATCTTCAGTGGTGAACAGACCGCCGTTGACGGTACATTTATCTTCTGCAACATACAGCTTGTCGTTGAACAGACCGCCATTGATGATGATTTCCGTTGTCCTTTTAAGATCCGTGAGCGAGCTTTCAAAGCTGCCGCCGTTGATGACGATCTTTTCACAATTGTCGATATCCACGGAGCAGGTGCGCTTGCCCTTAAAGGTGCCGCCGTTGATGGTAAGGGTACCCGCTGCTTTAACGGTCACGCCGCTGGTATAACTCCCCTCTTCAAAGGTGCCATCTTCAATGGTGACCTTGCCACCCGCAGCATTAACAATGGCATTTCCTTTAAAGGTGCCGCCGCTGATGACAGCCCCGGCTTCACAGATCACCTTGCCGTAGAAGGTGCCGCCGGAGATGGTGCCCGCGTTGGTCACGGTATAGCCGTTATGGTATTCCGAGCCGATCCGCGCCTCCTGCAGGGTGGCACCGGCTTCGATCTTCACGTTCCATTGGATGTGATTATTGTAGCTGTCATGGCTGTAATTGCGGAGCCGGAAGGTGCCGGTTTTCAGGGTGAGCGTCTTGCTGGCCTCATCGTAGGACCAGCTGTCTCCCTTATCGCCCAGATCGCCCATGGGCTTGCCAGAGTAGTTGTCTACATAGATATAGGTGACATCGTCGTTTTCCTCTGCCAGTGCGGCGGCGCTGGCGGTGTCGGGCGGGGCGCTCTGGGCAAGGGCGGGCAGCGGCATTGCGGTCAGTGCCATGCTCAGCGCCAGAACCATGCTGATGAGCCGTTTTTGCATAAGATCCTCTCCTTTTTAAGCGCCCTTCCAAGCCGGGCGTTTTTATTGTACCCAGTGTACCACGTTTTGCCCGCTTTGGACGGTTTTGGGCACGAATCGCCCCGCAAATGCGCTGAAACGACCCGGCGCGCCGGACGCACCCGTAAAAACAGAAAACCGCCCGGTTTGCGGTTACCGGACGGTTTTCTGCTCTATAGGAATTATGGGAATGGCATATTGAACAGAGCACTGCTCTGTGCTTGTAGTATACCACGAACGGCGGCAAAAGTGATGCAATTCTGCGTGAATGGCCCCTGAAATGCATCGAATCGCCCCGAAAAACCCCAAAAAAGCCCTTGCGCACCCTTTTGGGGCGCAAAAAGGGGACTGCCGCACAGCGCTGTGCGGCAGTCCCCTGTATGGGGGCATTGCATTTTACTTGCCCGCCAGCAGCACCGCCAGCACGGCTTTCTGGACGTGGAGACGGTTCTCCGCTTCGTCAAAGATCTCGTCCGCGTGCTGCTCGAACAGGGCGGTGGAGATCTCCTCGCCCCGGTGGGCGGGCAGACAGTGCAGCACCAGCGCGTTGGGCTTTGCGTTTTCCAGCAGACGGCCAGTGAGCTGAAAGCCCACAAAATCCCGCAGACGTTGCTCGCTCTCGGCAGTGCCGGGGGCGGTGGTGTTCCACGCGGCGGTGGCCACGATGTCCGCGTCCTGCAGGCCCTCGGCGGGGTCGGTGGTCAGGTGGAAGGCATTGCCGTATTTGCGGGCAAACATCAGCACATCCGCTGCCGGGCGGTAGCCCGGAGGACAGACGCAGGATACCTGCATCCCCGCCAAAAGGCCGCCCACGATCAGACTGTTTGCCATGTTGCTGCCGTCGCCCACAAAGCAGAGCTTCAGCCCTGCCAGTGTGCCCCGACGCTCCCGGATGGTCATCAGGTCTGCCAGCACCTGACAGGGGTGGGCGTAGTCGGTCAGGCCATTGATCACCGGAATGCCGGAAAGTTCGGCCAGTTCTTCCAAGTCCCGCTGGCGGTAGGTGCGCCAGACGGCGCAGTCGTAGTAGCGCCCCAGCACCCGGGCGGTGTCCCGCAAAGGCTCGCCCCGCCCGGCCTGTAATTCGGCGGTGTTCATGTAGTTGCCCAGACCGCCCATCTGGTACACACCCACCTCAAAGCTGGTGCGGGTGCGGGTGGACGCCTTGGAGAACAGCAGCGCCACGCTTTTGCCCGCCAGCAGCGGGGCGGTGCGGCCCGCCTTGCAGTCCGCTTTCAGCTGGTCTGCCACATCCAGAATGTGGGTCAGCTCGGCGGGGGAAAGGTCGCCCATTTTCAGCAGATTTTTCATGCCTGCTCCTTCGGAGCCGTCGGCTCCATCGTGCCCAGCACCTCGGCCAGCACCTCCAGCGCCATATCTACCTCGTGCTCGGAGACGGTAAGCGGCGGCAGCAGACGCAGCCGGGTCTTGGCGGTAAGCACCAGCAAGCCCTTTTCGCGGCAGGCAGCCAGCACATCCGCAGCCTGTACATCAAAGAATTCGATGCCCACCATCAGGCCGATGCCGGAAATGTTCTTGACGTGGGGCAGCTTTGCCAGACCGGTGCGCAGCTGTACGGCGCGCTCGCTGACCTGTGCAAGGAAGCTCTGGTCCAGACGGTCCACCACCACGTTGGCACCGGCGCAGACCACCGGGTTGCCGCCAAAGGTGGAGCCGTGGGTACCGGGGCCCATGCCCTCGGCTACCTTTTCATTCATCAGCACCGCACCGATGGGCAAGCCGCCGCCCAGTCCCTTGGCAAGGGTGACGATGTCCGGCTTGAGGTTATAGTGCTCACAGCACAGGAAGGTACCGGTGCGGCCTACGCCGGTCTGCACCTCATCCACGATGAGCACAAGGTCTTTTTCGTCGCACAAAGCGCGCACGGCCTGTACATAGTCCGGGTCCAGCGCCATCACGCCGCCCTCGCCCTGAATCAGTTCCATCATCACGGCGCAGGTGTGGCGGTCTACCAGCTCCCGCAGCGCCTCGATATCCCCCGCCGGGACGTACTGGAAGCCCTCGTTGAAGGGGCCGAAGTAGTTGTGGAACACCTCCTGCCCGGTGGCGGTCAGGGTGGCAAGGGTGCGACCGTGGAAGCTGTTGACCAGCGTGATGACGTTGTAGCGATCCTTACCGTAATGGTCTACGCTATACTTGCGGGCAGCCTTGATGGCGCCCTCGTTGGCTTCAGCGCCGGAGTTGCCGAAGAAAACCTTACTCATGCCGGTGCGCTTGCACAGCTTTTTCGCCAGCTTGCCGCAGGGTGCGGTATAGTAGAGGTTGGAGGTGTGCTGCAATTTGTGTGCCTGCTGGGACACGGCTTCTGCCCATGCAAGGTCGCAGTAGCCAAGGCTGTTCACCCCGATGCCGCTGGTGAAGTCCAGATACTTCTGTCCCTCGGGGCCCTCGGCGTACAGCCCGTGTCCCTTTTCCAGCACGATGGGGCTGCGGTTATAGGTGTGCAGGACGTACTCGTTGTCCCGCTTGATGACTTTTTCAGAATCCATAGGTGTACCTCCTGTAACATGGAGTTCTTGCGCAATGCTGTGCGGACTCCTCTGAAGCTGTACCGCCACCGCTGAAGCCTTCCCCCAGTCGGGGGAAGGTGGATGCGAACGCAGTGAGCAGACGGATGAGGGTGCGGGCAAGCAGCAGCTTATGGTAATTACCCCTCATCCGGCGCTACGCGCCACCTTCCCCCCAAGGGGTGACGGCTTTTAAGCGCTCCTGCAAAGGGGAAAAGCGGAGCGGTTCCGTTGCCTTTATTATAACTTTCCGCTGGCGATTGCGCAATCTTTTTATTCGCGGTGGCTGCGGCGATAGAAGCGGGTACCGGAGCCGCGGTCGGAGAACAGTTCCAGCAGGATGGAGTGCGGCACGCGGCCATCAATGATGACTGCCTCGTGCACGCCCTGATAGATGGCATCTGCCATGCCGCCGATCTTGGGGATCATGCCGCCCGCAATGATACCGGCGGACTTGTAGCCCTCGATCTCGGTCACCTCCACCTCGGGGATGAGGGTGGTCTCGTCCTCCTTATCCCGCAGCAGGCCCGCGATATCGGTCATGGACACCAGCTTTTCGGCCTTGAGGGCAATGGCGATCTGGGCCGCGGCGGTGTCGGCGTTGACGTTGTACGCCTGCCCAAGGTCGTCCATGCCCACGGTGGCGATCACCGGGATAAAGCCGCCGTCCAGCAGGCTTTCGATCAGGGTTGCATCCACATGGACGATCTCGCCCACATGACCCAGCTGCGGGTCCAGCTCGGTGCAGCGGAGCATCTGTCCGTCCATGCCGCACAGACCCACGCCGCGCCCGCGCAGCTTTGCCACAAGATCCTTGTTCACCTTACCTGCCAGCACCTGCTGCACGATCTCCATGGTGGCATCGTCCGTCACCCGCAGACCGTTTGCAAAGTGGCTCTCCACGCCCACCTTTTTCAGCATCTCGTTGATGGCAGGCCCGCCGCCGTGCACCAGCACCACCCGCACGCCCAGCAGCGTCAGGGTGACAAGGTCGTTCATCACGGCGTTTTTCAAGCTCTCGTTGATCATGGCGTTGCCGCCGTACTTGATGACCATGGTTCTGCCATGGTACTTCTGGATATAAGGGGTGGCCTCCGAAAAAAGCCGCGCCATTTCTTCGTTTTTCATATACTCTCCTTGCCGCCAGCACACTTGCTCCGGCATTCGCTTTCCACCAGACAAACTCCTTCCGTCATCGCTGCGCGATGCCACCTCCCTCAAGGAGGGAGGCTTTCAGGCCCCCTCTGTGAGGGGGCTGTCGCCGCAGGCGACTGGGGGCGTTCCATTAAGTTCTGTAATCGCCGTTGATCTTCACATAGTCATAGGTCAGGTCACAGCCCCATGCCTTGGCGCTTGCCTCGCCGGTGCCCATATCCACCTTGACCAGAATATCGTGCTCAGCCAGCACCTTGGCAGCTTCGTCCTCGCTGTAGGGGTGGTAGGCGGCGTTCTCGCACACATACACCTCGCCCGCCT
>ERZ506887.1590-NODE-1590-length-11791-cov-13.832652_pt1 | contig 11791 bp, 7 predicted proteins | sample MGYA00512905_ERZ506887 | MGnify/ENA metagenome assembly ERZ506887 | reverse complement strand
TGTCGTCAGCTCGTGTCGTGAGATGTTGGGTTAAGTCCCGCAACGAGCGCAACCCCCGCCGCGTGTTGCCATCGGGTGATGCCGGGAACCCACGCGGGACCGCCGCCGTCAAGGCGGAGGAGGGCGGGGACGACGTCAAGTCATCATGCCCCTTATGCCCTGGGCTGCACACGTGCTACAATGGCCGGTACAGAGGGATGCCACCCCGCGAGGGGGAGCGGATCCCGGAAAGCCGGCCCCAGTTCGGATTGGGGGCTGCAACCCGCCCCCATGAAGTCGGAGTTGCTAGTAATCGCGGATCAGCATGCCGCGGTGAATGCGTTCCCGGGCCTTGTACACACCGCCCGTCACACCACCCGAGTCGTCTGCACCCGAAGTCGCCGGCCCAACCGAGAGGGGGGAGGCGCCGAAGGTGTGGAGGGTGAGGGGGGTGAAGTCGTAACAAGGTAGCCGTACCGGAAGGTGCGGCTGGATCACCTCCTTTCTAGGGAGATACGTTCTTAGAGAGAAAACACTTTAACTCGAATAGAGGGCAGGAGCCCGTCCGGTAGATGTCTTCCCGGAAGTCCCCGCAGCACCCGGTCCCCGGGGTCGCACCCGCGTACCTTGAGAGCCGCATAGCGATAGGAGAGAGATGGAAGATACTTCTTCCAGACTCGATTCTTTTCTGCGATTTAAAGACAGAATGATAGCAATCATTCATCCGATCCAAACAAGAAGAATTCACTTATATATGAGTGAGGAGCATCTGATCGCGAGCACGGTGAAGACACTGTGCCGCGGTATGAGATACCCGAATTGCGACATACGAGCGCTATTCATGATATCGATTAATTTTCAATTAGCGACACGTGGATATCCCGCGGGCCCGATGCGGTCCCGCAAGATACCACGGGCGCACGGCGGATGCCTTGGCACAGGGAGCCGATGAAGGACGCGGCAAGCTGCGATAATCCCCGGCGAGGAGCACACATCCTTCGACCCGGGGGTCTCCGAATGGGCGAACCCATGCACAGCAGTGTGCATATCCCCCCGCTGAACTCATAGGCGGGGGGAGGACAACCCGGGGAACTGAAACATCTAAGTACCCGGAGGAGAGGAAATCAATCTCGAGACTCCCCGAGTAGCGGCGAGCGAAAGGGGACCGATGGCCAAACCGTCGAGCGGGCATACCCGGCAGGGGTTCCGCCGACGGGGTTGCAGGGCCGCGCATCCGGGGGCTGCCGCCCCCGGGCGCAGGTCCGGCTGGGGAGCGGAACGGCATGGGAGGGCCGGCCGCAGCGGGTGACAGCCCCGTACGCGAACCCAGACCGGACGGCGCGACGCGGTCCCTGAGTAGGGCCGGGCACGTGAAACCCGGTCCGAACCTGGGTGGACCACCATCCAAGCCTGAGTACTACCCTGTGACCGATAGCGCACCAGTACCGTGAGGGAAAGGTGAAAAGCACCCCGGGAGGGGAGTGAAACAGTACCTGAAACCGTGCGCCCACGAGCAGTCGGAGCACCCTTTGAGGGTGTGACGGCGTGCCTTTTGTAGAATGAGCCAGCGAGTCGCTGGCGCGGGGCGAGGTTAACCGAAAGGGAGCCGGAGCGAAAGCGAGCCTTAACAGGGCGACTTGAGTCCCGCGCCGCGGACGCGAAGCCGGGTGAGCTATCCGTGGGCAGGCTGAAGCGGGGGTAAGACCCCGTGGAGGGCCGAACGCACGTCGGTTGAAAACGGCGGCGATGACCTGCGGATAGGGGTGAAAGGCCAATCAAACCCGGAGATATCTCGTTCTCCCCGAAATAGCTTTAGGGCTAGCGTCGCGCGTTCACCGCCGGAGGTAGAGCACCGGATGGACGAGGGGGCTTCGCCGCCTACCGAATCCAACCGAACTCCGAATGCCGGCGGCCCAGAGCGCGGCAGTCAGAGCATGTGGGCTAAGCTGTGTGCTCGAGAGGGAAACAGCCCGGACCGCCCGCTAAGGTCCCCAAGTTCCAGCCGAGTGGCAAAGGATGTGCGTCCGCCCAGACAACCAGGATGTTGGCTTAGAAGCAGCCATCCATTCAAAGAGTGCGTAACAGCTCACTGGTCGAGTGGACATGCGCCGACAATACACGGGGCTAAGCTGGACACCGAAGCGGCGGGATTTTGGTTTTCAGAATCGGTAGGGGAGCTTCCCATGGGCGGCGAAGCCGGAGGGCGACCGACGGTGGAGCGCATGGGAGTGAGAATGCTGGCATGAGTAGCGAGAGACGAGAGAGTAACTCGTCCGCCGTGAACCCGAGGTTTCCTGGGCAAGGCTAATCCTCCCAGGGTCAGTCGGGGGCTAAGGCGAGGCCGGAAGGCGTAGCCGACGCGCAGCAGGCAGACATTCCTGCACCGCGCACGCGGCGCTACGACCGACGGGGCGACGGATGGGGGTGGCTCGGCGGGGTTCTGGACGTCCCCGTGATGGAGCGCGGCCCGCGGACCAGGGAAATCCGGTCCGCAGGAGGGCGAGGCTCCGGACGAAGCACTTAAGCGAAGCGAGTGAGCCCGAGGTCCCTAGAAAAACCCCTAGGCAGGCGCGTGCGCGCCCGTACCGCAAACCGACACAGGTGGGTGGGTAGAACATACCGAGGCGATCGGGTCAACCATGGTCAAGGAACTCGGCACAATGGCCCCGTAACTTCGGGAGAAGGGGTGCCCGCGCGTACGTGAACGGACTTGCTCCGGGAGCGGAGGCGGGCCGCAGTGGAGAGGCCCAAGCGACTGTTTACCAAAAACACAGGACTCTGCAGAAGCCGCAAGGCGACGTATAGGGTCTGACGCCTGCCCGGTGCCGGAAGGTCACGCGGAGGGGTTAGCGCATCGCGCGAAGCCCCGAAGCCAAGCCCCGGTAAACGGCGGCCGTAACTATAACGGTCCTAAGGTAGCGAAATTCCTTGTCGGGTAAGTTCCGACCTGCACGAAAGGCGCAACGACTTGGGCGCTGTCTCGACCATGGACCCGGTGAAATTGCACTGGTCGTGAAGATGCGACTTACCCGCGGAAGGACGGAAAGACCCCGTGAACCTTCACTGCAGCTTGGCATTGGCCGCTGGTCCCGCGTGTAGAGGATAGGCAGGAGGCATCGATCCGGAGGCGCCAGCCCCCGGGGAGCCGCCCTTGGAATACTGCCCTCGCGCGACCGGCGTCCTAACCCGAGGCCGTCAACCGGCTCGGGGACCGTGCCAGGCGGGCAGTTTGACTGGGGCGGTCGCCTCCTAAAGGGTAACGGAGGCGCGCGAAGGTCCGCTCGGGACGGTCGGCAACCGTCCTTTTGAATGCAAGAGTACAAGCGGGCTTGACTGCGAGGCCCACAAGCCGAGCAGGTGCGAAAGCAGGCTCTAGTGATCCGGCGGCCCCGAGTGGGTGGGCCGTCGCTCAACGGATAAAAGGTACTCCGGGGATAACAGGCTGATCTTGCCCAAGAGTCCACATCGACGGCAAGGTTTGGCACCTCGATGTCGGCTCATCGCATCCTGGGGCTGGAGCAGGTCCCAAGGGTTGGGCTGTTCGCCCATTAAAGCGGTACGCGAGCTGGGTTCAGAACGTCGTGAGACAGTTCGGTCCCTATCCTCCGTGGGCGCAGGAGAATCGATGGAGGCTGCCCCCAGTACGAGAGGACCGGGGTGGACGCACCTCCGGTGAACCGGTTGTCGACCAACGGCACGGCCGGGTAGCCGCGTGCGGCGCGGATAACCGCTGAAGGCATCTAAGCGGGAAGCCGTTCCAGGGATTAGTTCTCCTTCCGGTAAGGGCCCAGGTAGACTACCTGGTCGATAGACGGCAGGTGCAAGGGCGGCGACGTCCTCAGCCGAGCCGCACTAATCGCCCGAGCTCTTCCGGAACCGCACCTCGCGGCCCGCGGGACCAAGCGCTCATGCGCGGTCCGGGCACGAGGATGCCCCCGAGTCACCTCCCCTATGCGCCATGCGGCCCCCAGGGCACGTAGATGAGACCCAGGACACCGAAGATACGGTGGGCGCCGCCCACCGGTCAGCGGCCAGAGCATGGGGGGCACGCCCGGTCCCGTTCCGAACCCGGAAGCTAAGCCCCATCGCGCCGAGAGTACTGCGGGGTCAGCCCGTGGGAGGCCAGGGCGCCGCTGACCGGTGGACGGCACCGAGCCGCCATCGAACTTAGAAGGGGGAGGCCTCGCGGCCTCCCCCTTTTTTGCGTTTATATCGAGAGCTGTAGTACAAGAATTCGCCTTCGTCTAGCTTGTCTTACTGTTTGGCTGTATTTTGAGTCCTTCTTTTGTATTTGCGCGATAATAACTCCCATTGGCGTTAGGGAGGACTTGATGTTTACCGTATTTGTCTTGGGCAATATTGCTTCGGGTAAATCGACTGCCTGCCGCTATCTCGAATCTCATGGCGCCATGCTTATCGATCTTGATGAGCTTGCCAAATCGCTGTATGTGCCAGGCTCCGACATCGTCAATGCCCTCGCGGAAGAATTCGGTTGGGACATTCTGGACGGGGAGGGCGGCGTTCGCCGCAATGTACTCGCTGCTCGAGCTTTCGCCTCTCCTGATACTGTTGCGCGGCTCAATGGCATCGTTCATCCAGTCCTCATCGAACAACTGTCACTGAGGATTCTTGATCCGGTTTGCTGCACGGTTTCGTCCCCCCGTTATCCCTTTGCGGTTGTCGAGGTTTCTGCTCCGACTGGTTTTGAGGATGCTTTTGGCCTGGCTGATGAAATTCTGGTTATCAGCGCTCCTTTAGCAATTCGTCGCGAGCGTGCCATTCGCCGTGGTATGGAGTCTTCTGATTTTGATGCTCGCTCTGCATGCCAACCTGATGAGGCTTCGCTTTGCAATCTCGCTACGACGATAATCGATAATGCGGCAGGTGATAATTTGCTCTTTGAACAACTGGACGCATGGCTTGCGCGCCATGGCTTCGGGGATGTAGCGGATAAGGAGGAGGCCGATGTCTAAGACACGTTTCTTTACGTGGTATCGCGTGGCGTCATTTGCCGTTGTGTTCGTCTTCGGCCTTATTTCGCTCGTCTACTCGTATGCTCCTGCCGCCTTCTTTAAGCCTTTGTATCCGATTGACTACGAGGCGTACGTAAAACAATCTAGCGTTTCGCACGGTTTGGATCCATATCTGGTGTGTGCTGTCATCAAGTCGGAGTCCAATTGGGATTCCAATGCCGAATCGAATCAGGGTGCTCAGGGATTGATGCAGCTGATGCCCGAGACTGCCCAGGATATGATTGCCTTGGGTCTTGTCGATGGTAGTGAGTATTCAGCCGACAACCTTAACGATCCCGCTACGAACATTGAGTTTGGCTGTGCGTATCTTTCGTATCTTCTAACGTATTTTAACGGGTCGACGGACAGCGCTATTGCCGCATATAACGCCGGCATGGGCAATGTGGACGGCTGGGCGCAGCAGGACACGTCGCTTCACAACGCGATTACCTTTCCCGAGACGCAGGCTTATCTGATTCGCGTCAATAATGCATGGGTTCGCTATAAGACGCTCTATCCCGATCGGTTCGTATAGGACTAAGCCCACCGCCTGCGTATACTGCAGATGTATGAGTTAGGAGTATCCATGGCGGAATTTGAAGTAGAACGCGTTGGCGGTGAACTTAAACGCTTTGGCGTTGAGGGCTCTGAGGTGCCGTTTGAAGTCGTTTCTCCCTATGAGCCTGCCGGTTCCCAGCCCAAGGCCATTGAGTCGCTTGTGCAGGGCGTGAGGGACGGAGACCGTTATCAGGTTTTGCTGGGTGTAACTGGTTCGGGTAAGACTTTTACGATGGCCAAAACCATTGAGGCCTTGGGTAAGCCGACGCTCGTCATGGCTCCCAATAAGACCCTTGCCGCTCAGCTTGCAAGCGAGCTCAAGGAGTTTTTCCCCAATAACTCCGTTGTCTATTTCGTATCGTATTACGATTACTATCAGCCCGAGGCGTATGTGCCGCAAAGCGACACCTATATTGAGAAGGATTCTTCGATCAACGAAGAAGTCGAGATGCTGCGCCATCAGGCGACCGCCTCGCTGCTCTCTCGACGCGATGTGATCGTCGTTGCATCGGTGTCCTGTATCTATGGCATTGGCTCTCCTGAGGACTATGCGGGGCTGGCGCCGAATGTCGACAAGAAGGTGCCGCTCGAGCGTGATGACTTCATCCACGCGCTCGTCGACATTCAATATGATCGCAATGACTATGATTTGGCGCGCGGTACGTTTCGCGTGCGTGGCGATGTCGTCGACGTGTATCCGCCCTATGCCGAGCATCCGTTGCGGTTTGAGTTCTTTGGCGATGAGGTCGAGCTTATCGCCGAAATCGATGAGGTCACCGGCGAGATGCTTCGTGAGTACGAGGCCATTCCCGTGTGGCCGGCATCGCATTACGTAACCGAGAAGCCCAAGGTTAAGGCAGCCCTTAAATCGATTAGCGAAGAGTGTGAGAAGCGTGTGGCAGAGCTCAAGGCGACCGACAAGTTGCTCGAGGCGCAGCGTCTACAGCAGCGCACCGATTATGATCTTGAGATGCTCGAGACAATGGGATTTTGTAACGGCATCGAGAATTACTCGCGCCATCTGGATGGCCGCAAGCCGGGCGAGCCACCCTTTACTTTGATTGATTACTTTCCCAAGGATATGCTCTGCATCATCGATGAGAGCCATGTGACGGTGCCACAGATTCGCGGTATGCATGAGGGCGATCGTTCGCGTAAGGTGACCTTGGTGGAGCACGGTTTTCGCCTGCCCTCGGCGCTCGATAACCGGCCGCTCCGATTTGATGAGTTTGAGGCGAGGATTCCGCAGTTTATCTACGTCTCGGCCACGCCGGGCGACTATGAGTTGCGCGTGAGCCAAAACGATGTTGAACAGATTATTCGACCGACCGGCCTGCTCGATCCCAAGATCGACGTTCGTCCGGTTCGCGGCCAAATCGATGATCTCGAGGATGAGATTCGCGAGCGTGTGGCCCGCAAGGAACGCGTGTTGGTGACCACACTGACCAAACGCATGGCAGAGGACCTTACCGACCACCTGCTCGACGCTGGCATTAAGGTCAACTACATGCACTCCGATACGGCGACGATGGACCGTGTCGAAATCCTGCGAACGCTGCGCGAGGGCAAAATTGATGTTCTGGTGGGCATCAATTTGCTGCGCGAGGGCCTGGACCTCCCAGAGGTCTCGCTGGTGGCGATTCTCGATGCCGACAAGGAAGGCTTTTTGCGCAACCGCCGTTCGCTGATTCAAACGATTGGTCGTGCGGCCCGTAATGCCGACGGCGAAGTCATTATGTATGCAGACGTCGTGACCGATTCGATGAGAGAGGCAATCGACGAGACACAGCGCCGACGCGAGATTCAGATGGCATATAACGAAGAGCATGGCATTGTGCCCAAGACAGTGCACAAGGCCATCAACGACATCTCAAGTTTTATTGCCGAGGCCGAAAAAACCGTGGGTTCCAAGGGGCGCTCGAAAGGCGATTCTCTTGGCCATGGCGCATTCTATACGCCCGATGAAAACGGCGAGGGTGCTGCGCCGGAGACGGCGTCGTCCGAGCAGACACTTGCGGAGCAGTTGGAAGAACTGCCGCATGACGAGCTTGTGCGGATCGTTGAGACCATGGAGGAAGATATGCGCAGTGCTTCTGCTGCCATGGACTTCGAGGAGGCAGCGCGTCTGCGCGATGCAGTCGTTCAGATTAGAGCGATGCTTGAGGGTGCGACTGAGGACGAGACGATTGAGCGCTTGCGCTCGCAGGCCCGCAAAGGCTCTACGTTCGCTTCGGGCAGAAAACGCCAGGGCGCGCGGTTTAAGAAATAAAGCACTGCCCCCGGCTTCTCGCGCAGTTCGGGGGCAGTGCTATTTAGTGGACTAGAGATCAGCAATGAGGGCTTTGGCGCAACGGATGCCATCGGTAGCGGCGCTCATGATGCCGCCGGCATATCCGGCCCCCTCGCCGCAAGGGTAGAGCCCCGGGGTCGATACAGCGTGGCATTGCCGGTCTCGAGTAACGGTGACCGGAGAGCTCGAGCGTGTCTCAACACCGGTGAGGACCGCATCGGGGCGGTCATAGCCACGCAGTTTCTTACCGAGCAGGGGAATTCCCAAACGAAGCGATTCGACGATATGCTGCGGGAGGGCATCGTCAATCGCCGTCCAAGTCACGCCAAGTGGATAGGTTGGTTTTACCTTTCCGGGTGCCGTGCTGGCGCGTCTAGCAAGGAAATCTCCGACGAGCTGTGCCGGCGCGTTCCAGTTAGAGCCACCCAGGCGATAGGCGGTTCGCTCGCAGGCGCGCTGGAGCTCAATGCCTGCGAGCGGATCGTCGCTGGGAAGGTCGTCAGGTGTGACGTTAACGAGGAGAGCGGCATTTGCGTTGCGCCCGTCGCGAGCATTGAGGCTGGCACCGTTGACGCACAGATGGCCCTGCTCGGAAGAGGCAGCGACAACCTGTCCGCCGGGGCACATACAAAACGAGAACACGCTGCGGCCGTTGGGGAGATGGGCGACAAGCTTGTAGGGGGCTGCTCCGAGTGCCGGGTGCCCCGCCGAGGGGCCATATTGGGCACGGTCGATGTCGCGCTGTGGATGCTCGATGCGCACACCCATGGCAAAGGTCTTTTGCGCGAGGGCAACGTCATGGGTTTTGAGAACCTCGAATACGTCGCGGGCAGAATGACCGCAAGCGAGAATGAGATGCTTTGTGTTGATTGACTCGCTTGTCGTGTCCTGAGACGATCGGACGTCGATACCGACAATGGCGCCAGATGTGTCAGTGTGAATGTCAACGAGTTTCGTTCGATAGCGAACGGTTCCACCGAGCTGCTCGATGCGCTGAGAAATGTTGGTGACGACGGCGGGGAGGATGTCGGAGCCAATGTGCGGCTTGGCGTCCCACAGGATGTCGCGAGGTGAGCCCGCTTCGACGAAGGTCTCAAGAATCAGTCGATGGGCAGGATTCTTGGTTCCCGTGTTGAGCTTGCCGTCCGAGAAGGTCCCCGCGCCACCCAGGCCAAATTGGATATTGCTTTCGGGGTCGAGGATACGCTCCTTAAGAAAGAGGTCAATCGCTTCCGAGCGGCGAAATGCGGGGTCGCCGCGCTCGATGAGCAGGGGTTTAAGGCCCGCTTCGGCAAGGGTCAGGGCGGCGAAGAGACCGGCGCAACCGGCGCCGACAACGACGGGACGCCCCTTGGGTGTATTCGGGACAGGGTTGGGGAATGAAGGGGCCTCGCCGTCAACCATGCGGATGCGCGAGCGGTTGCGCTCAGCGACGCGGTCGACCACCTCCTGCTCGAGTCGGGAGCTTGTCAGCTCAACTCGAAAGCTCAATATAAAATGAACATCTCGCTTTTTACGGGCGTCGATTGACTTGCGATGGAGCTCAATGGCTTTAATCTGGGAATCATCGCATCGCAGGGCTCGTTTGACGGCACGTCTGCCAATAGCAAGGCAGGCGGCTTCGTCGCCGGCTTCATCGAGCGACGCGTTGACTTGGGTGATTTCGATCATCGAGGTCTCCTTAGAGGCAAGAAAGAGGCCGTCCGGTATCCCAGACGGCCCGAATTCGTTTTTGATTATAGACTGCGCGGCTACAGGCTGCTTGAAGCGCGAATACCCGAGATCCAGGCCCACGCAAGGTTAAAGCCTCCGCAATCAGCGTCGATGCCGAGCGCTTCGCCGCAGACGTAAAGCGGGGCGCCTGCGGTGCTGTTCACGCAAAGACCAGGTGCCGAGACGCATTCGATAGATATGCCGCCACGCGTGACCTGTGCCGAGCGTTCCTCTGCCGTCCCTTCGACGGACAGTTTAAAGTGCTTGAGGATTGAGACCAGGTGGATGACATCGTGCGAGCCGGGGTGGCACCGCTCGAATGCCGTACAGACGACGTGTGAGAGCTGCGGGGCGAGCATGCCATCAAGCCAGTGGGAGTTTCGGGGCGAAAAATCGCCGAGCACGTTGACACGCTGCTCGAGCGTATTGAGCAGCTCATCTTTGGAGAAATCTGGAAAGAAGTCGATCAGAACAGTGTCGCCCTGGTTGATACGGCGAGAAAGATTGAAGGCGGCGACGCCTGAGATGCCGAAGGCACGGAACAGCACTTCGCCATCTTCTCGCCAGAGCTCTTCGTGGCTGCGCGAGAGCGTTAAGCGGGCTCGGACGCGCAGACCATCCAGAGTTTCGAGTGCCGTCTGGTCGCCGACGACTGATGTTGATACGGGGCACAGGACGGGGCGCAGGGGCGTCAAGGGAAGGCTAAACACCTCGGCGATGCCGGTGGGGTTGCCGCCCGTAGCGATAACCACTGCCCTTGCCTGCAGGGTATCGCTCGTGCGAGGAGTATCGGCTAGCGCCTTTCGAAGCGAACGGAGTTCCGTCTTTCGGTTGCCGTGCTTTTTGGGTTTGAGTACATAAGCGGGACGGTCGATCTGAAGCGTCCAGCCTTCGGAAGCCTTATGAGCCGCAATGACGTTAGTCCCGCAGAGTAGGGTGATGCCCAGGCGCTCGCATGCATTGAGAAGCGCGTCGCGCACCGATTCGGCGCGAAGGGAACGCGGGTATAGACGGCCTTCCTCACGGATTGTCATGATGCCCAGCGAGGAGAAGAAGCCCGTAAGCTCTTGTTCGGGCCGGGGGCCCATGACGGATTCGACGAAAGCAGGGTGGTTGTACCGCCGAGGATCAATCGATTCGTTTGAGAGATTGCAGCGGCCGTTACCGGTCGCAAGGAGCTTAAGGCCACAGGCGACATCGCGCTCAACGATGCAGACGCTTTTGCCAGCGCGTGCGGCCGTAATGGCGGCGGCGAGGCCTGAAGCCCCGCCGCCGATTACCAGGACGTCATAGAAGGCGCTCGCGTTCACTTAGGCCTCGTCGGTCTCGTGCGGGGCAATGGCCTCGACGGCAGAGACTGCCTTAGGCAACATGCCATCGGGCAGCGCGGTCTCGACCTCGCCCTTATCGCAGGCCTCGGCGAGTGCCGGATTAATGGGAAGCTGACCCAAGATGTCGAGGTTATAGCGATCTGCGACCTCGGGGAGCTTGCTCTTGCCAAAGACCTCGATTTTCTTGCCGCAGTCGGGGCACTCAATATAGCTCATGTTCTCGACAATGCCCAGAATGGGGACGTTCATCTTCTCGGCCATGTTGACCGCCTTGGCGACGATCATCGAGACCAGATCCTGCGGGCTCGTGACGATGACGATGCCGTCGACGGGCAGCGACTGGAAGACGGTTAGCGCGACGTCGCCTGTTCCCGGAGGCATGTCGACCAGTAGGTAGTCGATGGGGCCCCACGAGGTCTCGCTCCAGAACTGCCTAATGGCGCCGGCGATGACCGGACCGCGCCAAAGGACGGGATCGGTCTCGTTTTGGAGCAGCAGGTTGGAGCTCATGACCTTGACGCCGTGCTCGGAGATTTCGGGCAGCATAAGGTTGCCAAGGGCATGGACGTGGCGTCCGCTCATACCGAACATCTTGGGGATGGAGGGACCGGTGATGTCGGCATCGAGGACGCCGACCTTGTGGCCGTGGCGGGCAAGCTCGGTGGCGATGGCACCGGTGACAAACGACTTGCCGACGCCGCCCTTGCCGGAAAGCACGGCGATGACGCGCTTGACCTCGGACAGCGTATTCTCCTCAAATTGCGACGGCGACGTTTGTCCGCCGGCTGCTTGTGCGTGCTCGCAACCCATGTATGACTCCTTTGTATATGTTGGGGCCGGGACCCCGCGATGTGACACGAGCGTCATTGTACCCTCGTTTGCGAGCGGGAGTCATTTGCGATGCATTT
>ERZ506887.1589-NODE-1589-length-11797-cov-12.035599_pt1 | contig 11797 bp, 10 predicted proteins | sample MGYA00512905_ERZ506887 | MGnify/ENA metagenome assembly ERZ506887 | reverse complement strand
AAGAAAAATGGGATTTCAAAATTAGCGACGTTCTCATAACCGCTTGGTCGCGGGTTCAAGTCCTGCCTGGCCCATACAGAAAAAAGACACCCTTTCGGGTGTCTTTTTTTGTATTTCAGGCGCTTTTATTCCCCATCTTCCGCGGGCAGCTGGTTCCACAGGCGGTAGTAGACGCCCTGCTTTTCCAGCAGCTGGGCGTGGGTGCCCTGTTCCACGATGCCCTCCTCGCCCAGCACAAGGATACGGTCGTAGTCCTTGATGGTGGTCAGGCGGTGGGCGATGGTCAGGGTGGTGCGGCCGTGCGCCAGCTTTTCAAGGCTCCGCCCCACAAGGATCTCGCTCTCGTTGTCCAGTGCGCTGGTGGCTTCGTCCAGAATCAGGATGGGCGGGTTCTTCAAAAACACCCGGGCAATGGCGATGCGCTGCTTCTGTCCGCCGGACAGCTTGACGCCGCGCTCGCCCACATAGGTGTCGTAGCCGTCCTTCAGTGCAAGGATGAACTTTTCCGCGCCCGCCAGACGGGCGGCGGCTTCGATCTCCTGCCGGGTGGCACCGGGCTTGCCGTAGGCGATATTCTGCGCCACCGTGCCGCTGAACAGGTACACGTCCTGCTGCACGATGCCGATATCCTGCCGCAGGCTCTTCAGGGTGACCCGGCGGATATCCTGCCCGTCAATGAGGATGCGGCCGCTGGTCACCTCGTAAAAGCGGGGGATCAGGTTGCACAGGGTGGTCTTGCCGCCGCCGGAGGCACCCACCAGCGCCAGACGCTCCCCGGCGCGGATGTCCAGACTGACGTCATGCAGCACCTTGTTGTGGTCGTCCGGGTACTCAAAGCACACCTTCTCGAACCGGATCTCGCCGGGGCCGGGCTGCAAAGGCACTGCGTCCGGTGCGTCCTTGATGGCAACCGGGGTGTCCATGATCTCGGCAAAGCGTTCGATGCCGGTCATGCCGCGCTGGAACTGCTCGGCAAACTCCACGATGCGCCGGATGGTGGCGATAAGGGTGGTGACGTAGAGCATATAGGCCACCAGATCACCGGCAGTAATTTTACCGTACACCAGCGACAGGCCGCCCGCCAGAATAACCACCAGATACATCAACCCGTCAAACAGGCGGGTGGAGGTGTTGAACGCGCCCATGGCGTAGTAGCCAAGGGTCTTGATCTGCTCAAAGGCGCGGTTGCCCCTGGCAAACTTTTCCCGCTCCTCGTCCTCGGCGGCAAAGGCCTTGACCACGCCCTGTCCCAGCAGACTGTCCTCGATGGTGGAGTTCAGCTCGCCGATCTGGACGCGCTGCTGGCGAAACCGCGCCCGCAGACGTCCGTTCAGGTACACCGACACCACGCCCATCAGCGGCACACAGGCAAACACTGCCAAGGTCAGCGGGATGCTGGCGCGGCACAGGATGACAAAGGACGCCACGATCTTGATGCCCGCGATAAAGAATTCCTCCGGGCAGTGGTGGGCGAACTCGGTCACATCGAACAGGTCGTTGGTGATGCGCCCCATGATGGTGCCCACCTTGGTGTTGTTGTAGTAGGTGTGATCCAGCTGCAACAGGTGGTCAAAGGCATCCCGGCGCATATCCGTTTCGATATGCACGCCCATGATGTGGCCGATGCTGGACATATAGTAGCTGGCTGCGCCGTCGATGATGCGCAGCACAAAGTAGAGTGCCGCCAGCTTCAGTACGATGCCCGCCGTCAGGGTGATGCCCACCCCCATGGCGGAGTTGGTGATGGTGCTCATGATCTTGGGCAGCACGATATCGCACAGGGTCGTCAGCGCTGCACAGAACAGATCAAGGCACAGCACCATCTTATAGTTTGCCAGATACGGCAGAAAACGCCGGATCAGCGCACCGCTGCTTGCGTGGTGCGCCCCGGGGTCGTTGGTTTTGGTTTTCGGCATGGTTCCTCCGTTTTTATCGTTACTTTTTACTGTAATCCCGCTCACCGTAGATGGCGGTACCGATGCGCACAAGGGTAGCGCCCTCCCGGATAGCGTTCTCAAAATCGCCGCTCATGCCCATGGAAAGGGTCTGCATCTCCACGTTGCGGTAGCCCCGCTCCCCTGCCCGGACGAACAGCTGATACACCTGCGCCAGATACCGGCGGTTCTGGGCATCGTCATCGTTTACGGGCGGGATCGCCATCAGACCCTTGACCCGGATATGCTCCTGTGCGGCGGCGGTGTCCAGCAGCGGCCAGAGCAGTTCCGGTGCGGCACCGGTCTTGCTCTCTTCCCCGCCGATGTTCACCTCCAGCAGGATATCCTGCACGATGCCGGCCTTGGCGGCTTCCTTCTCAATGGCAAGCAGCAGATGCTCGCTGTCCACGCTCTGGATCAGGCTTGCCCGCCCCAGCACCTTTTTGATCTTATTGGTCTGCAAGTGGCCGATAAAATGGCTGGGCTTGCCGCAGTAGGCCCCGGCATCGTAATTTGCGCACAGTTCCTGCACATGGTTCTCGCCGAACAGATCAATGGGCAGGGCGGCACTGGCTGCAATGGTCTGCGCCGTGCGGGTCTTGCAGGCGGCGCACAGCTGCACCGCTGCCGGGTCGCGCCCGGCTTCCCGGGCGGCGGCTGCCATCTTTTCCCGGATCTCGGCGACAGCCTGCCGCATTTCTTCCAACGTTTTTTCTGCCATCTGGCTCAATCCTCCTCGGTATAGCGGGCACGCTCGCCGCCGATCAGCTTCGGGCGGGTGTAGGCACACAGAATGTTTGCTTTGCCGATCTTATTAAGGCTCAGCCGCACTGGCACTGCCACCCGCTTCAGATGCATCCCGATCAGGGTGCCGCCGATATCCATGCCCGCGTTGGCGCGGATCTCCTCCACCGCCACCGGGTCTTTGAAGTTTTTCCAGCAGGTGGTGGCCCAGCTGCCGCCCGCATGGGGACGGGGTACGACACACACTTCCTCCCAGCCGTATTTTTCTGCGGCTTCCCGCTCAAGGATGATGGCGCGGTTCAAATGCTCGCAGCACTGGGCCGCCAGCCAGATGCCTTTTTCTGCCAGCACCGGCGCAGCGCCCGCGTACAGCGCCCGGGCGGCTTCTATGCTGGAATCCTTGCCGATGTGACCGCCCACCATCTCACTGGAAGAGCAGCCCACCACGAGCACATCTCCCTTTTTCAGCTTTGCCGCAGCCACCAGCTCGGTCATAGCCTGCCGCGCCTCGGTCTCAATCTGTTTTGCAAATGCTTCGGTCATACAAATACACCTCACTTATCGGTTTGCAGCCAGCAGGCTGTCTGCCCCTGCTGCACCGAAATATACTTTACTTTCCACCGGACACACCGCCGCGCAGCTGTCCTGTGCAAGGCCGGTAAAGGTCTGTTCCCAAGCCCCGGTGGCAAGGCTCACTGCTTCGGCGCAGGGGGCGTCTGCCGTGCATCGGAACAGCCGCTCCTGCGTATTCTGCCCCGCCCGCAGGGCAATGCCCCGCAGCAGGGTGCTGTCCGCGTTCTTTTCCAGCCAGCTGCTGCGCGCCCAGCGGTAGCTGATGTACAGCGTGCCGTCCGTGTCCGCGGCAAGCGCTCCGGGATAGCCCGGCAGACCGGCAAAGGCGGCGGTGCAGCCCCGTCCCCCGGCGGTCAGCTCCCGGGCGTCGGCATCCACCGCCCAGATGCAGCGGCTGCCAAGGTCGGAGACATACAGGGTGCTGCCGTCCGGGCTGAGCGCCAGACCCGCAGCGCCTGCTACCCCGCCCAGCACCTTTTCCACCGTGCGGGCGGCGGGGTCGTACACATACACGCAGCCGGTGGCGGTGTGCGCCAGCAGTTCAGTGCGCAGGGCGCTTTCCAGCCCGTTCTCCGCGCCTGCCGCCGCTGCCACTGCAAAGTACACCTTGCCCGCCGGGCTTACCTCCACGGCAGATACCGCCCCCAGCGGCGCACCGTCCAGCTGGGTGACCACCTGTTCCACCGCTGCGCCCCAGCTGTCGTGCTTTGCACGGCACAAGGTACCCCCGGCGGTGGTCAGCTGGGTCAGCCACACATCCCCGGCGGCATCAAAGGCAAAGCCGGTCAGCTCGCCCTCCACGCTCAGGATGGCGGCAGCGTGCCCGCCATCGGTGCGCACAAGATCGCTGGTGCGCTTTTTCAGCGCAGCACCGTTCCATGCAGCGGCATACAAAAGGCCGTCCTTGGCGCGGATGCAGTCCGCGCCCTGATATTCCCCCAGCTCCAGCCGGGTCTTGCGGTCGGTGGAAACTGCCGTTTGCAGAGCGCCCGTCTCCTGCCGGAGGTCGGGGGCTTTATAAGCCTGCGGCGGGGTTGCGATGGGACGGAAACCCAGCGCATACACCAGCACCAGCAAAATGCCTACCCCGAACACCGTGCTGGCGGTGCGGAACCGCTTGAGCATGGCGTCCCGCTCGGCAGCCATCTGGGCGGCATACTCGGCCCGGCGGCGTGCCGCCATAGCGTTGGCGCGGTTGGCGCGCCGCATCCACCGGTCCACGAACAACGCCACCCGCGGCCCTACCGTAAGGGACGCAATGGCCAGTATGAGCAAAAATTCGATCAGTCCGATTCGCATAAGCGCTTTTCCTTATCTCTGAAAAACCTGCGGACAGCGCACTGTCCTTTATCGCTAAAGTATAGCATTCCTGCGCAAAAAGGGCAAGCGGGGACAAAAAGAACTGCTGCACAGCATCGTGCGGCAGCTCCGGTTTTCAGGTCCTCTTTCTCAGCCGTCCCTCGATCCGGCCGCGCAGAGGGCAGTACCATGTATAATAGTGCTTCTTCAGCAGCCGCTGCAAAATGCGGCTGACCGCGCTGGGCTTCGGCTTCCAGCTTTCGGCATAGCAGTGGATGGAGTAGGTCTTGGGCGTTACCCGAAGCTTCCGGTTGTAAAGATCCATCGGGCAAAAATACTCTGCCGGAAAGATCTCCATTTCCGCGATGCTCTGCCTTGTTCCGTCCTTGCGCACGCCCAGTGCCTGCAACACCCTTGTGTTCCGCTCCGGGCAGGGCGTCAGGTCCGCGCTGCCGTCCGCCTTTAAAAAATCCAGCGCATCGTAATCCCGCAGCAGCGCCTGCACCACCAAGTTGCCCTTGCGTGCCCCGAACCCCAGCCCGGTGGCTACCTCGTTATTGGTCTGAAAACCCATAAACCCGGGCAGCTCCAGCAGCTCGTCCAGCGGGCGCACCAGCTCCACATCCGTGTCCAGATAAATGCCGCCGTACTCGTACACCACCGCCAGCCGCGCATAGTCCGATACAAAGGCATATTTCTTTGCCTCGTAGGCCTGCTGCACATAGCGGTTTTTGCTGATATCAAAATTCTGCTCGTTCCATTCGATGATCTTGTAATCCGGGCAGTATTTCTTCCAGCTTTCCATACATTTCCGGTTCTCCGGGCTGATAGTCCCGCCGCCGAACCAGCAGTAATGGATGATCTTGGGGATGCTCATGGACGCTTCTCCTTTTTCTCCGCAAATTTCCTGATCATTACGACCTTATTTTACAAAAGTCCGCATTTTCTTGTCAAGTTTCCCCAGCGTATTTTTCCGTGTCTCCCTGTAAAAAGATTGCCGCCCCGCCGCCCGGTGTGGTATACTGGGTGCAGACGGTTTTGTTTTTCCAAACCATTCACTTAAAATTCACAGCTTTTTCCAATTCTTGCATTAAAATAAAGTCGTATACTGATCTATGATAGGAGGAGTCCTGTTTTATGGCAAAGATCCTGATCGTTGACGATGAGCCCCGCATCCGGGAGCTTATCCACGAGCATCTGCAATATTCCGGGTATATCTGCGAGGAAGCCGGGGACGGCTCTGCGGCGCTGGCACAGCTGTCCGGTGGCGGGTTTGATCTGGTGATCTTAGACCTGATGATGCCCTTTATGGACGGCATGACCTGCCTGCGGGAGATGCGCGCCCGCCACATCAACACCCCGGTCATCATCCTGACCGCCCGGGGCGAGGAATACGACAAGCTGGCCGGGCTGGAAAGCGGCGCAGACGACTATGTGGTAAAGCCCTTCTCCCCCCGGGAGCTGGTGGCGCGGGTGCGCGCGGTGCTGAACCGCACCATGCCCCGCCCCACCGAGGCCGCCGACACCATGACCTTTGGCGAGCTGACCATCGACACTGCCAGCCATACCGTGCGGGTATCCGGCGAGGAAGTGGCCCTGACCCCCAAGGAGTTTGACCTGCTGGTATTTCTGGCCTCCAACAAGGGCATTGCCCTGAGCCGGGAAAAGATCTTGCAGAAGGTGTGGAACTACGACTACTTCGGCGAGGACCGCACCGTGGACACCCATGTAAAGATGCTGCGCGGCCATCTGGGCAAATGCCGCAGCTATATTGCTACGGTATGGGGCATCGGCTATAAGTTCGACCCCGATGCCGCCCGTTGACTGAAGGAGCGTGCGGAGCATGCGGCAAACCACCAAAGCACGGCATACCCTTGGCATCCGCGGGCAGCTGATGTGGTTTTTGTGCTTCATCTGCCTGTTTCTGCTGGGGCTGTTCTGGCTGCTGTCCACCCAGCTGCTGGAGCCTTTGTACACCAAGCACATCGAGACCCAGCTCACCAATCAGGCTGACAGCATCGTGGAGCGGCTGGACGATGCTATTGCCGAGGGCAAGGTGCTGTCCAGCTGGTCCTTCGGGCAGCTGTCGGTCAACAGCGATTTTTTTGATAAACTCACGCTGGAACTGTACACCAAGGGCACCTTGAACAGCTTCTGCGTGGATATCTCGGACACTACCCTGCACACCATTTATAAGATCGAGAACCAGTCCTTCTGCAACCTGCACGGCACCTATCTTTCGGATTCTGCCAACAACGATAAGATCATTGCCACTGCCCTTGCCATGCGCCGCAAGTGCCGCAGCGTGGGCAGCTTTGTGCAGACGCTCAACCCGCCCCGGCTCTCCGGCTCGGCGCAGCTATTAGTGGGGCGCACCACGGCGGACGGCAGCTACACCGTGCTGGTGACCACCAGCCTTGTGCACGTTGCCGAGGCCGGAAAAGTGCTCAGCACCCTGCTGCCGCTGGCGGCGGCGCTGATCTTCATTTTTGCCATGTCGGCGGCGTGGCTGTTCAGCGAGTGGTTCACAAAGCCGCTGCGCCAGCTTTCCAGCGCCGCGCGGCAGATGGCGCTGGGCAACTACGCCGTGCAGGTGGACAACCGCCGCAACGACGAGCTGGGCGACCTTGCCCGGGACTTCAACCACATGGCTGAGGAGGTGCAGCACGCGGTGCAGATGCAGCGCGATCTGCTTGCCAACGTCTCCCACGACCTGCGCACCCCGCTGACCCTCATCAAGGGCTACGCCGAGACGGTGCGCGACCTGACCGGTGACGACAAGGCCCACCGGGACGAGCAAATGAACATCATCGTGGACGAGGCCGACCGCCTGACCGCACTGGTGTCCAGTGTGATGGAGCTGAGCAAGGTGACCAGCGGCACCTATAAGTGCGAGCGGGTGCACTTTGACATGGGGCAGCTGTGCGATGAAGTAAGCGAGCGCTACGACGCAGTCTGCGCCCAGAACGGCTGGCAATTGCAGCTGGAACTGCCGGAAGAGGAGTTGCCAGTCTATGCCGACCCGGACATGATGCAGCGGGCGCTGCACAATCTGCTAGGCAACGCCATGCACCACATCGGCAAGGACGGCATTTTTATCCTGCGTGCCTTCCGCTGCTCTGAGGGCGTGCGGGTAGAGGTGGAGGACCACGGCCCCGGCATTGCCGCCACCGACCTGCCCTACATCTTTGACCGGTACTACCGCTCCCGCTCGGACGCCGGCAAGCAGGGCACCGGTCTGGGGCTTTCCATCACCAAGGCCATCTTCCAGCAGCACAGCTTCCGCTTCGGCGTACAAAGCACCGTAGGCAAGGGCACCACCTTCTGGTTCGTCATGAGCGATCTGCCCTATGTGGACGATTTTGAGGGCAAGTGAGCACCCCCTGTGATACAGAAAAAGCACCGGCAGTTTTCCAGATCTTCCAATCGGAAAACTGCCGGTGCTTTTATTATGTTCCGCTCTCTGCCGTATGGTAGATGCCAAAGGTGTTGTCCGGGGCGGGCATCTCCACGCGGGAGGCGCGGTCGTTCACCGCCCACATCATGGCGCCCATGGCACCCAGCACCACCAGAATGATGAGCCATTTTACTGCATTGGGTAATTTTTTCATTCCGTTATCCTTTCCGTAGTCTCCATGCGACACTTCTGCCGGGCAGTGCGCAGCAGCGCAGCGGCTTCAGCAACCGAAAGCGCCTGCACCCAGCCGGGACGCTCCCCTGCGCCCGCACCGGTGCTGCCTGCCTCAGCAAAGCCGGCCAGCGCCGTGTCGGTGCGGTCGTTCCAGCCGGCAAAGCCCTCCGGCGCAATGTGCGCCCCAAGGCGGCAGTCCAGCACCGCCGTTTTGCCGGTAGGCCGCCACGGTCTGCCCAGATACACGCTGCCCGCCGGGCAGTCCGAGACAAAATCGCAGTCCCAGAACACAAAGCCCAGCCCATCTGCCGCACCGGAGGGCGCGGTGACCCAGCTGTGCGCAAGACCGTTATTCACTGTGCGCAGGGTGCAGTACTCAAACAGGGCGTCCGCCCCGCCAAAGATAAAATCGATATCTCCGGCAATTTCACATTTGTGGTAATACTGCGCACTTGCCCGGCGGGGTGCCAGCACCCGCGGGCCAAGGAATCCGTCCTTCTCCCGCTCCTTCTCCGGCAGAGGGGCACAGAACAGGGTATCCTGATTGCCCAGCAGCCGCACGCGGCTGAACGCCGCCCGGGCGCTGTCCACATAGGCTGCGATGGCCTGTCCCGCCTTTGCACCGGGGCCTGCATCGTTCTCGATGGTCATATCCTCCACCCGCAGCTTTTCGCCGCTGAAAAAGGCGGTGTAGCTGCGGAAGGTGTGGGTGGGACGCCCGTCCGGGTGCGGCAGCTTGCCGCCATCGTTCCATACCAGCCGGGTGGCATCCATGCCCGCGCCCGCAAGGGTGATATCCTTTTTCTCACAAACCAGCTTTTCCCGGTAAATACCCGGTGCGATGCGGATGACCGCAGGGCAGTCGTAGGGCACCGCCAGCACCGCCTCGGAAATGGTGGTAAACTGTCCGCTGCCGTCGGGTGCAACGTTGATGGTAAGCATAAGCCGCCTCCTGCGCCCGGCGCTGCCGGGCTGAAAAATATGCTTCCAGTATACCCCTCCTTCCCGCAAATTGCAACGGAAACTCTGCCGCCGTTACCCGCTCTTTTCCAGCCGGAGCACGGCGGCGGTGATATCGTCCGGGCGGCCGGTCTTTTGTGCGCGGATGCGGGCAGTCTCCACCAGCGTCTCGGCCAGCTTTTCCGGTGCGTCCCCTGCCGCCGCCGAAAGCTCCACCTGCTTTGCCACCCAGCCCGCGCCGTCCACCAGTAAGCCGTCCGATACCAGCACCGCATAGTCCCCGGCGGTCAGGTGTACCACTCGGCTCTGCCCGTTCACCCCGCCCAGCACCCCCATGGGCAGGGTAGCTTCGCCTATAGCCCGCACCCGCCCGCCGTGCACCAGAAACCCCGGGGCAGCTCCGGCCTTGAACAGCCGCGCTGTGCCGGTGTATAAGTCCACGCTGATGAGGTCCAGCGTTGCGCCGCTCTCGTCCTCGCTTTTCAGCGCCAGCGCCACGTTCACCAGCCGCGCCGCCAGCTCGGCGGTAAAGCCCGCCTTGAGCAGCCGGGCGGTCAGCTCTGCCGCCAGATTGCCATCCACCGCCGCCGGGCGTCCGGTGCCCATGCCGTCACATAGGATCATCTGCGCCGCCGTAGGGCTGCAAAATTGCTGCACTGCATCGCCGGAAACTTCACCCCGGGCGGCAGCGCTTGCCGCCCCGAACACCGCCCGCAGCGCCGGTCTTTCGCTGAACAGCAGGGTGGTCATGCCCTTGCAAGAGAGCACCTGCGGCACCTCCAGCGTGCGGCGGCAGATATGCCCCACCTCCCCCGCCAGCGCTGCCAGCTCCTGCGGGGTGAACCGGGTGCGCGGCAACGTGACGGCGGCATGGGTGCGGCCAAGGTCGTCCAGCGTGACGGCGCACTCCTGCGGCGGCGCACCCAGCCCGGTGAAGAACTCCGCCACCCGGCTGGATTTATAGGGCTCCGGGTCGCCGGGGCGTCCCAGCTGCTCGCTGAGCACCCCCAGCGCCTCGGCTACGGCGCTGTACTGCTCGGTCAGGGCGGTGCGCATGGCCTCGGAATGGATGCGCGCTTCCTTGCGGCTGCGGTACAGCGCAAAGCTGCGCCCCGCCGCCGCGCACAGCGCCGCCGGGTGGATGCAGCGGGACAATTCCCCGGGCAATTGCGCAGCTTCCACACTGCCATTCTGTTCCAGCAGCGGACGCAGCGCTTCCATACCCGCCATGGTGGCGGCGTATTCCTGCTTCCAGCAGGTCTCCCGCCGCCCGCAGTTAAAACAAAGGGTATCATGTACATTGTCTATAACCCAGCGGAAACCTTCCCGCCGCCGGGGCAGCCCCTCGTAGACCGCGTTCACTGTCTCCGCCAGCGAGGAAAGGCTCTGCGCCACGGCTTCCAGCCGGGTGGATGCCGCCGCACTGCGGGCGGGCGCGGGGGCGCTTTCCCCGCTCTGCGGGGTGTCTGCCGCCGGAGCCAGCCAGCCGCCGGGCAGCAGACAGACCACCGCCATGCCGCCGCAGGCGCTGAACAGCAGCCCAAAGGCATTTCCGGGCGGCTGCACGCAGAGTACCCCGGATACGCACCCGCCCGCGTAGGCGGCAAGCGTCTCCATCCGCCGTCCGGGTGCCAGCACCGCCGCCGCTGCCGTGGCACAGCCAAGCCCTGCTGCCGCCGGGGCTAGGGCAGGGTCTGCGGCGCAGAGGGCGGCGCCCAGCACCGCGCTGCCGCTCAGGGCGGCAAGCTTCTGCGCCCGGCAGCACAGCGCCAGCTCTGCGGCGGCACACGCCAGCACCCCGGGCGAAAGCCACCCCCACCGCACACTGCCCAGCGCCGCCGCCACGGCTGCACCCGCCAGCAGCGTGCCCATGCCCGGGCGCTCCGGGGCGAATCTGCGCAGCCCAAAGCCGATTGCCGCCGCAAGCAGGGCGTCTGCCGCGCTGTACAACAAAAGGTCTGCCCCGCCGCTGCTGCCCAGCGCAAAGCACAGCGCCATGCCGGTCAGGGTTCCGCAGCCCGCCAATGCGGCGGGCATAAACCTTTGCGGCAGCAGCCAGCGTGCTGCCACGGCAGCGCCCAGCGCACACAGCTGACACAGGCTGCGCAGCGAAAGCGCCCCCAGTCCATGGAGCAGCAGTCCCAGCGCCGCCCCTGCCGCGCAGGGCGCAAAGCAGTCCTCTGCCAGCCCAAGAGTCAATCCCAGCCCAAAGGGCATCAGTGCCCCGTACAACACCGCCCAGCCGCCGGCAAAGCCGATGCCCACCGCTGCCAGCCGCCGCGCCGCCGGGCGCAGCATCGCCCGTGCCGCCAAGGGCGAAGGCTGCAAGCACCGCCCGTCCGAAGATAAAACACCCATCCGCTCTGTCATAATAAGCCCCCGCTTTCCGGCGGGGATTTTGTTCTGTTCCCCGCACTGTCTGCATATACTGTAACGCGGGGCAGCGGCAGTTTTTGGCGCGGTGCATAGAACCGCCCCAAACCCGCCCAAAGACGCAAAAAAGCCCTGCGACCGTCATTTTGCCGCAGGGCTTTGGGGGTATTTTGTAAAACTCAGCCGTTCAGCTTTGCAATGGCATCCTGCACGCGCTGCAGGGTCTTTTCACGGCCCATCATGCAGGCAAGGTCGGTGCCGCCGCCGGGGGTGCGCTGCTTGC
>ERZ506887.1588-NODE-1588-length-11798-cov-14.947032_pt1 | contig 11798 bp, 8 predicted proteins | sample MGYA00512905_ERZ506887 | MGnify/ENA metagenome assembly ERZ506887 | reverse complement strand
GACCGGCCAGCAGCTGCGCCAGATGCTCCATTACATGCTGCGGGAGGAAGCCTACACCGGCCATACGGAGTTCTACCAGCTGCCCTCCACCCTGCGCCTGCGGTACGACCGCCGCAAGGGCGATTTTGATTACTTTACCTACTGCGGCAGGGAGGTGGGCAAGGAGATCGGCGATGACGCCCTGTTCACCGTGGGCTTGCAGAACTACCACTTTAAAAACATCGAAAGCTTTTTCAACATCTCCTACGACACCCTTTGCAAGCTCCAGAAGCCCCGCAGCGTGGCAACCTCCTGTCAGGATATCCTGATGGAGTATTTCCGGGAGCACGAGATGCTGGACGCGGTGGTGGACGGACGAATGACCATCCTGCCCTCTACCGCGCAGACCGGCTGAACCCCTTTACCGCACAGCAATAACAACACGAAAAACGAAAGGAGCACCCCATGAAACAGCGATTCTCAAAACGAACGCGTCTTGTCAGCGCCTTGTTGACGCTGGCCATGGTATTCACCTTCCAGCCCTTCAGCGCCTTTGCGGCAAACACGGCGAGCACAGGAATTGCTTTTGATTCGCTGGATTTTGCACTTAAGTTCCCGGATGCGGTATTTCGGAGCTTTCTCATAGATTATTGTGACACAAACAACGATGGCAAGCTCGATGTGGATATCAAGAGTATGACGATTCCAGCCAGTTATGCAATCAAAAGGCTTAAGGGAATCGAGTTCTTTGAAGATCTCGAAAAGCTGGATTGCCACGGTATTGGCTTGACAGAACTTAATGTTGGCAAAAATTTCAAACTGGAGGAGCTGGATTGTTCCGATAATCAACTGAAAGAGTCTTATCCTATTCTTTCAAGCGGACTGAAAAAACTGAATTGCTCCAATAATAAACTGACCTACATGAATCTGGGCAGTCTCTATGGGCTGAATCTTGAAGAGGTGAATTGCTCCAATAACGAAATAAGGAATATCGTAATGGATAGCGTGGGGGAACTGGTCAAATTTGATTGTTCCAACAACGACCTGATGACGTTGGATGTCAGCCAATGCTTCAAGCTGAAAGAACTGAATTGCTCTGGAAATCAATTGATGGAGTTGGATGTCAGTAGCCAGACGCAGCTGAAACAGCTGGATTGTAGCAAAAATAAATTGACGGAACTGAACGTGAAACAGAATGGCGGCTTGACATCTTTGATATGCAATGATAATCAGCTGAAAACGCTGGACCTGAGCCAAAATCTCAGTTTGAGTAAACTGAATTGTGCAAAGAATCGGTTGGCTTGTTTGGACGTTACTGGAATCAGCGGCACGATAATAGCTGATGGCAACAGGTGTCCCATTGCTGTCCGTACAGACGGAACGTTTGACCTGAACACCCTGCCCGGCTTTGACGTGAGCAAGGCAATCTTCTGGAACGGCGGCTCTGTTTCTGGCACGATTCTGACAGTGGAAAATGGCAAGGATGAGGTGAGCTACCAATACAATTGCGGCGATGGAGTAAACCGCACATTCATCTTTGAAACCAGTCTGCCCATCAATGAGAAAAATTTCCCCGACGCTAACTTTAGAAAGTACATCAAGGGCAACATAGCAGGTGGCAGAGATGTCCTCACGGTGGAAGAACGAAGCAAAGTCAAAATAATCAATATCAATAAAAAGGATATCAGTGACTTAAAAGGCATTGAGGCGTTCCCTAACCTGACCGAATTGGATTGCGGAAACAATTCTATCCAGAAATTAGACCTGAGACAGAATCCAATGCTGATAACGTTGAAATGCAATAAGAATCAACTGACCCAGCTGGACCTGAGCAAGAACCCAGATATCGACTATCTGAATTGTTCCGAGAACCAGTTGGAACAGCTGGACGTGTCGCATCTGAAGTTGGAGTATCTCTATTGCTCGCACAATGATCTGGAGCAACTGGATGTCAAAAATAGTAAGTGGCTGAGAGAACTCGACTGTTCCAAGAATGAGTTGACAAAGCTGGACGCAGATGTGACCCATAAACCCAATCTGGTAAGGGTAGAATGCCAAAACAACCAGCTGACATCGCTGATTCTGGGCGAGAACAAAATGCTGAGGAAACTGAATTGTGCCAACAACCAGCTGACTCAGCTAAACCTGAACAATATGATTTCCTTGACGGAACTGAACTGCGCCAACAACCAGCTGACCGTGTTGGATGTCAGCAGCAGTCCAAACTTGACTACATTGTGGCTTAAGAATAACCATCTCACCAGCCTGAATCTGGATAGCAATCCGCATCTCGATTTCACTTATACGGATGTTTACCATTCCGATTTTAATAATGTTTACACCGTTACCCTGAACCCTGACCGTACGTTTGACCTGAGCACTCTGCCCGGGGACTTTGATATAAACCGGGTTACAGAATGGGTCAATGGCACAGTCAAAGGGAACATTCTGACGGTCAATGACGGCACAAACGTAGTGTACTATGGTTATCGGTGCATAACTGGTATGATGGATGCAAGTTTCACACTGGATGTGACTGGAACCGGCGGCACGGTTCCCCCGGTAACGCCTCCCTCCGGCGGCTCTACCCCGGGCGGCACCACCCCCGGCGGCTCTACCGGCAGCGGTGACGGCGGCGGTGCAATCGTCATCGTGGCGGCGGCTGGCGCAGTGGCGGCTGGCGTTGTGGGCTACGGCGTGTACAATTATGTTTCCGGCCGCAAGCTGCAAGCCCTGCTGCCGGAAGGCGTGGCTGCACCCGAGAACCGCGCCCAGACCGCGCTGCTGCTGTGGAACACCGCAGGCCGTCCCGAGCCTGCCGACGCTCCGGCCTTTGCAGACGTGGCAGACCCGGATACCGCTAAGGCAGCCCAGTGGTGCGTGGAGCAGGGCCTGATGAAGCGCCGCCTGAACGGCAAATTTGCCCCGGGCAGCAGCATCCCGGCCTATCAGGTGCTGAACGCCTACCGCAAGCTGGCAGGATAAAACCTCTCAGTCTCGCTTCGCCCGGCAGCTCCCCTGACCGGAGAGCCAGGAAAGCGGGCGTGTTCCGGCCAATGACATCAAAACGCAGCCGATGCCCTGACTTTCCCATCAGGAGAGGGGGCGCGGCATAAAAAATAAGCATCCGCAGCGCACTGCGCCTGAGCTGAAGCAGCCCGGCCATGCGCTGCGGATGCTTTTGTTGTGCGGCGGGGCACGCCGCCAAAAACAAAAAATCCGAACCCTTCTCTTTCGAGAAAAGGTTTGGATCTTCCTTGTCTGGTGCGAGTAGTGATACAGAATTTTTTAAAAACAATCGTAGTACGATGGCATCGACGGCCATGGCTCATATGCTGCGTAAGGATAAATACATAGTCTGAATTTTCTACAGGATGAAAATCTTGACTTTTTGGTGTACCATCTAGTACCATTATCGATGGATATGCATCTTTGATGTTCTTTCTTAGTTGCTCGTGTCCTCCAACAGTAATAATCTTGTACTTGGCAATCTCCTCTTGTTTGCCACTTTCTACTGCCTGAACATCAGATTCATCTGCGCCAATATTTTGTTCAAAGAAAAAGTTTCGCAGCCGTTCGAGTTCGGGTTTCATTTGTTCATAATCCCTAATTTGCTCGTTAAGAATCCTTAGTTGTTCTTCATAACGTGTTTCCGCTTTCTTTACTGCACTTAAATCATTTTTCTGATATGCCGTGATTTTTGCTTTTAATGTGTCATTCTTTGCTCGTTCCGCATCCAATTGATGTTTTAGTTCTTCAACTTCATTACGCAGATGATCAACCTGCTTCTGTTTACCACGGACTGCCACCAAAAGACCATTGCCTTTTTGACCAAAGATACTCACAAAAATTTTCCACCTTGAAATTACCCGAATAACGTTGAATAAACACAAATGGATTGTGTATAACAAAAATTGCGACAGGCATCTCGTTTTCTTCCCATGTACGAGAAAAAGGCCACCTTCCGGTGACCTTTTTCAATAGTCTGAAGTACAGGCAATGGCTGTACTTCTTTTTGGTATTCCTATGCGAAGATTCAGGTTTCGCCACCGCGGTTAAAACTGCGCCGGTTGTTGGGAAACCAAATGGCAGGGGTGAACACAGCCAGCCCCACCGCTGTGGTATCCCCGGGGTTGGAAACGATGTGAGGCAGGTTGGACTGCACCACAGTGGTGTCTCCGGCGTTCAGGCGGATGGTCTCGGACTCCACCAGTACATCCAGCTGCCCCTGTTCCAGCAGCAGGATTTCCTCACTGGGATGGATCACCGGCAGGTCGCCGTCCTTGCAGTGGGGTTCCAGCTCAAAGCGTATGACCAACGACTGAGGTACAAAATCTCCGTTGGGCATGGGCGTAAGCAGATGATACCGTATATTGGAATTGGGCTGGGAGAGGATCATCATATCCGCCTGACGGGTTGTCAGGCCAGTGCTGTGCTCACCTCCCATAAACAGATAGGTGGGGATGTCCAGAGCGGCGCTGAGTTTGCGCAGGGTGGACAGGGACGGGTCGGTGAGATTGCGCTCGATTTGGGAGATATACCCGATGGACAAACCAGTCTTTTCGGCCAGTTCTTTGAGGGTGATTCCCCGTTTTTTCCGAATATTTCGAACGTGTTCGCCCAGCATAAGACCTCCCGCTTTTTCGTAAAAAGTTTATTTACAGTATATCACAAAATGCCCTGTACGTAAATAAGCGAGAAAATATTCGATATTTATAAAAGTTTTACAAAGAAAATCAGATAATTTCGTGCTTATCCTATAAAATACTCTGAAAAATGTGAAAAAAATAGAAAAGCTCTTGACAAAAATTTTAGAAATAGTAAAATTTCTATAAAAATTCATAAAAAATTTATAAAAATTATTATGCAGGAGGAACCCTATGAAAATCACAGATGTAAAGGTAGAAACCATCCGTATCCCCATGAAAAAGCCCTTCCGTATTGCTTTTGCGGTACAGGATCATTCGCTGAATGTGCTGGTGAAGATCTCCACCGACGAAGGTCTGTGGGGCATCGGTGAGGCCGCGCCCTTTGAACCGGTGACCGGCGAGAGCGCGGCCACCGTTCTGGAAGCGCTGAAACTGTTCCGCACCGGATTGATCGGCATGGATCCGCTGGATATTGAGGGCATCCACAGGATGATGGACCGCCTGCTGTCAGGCAACACCTCGGCAAAGGCCGCAGTGGATATTGCCCTGTACGATATCAAGGGCAAACTGATGGGTCAGCCTCTGTACAAGGTGCTGGGTGGCAGCGTGAACCAGATCGTCACTGACATGACGGTGGGCATTGACACACCGGAAGCTATGGCCGCCGAAGCCCGGGAACGGGTGGAAAAGGATGGCTTCACCATTCTGAAAATCAAGGCCGGCATCAACCCGATCGAGGATATCCAGGCATTGACCCTGATTCGTCAGGCGGTGGGCCCCAACATCCGCCTGCGTGTGGACGCCAACCAGGGTTACACTGTCAGCGATGCGGTGCGCACCCTGAAAGCCTTTGAAAAGCTGGGCGTGGAAGCGGTGGAACAGTGCCTGCCCAGCTGGGATCTGGACGGTATGCGCTTTGTGCGTTCCAAGGTGGACTTGAAGGTCATGCTGGATGAGTCGGTTCACACCCCCATCGACGCAGCAAAGGCCTGCAAGATCGATGCTGCAGACATTATCAACATCAAACTGATGAAGTGCGGTGGCCTGTACCCGGCGGAAAAGATCAACGCCATTGCCGAGGCAAACCATGTGCAGTGCATGGTGGGCTGCATGCTGGAGACCAAGGTGGCCATTGCTGCCGGTGTGGGTCTGGTTGCCGCCAAGCAGAACATCACTGAGGCGGACTGCGACAGCTTTATGTACGCCGTGGACCCCGAGATGGGTATGCCCGGAGGTTTTGCCGTGAATGGCGGCGTCTACACCCTGTCCGACAAACCGGGCCTTGGCATCGATATTGATTTTTAAGCGGGATCCCGCAGAGAGGTGTATTATGCCGAATACGATTTTTTCCTCCGAAGGCGCGCTCCTGTTCATCATGGTCGCCATGGTCGCACTGGGATTCTGGCTGCAGCGGTTCAAGGCGTTCAAAACGCTGGGTCCGGCCCTGACGGTTATCATCATGGGTATCGTGCTGTCCAACCTGCGGATCGTGCCTACCTCCAGTGCTACCTATGATGCCGTCAGCAGCTATTGTGTGCCGTTGTCCATTTCCATCTGCCTGCTGAGCCTGGACCTGAAACAGATGCGCAAATTATCCAAGGAACCGGTCATTGCGTTGATCTCGGCCATATTCAGCGTCTGCGTGGCAGCTTTGGTGTTCGGCGTACTGTTCGCCGACAAAATCGACGAGGGCTGGAAGGTGGCCGGTATGTTCGTGGGCACCTACACCGGCGGCAGTTCCAACCTGACAGCCATCGCTGTAGGCCTGGATGCCAGCAAGACCACCATCGCCTCGGCCAATGCCGCCGACTATGTGGTGGGCATCCCCACGCTGATCCTGATGTTTGCTGCCCCCGCCCTGTACAAGAGTTCCAAATGGCTGAAAAAGCTGTGGCCCTATGAAATGAGCGAGCCGGAACTGCTGGGGGATGGTAGCCACGAGGAACTGATGACTTCCAAGGAATGGTCCATTCAGGAAATCGCCTGGTTGCTGGCCATCGGCTTTGGCACCGTGTGGGCTGCCACCAGCATCTCCTCGATGGTATTCGGAGCAGGGTTCCGAAGTGCAGGTCGCATCCTGCTCATCACCACCTTCTCCATCATCCTAGCACAGGTGCCAGCCGTCCGCAAGCTACGCGGCAACTTTGACCTGGGCCTTTTCGTAGCGTTGCTGTTCCTGGTGACCATCGGCTTTGCGGTGGACCTGAAGCAGTTCTTCGGATCCACCTTCTACATCACCCTGTTCTGCTTCTGTGTCATCGTCTGTTCCATTCTGCTGCACCTGCTCATCACCCGGCTGCTGAAAGTCCGTTTTGAGTATGTGCTGCTGTCCATCGTAGGCTGTATCTCAGATGGCCCCACCGCCGCCCTCATCGCCTCCAGCGCCCAGTGGAAGACCCTTATCAACATCGGCTTGCTCATGGGCGTACTGGCCGGTGCCCTGGGCAACTATGTGGGCATCGGTGTAGCCTATGCCATCCGTGCTTTCATCGGCGCCTGAACGGAAAACGGGAGAGACGGAAATGCGTAATTTTGACTTATATGTTTCAGGCATCCTGTACGGCAGACTGCGGCTGGGCGACGGCACACCCCAGATCCAGAAACTGGACGTGCATACCGGCGCGCTGCTGGAATGGCAGGACCTGACTGAACAGGACCGGGATTTTTACCGTTTCTTTGTGAAGATGGACTTTGCCGCTCTGGGGCAGAACCTGTCCCATTACGAGTCGGGGCTGCATGGCACCGGGGAAGTTTCCCTGTGCGGCGAGCGCTACACCAGCGAAGACGGCTGCAGCTACCTGCAGCGGGATGTAAAATTCCCCAACAACAAACAGATGAAAGAAGGGCGGCTGATCGCCGTCACCTGCCCTGCCCGGGAGATGGTCACGGTGCTGGTGGAACCCGGTGCCGAGGAGGAGACCATCCTGCGCCTGTGGCGCTCGACCTGGCCGGAGGAACAGCTGTTCCCGGTAGAACATGCGCTGACCTTCCCAGTGCCCATGCGGGACGGGGTACATCTTTCCACCGATGTATACCTGCCTAAAAACTGCAGTACCCCGGTGCCCGCAGTGCTGGTACGCACCCCCTACGGCAAAGAGGACGGCTGTGAGGTATACTACCGTTACGTTCAGCGCGGCTACGCGGTGGTAGTACAGGATGTGCGCGGCCGAAACGCCAGTGAAGGCGAATGGCTGCCCAACTACCACGAGGTGGAGGACGGCGACGATACTCTGAACTGGATCGCTGCCCAGCCATGGTGCAGCGGACGCATCGGTATGGTGGGCGGGTCCTACCTGGGTTACGTACAGTGGGCGGCCGCTGCCAGCGGCAACCCCCACCTGAAAGCTCTGATCAGCGTAGTCTGCGCGGGCAGCTCCTTTGTGGATCTGCCCCGCCGGGGTGGGTCTTTCACCTCGGGCATGCTGGCCTGGGCCTTTGCGGTGTCTCAGAAAACCTTCCACCCTGAGCTGATGGAACGCGATGACTGGGAGAAAGTGCTGAACATCCGCCCCCTGACCGACCTGCCGAAAAAGGCTCTGGGGTACGATGTGCCCTTCATCACACGGTGGCTGGAACCCAGTGACTACAACGATTTCTGGCGTATGTCCAACTGGCAGGAACGCTCCGTCGGGGCGCAGATCCCGGCGCTGATTCAGTCCGGCTGGTTTGACGACAACGGCATGGGTACCACCGAAGCCCTGGAACTGGTCCACGACTTCCCTCGGGGCATGCGCAAGGTCATTCTGGGACCCTGGCAGCACAGCGGCAACAGTAAGTACGACATGCACGGGGTATCCTTCGGCAGCCAGGCGCTGCGCTTTGATCTGGACTGGCTGTATTTCCGATGGTTTGAGCATCACCTCAAGGAAGTGGACAACGGCATCGACCAGACTGCCCCGGTAGAATACTACACCCTAGGCCAGGAGGTATGGAAGACCGCCGAAAACTGGCCAGTGCCCGAGACCCGGGTCACCCACCTGTATCTGGATAGTGACGGCCATGCCAACACCTCTGCCGGGGACGGGCGGCTGACTTTTGCCAGGCCGGAGCGGGAGAACTGCGACGGTTACGCCTATGACCCCGAACATCCGTCCCAGCATATCATCGATATGTCGGAGAACGAGATCGAAGTGCCAGAGGACTACACCCGGGAGGAACTGCGTCAGGACCTGCTGTGCTACACCTCCCCTGTGCTGAAGGAAAACCTGGTTCTGACCGGTGATATGACGGCGGAGTTGTATATTTCTTCTGACGCGCCGGATACCGACTTTGTGGTGCGTGTTACCGACGTGGATGAGAACGGCCGGTCCATCAAACTGGCGGATGGTCTGCTCAGCGCCCGATACCGTAATGGCTTTGCCCGGTCGGAGTTTTTGCAGGAAGGCGAGATCGTCTGCCTGAAGATCCGCACCACCAAGTTGTCCAATTGCTTCCGGAAAGGCCACCGCATCCGGGTGACTGTCACCTCTAGCGCCAAGAATTTCATCTTCCCCAACAGCAACACCCGGGAAGGTTTTGCTTCCGCCCGGACCGTGGTGGCCCATAACCGGGTATACCACGGTGGATTGCACGCCTCCCGCCTGACGGTGCGGGTGGAACCCTAAACTATGGAATGCCCTCCCTGTCAGCGGAAGCGAACAGATTACATTCTGCTCCGCAACCATCAAGCCTCGGCCAGAAAAGGCCGGGGCTTTTCATGTCTAGGAGGTTATCGGCTGAAGAACGGCAGGCTCTTTCGGAACTGAATCGCATTTTGTCCGAGACTCCGCAATGGAGCGGCGAAGAAGAACTGCGCCATGACGTAGAAAACATCGGCGGCAGGGTGCGTTTTTGCCACTTTTGGGATGAGCACTACTCCATGGTGCAGTTGACAGAAGATTGCAACGGAAAATACTCCACGGCCTACGTTCTGGATGCAGAACCCACCCCGGATGTGCGTAAGGTGGCGGCATTGCAGGCACAGAAAGAACTTGCGGACTGTATGCAGGTGTGGGGCGTTTCGCTTCTGAACACGACTGTGCCGGAACAGATGAAGTATGCTTCTTTGGCAGAAGCCACTTCCTTCCTCATGCAAGTTCTTAACGACCCGGAGCACATCACCGGGTAAAAAGCGTCCCGTCGGGACGCGCAGCCTGCATTGGGAAGTGCAGATCAAAGGGGTTTGGGGCATTCCCCAACAAGCGTTTTGCAACGCAAAATAAGCAGATGTATATACGTCTGCACTGCTTGCTGGTACAATGTCATCGATGAAACAAAAATAGTTTCATCAAAGACGGTTATATGGTTGTGCCGATTTCCAAAACATAGTAATATTGAAGTACTAACTGGGGCTGAAAGTGGCAAAACTGCTTGCTTGGTTTCCATTCAGGAATTACTAACAGCGTAGACCGTCCGTTCGCTTCGTATACCGTCAGCGTCACAAATTGACACCAATTTATCATTCTTCACGAAGTATGTGCTAAAATCTCTTGACAGCACCTCACAAAATATGTTATCTTTTGTAAACATCCTTGAAAAGATATGACCTTTTCTGGGGACCGAACACAAACCGATTTTTCTCTGGAGGAAAGACCCATGAAACAGGAGATCATCCGCAAACTGAGCGCTGCCGTGGCCATGAGCCTCGTTGTTGGCGTCTCTCTGGCCGCCTGCGGCGGCGGCAGCAGCTCCACCGCCGCTGGTGCGACTAAGACCGGCTCTGCCGAAGGCTTTGGCGGTGCTGTCACCGCCACCCTGACCGTGGATGCCAACGGCACCGTTACCGACTGCAAGCTGGAAGGCGCACAGGAGACCGAGAGCATCGGCGGCGCTGCACTGGAAGAGCTGTCCAAGCAGGTCGTGGCCGCCAACGGCCCCGCCATCGACGGCGTTGCCGGTGCCACGGTGACCACCAAGGCCGTCCGGAAGGCCGTTGCCGCCGCACTGGGTGTGGAGCTGGCCGAAGAAGCCCCCGCCGACTCTGCTGCCGCAGCCCCCGCTGAGCCCGCCGCCATCGTCCCGGTGGAAGGCGGCATCCAGATCGGTCAGGCCTATGCTGCCGCCCACGGCACCAAGTGCTTCACCGAAGCGGTGGCTGTGGTGAAGGATGACGTCATCCTCGCCGCCTACCTCGACGATTTTCAATTCACCAGCACCGATGCAGGCGTGACCGCCGTGCCCAACTCCGACTCCGACTTTGCCGCAGGCTACGCCGAGGGCAAGGTGCTGATGTCCAAGCGGGCCAACGCCGATTATTACAGCAAGATGATGGCTGAAAAGGGCGGCTCCACGGTCGCTCTGGATGCAAACTTCGACGCCATCCAGAACTTTGCCGTCGGCAAGACCATCTCCGAGCTGGAGGATGTGGCCGCCAAGGGTGCCGAGGCTGTGGACGCCGTCTCCGGCGCAACGCTGGTGGATACCGCCGGTTATCTCTCTGCCATCGTGGATGCCGCCAAAAACGCCCAGACCACGCAGGCCGTGGAGTTCAACGGCAGCTCCGAGGACCTGAAGCTGAATGTGGTCTATGGGGCCGCACACGGCACCAAGTGCTTCACCTCCGGCGCTGTCGCCACCGCCGGGGACACCATCGTGCTGAGCTACATTGACGAGTTCCAGTTTGCCGGTTCGGACGCCGGGGTCGTCGGTGTGCCCAACTCCGATTCTGACTTCGGCGCAGGCTACGCCGAGGGCAAGGTGCTGATGTCCAAGCGGGTCAACGCCGATTACTACAGCAAGATGATGGCCGAAAAGGCTGGTTCCACCGTTTCGCTGGATGCCAACTACGACGCCATCCAGAACCACGTGAACGGCATGAGCATTGCCGACGCCGAGGCTCTGAGCAAAGATGAAAAGGCTGTGGACGCCGTTTCCGGTGCCACGCTGGTGGATACTGCCGGCTACGTTGGTGTGCTGGTGGATGCCGCAAAGTAAGGCAAGAAAAATAACGTTCCTCTGAACACAGCAGCGCCCGCCGGGAAATCTCCCGGCGGGCACTGCTTATTTATTATACTCTGCATGAGCCGCCTCCTTCCTTACGCAAACACGCCGAACAGCTTCGCCATCCGGGACAGAAGCATAAACAGCTGTGAGAAAAGAGACAGTGCCGATGCAGTTGTAGTAAGAAACGCCATTGCGCCTCTCGGAAAGGATTCAAAGTGCCACTAAATTTTCCCGTGCAGGCATCTGTCC
>ERZ506887.1578-NODE-1578-length-11863-cov-9.534129_pt1 | contig 11863 bp, 10 predicted proteins | sample MGYA00512905_ERZ506887 | MGnify/ENA metagenome assembly ERZ506887 | reverse complement strand
CCTTGACAGCCTCAGAGCAGCCCTCGTCCATGGTAAAGCGCTCGCGCTCCCAGTCGCAGCTGCTGCCCAGCTTTTTCAGCTGGCTGACGATGCGGTTGCCGAACTTGGTCTTCCATGCCCATGCACGGTCCAGAAAACCATCGCGGCCCACCATCTCCTTGGTCAGGCCCTCGGCGCGCATGGCCTCCACCACCTTGGCTTCGGTGGCAATCGAGGCGTGGTCGGTGCCGGGCACCCACAGGGCGGCGTAGCCCTGCATCCGCTTGGTGCGGATCAGGATGTCCTGCATGGTGTTATCCACCGCATGGCCCATGTGCAGCTGACCGGTGACGTTCGGGGGCGGCATGACGATGGTGTAGGGTTTCTTGTCGGGGTCTGCCTTCGTGTGGAAGTAGCCGCCGTCCAGCCAGAACTGGTAGATGCGGTCTTCCACCTGGCTGGGATCGTACTGTTTTGCAAGTTCTTTCATAGGGTCCTCCCAGTAAAAAATGATGAAGTGGGACGAAAAAAAAGCCGTCCCACGGAACGTTCCATGGGACGGCTGTAATAACCGCGGTACCACCCAAATTGCGCAGAGCATCCTGCGCCCCTTGATGCCCCGGTAACGTGGGACAGCTCCGAGAGCGGCTTGCTCTTCAGCTCACCGCTCCTGCTCCAAAGTGACAGCACACCGCCCGACCGTACCGGATTCGCAGCATTCTCCGGCTCTCTGAACGGCAAATGCAGTGCACACTCTTCTTCAACGCATTTATAAAAAGAATATAGCGTTTTTTGTGCGATTTGTCAATTACTTTTTTCTTTACAAGAATTTGTCCTGCTGCCTCTTGCGGTTTGGGCCTTATTCGTGAAAACGCGTTTGGAGTGGCCCGCAGGCCACGACAAACGCAAATATAAAAAATATTTTTCCGCTGAAGATGCAACGACGACGACCGCTGCCTGTGGCAGAAACAGAGAGGAGTTGTTGGGGCCGTGGCCAGCAGAATGCAAGGCCCGATCAAGGGCCGTAGCATACGCTGGGAGCCACAACCCGTCCCAGAGCGAACGCGTCGGCCATTTTAATCTGCAATTCCTTCCTCTTTCAGCCGGGCAATGAGCCGCTCCATCAGGGCGATGCGGTTGAAGGGGGTCATCAGGTAGAAGCCGTCTGCATAGGGCGCTGCTGCCTGTGCAGCCTTCACCGAGACTTCCAGTCCCAGCTCTTCGCCCTGCGCACGGTCCAGCCCGGCAAAGCGCTCGATGATCTCAGCGTCCACATGGATACCGTTGACCTCGTTCTCCATAAAGATGGCGTTGCGCTGGCTCACCACCGGCATGATGCCCGCCAAAATCTTTGCCCTGCTGCCCAGCGCTTCCCGGGTCTTTTTCAGTTTTTCCACCGCCTGTGCCGAGAGCACCGGCTGGGTGAGGAAGCCGCTCATGCCGTTTTCCAGCTTTTCCTGTGCACGGCGCAGCTCCACATCAAAGTTGCGGGCGTTCAGATTCAGCGCACCGAACACGGTGAGGGGCGAGGGCATTTCCCGGCCCTCGCCTGCCAGCGAGACGATGTACTGCGCCAGCTTGCGGGAGTTGAACTGGTACACGTTCTTCACCTCGTCCCGCTCTGCGGTGGGGATGGGGTCGCCGGTGATGGCCAGCACCTCCCGCACGCCCTCGGCATACAGGCCCAGCAGCAGGGCCTTGGTGGCGTTCAGGTTGCGGTCACGGCAGGTCATGTGGGGCAGCACGTTCAGCCCCAGCTCCCGGTGCACCCGGCAGGCCACCAGCGAGGAATCCATCCGTGCCCGGGCAATGGGGCAGTCTGCAATGGTCAAAAGATCGGCCCCGGCAGCCTGCAGGCGGCGGGCCCCCTCCAGATAGCCCGTCAGGTCGGCGTCCTTGGGGGAATCCAGCTCAATGGCGATCACCTTTTTGCCCGCGTTCAGCTTGCGCAGAAAGGCATCGTCCGTTTCCACTTTCGGCTTTGCGGCAGCGGGTACCGGCGCTGCCGCTGCCACCGGCAGCTGCTCCGGCAGCGCATCCAGCGCCGTGCGCAGGGCCGCAATGTGGGCGGGCGTAGTGCCGCAGCAGCCGCCCAGAATGCGCACACCCTCGGCGGCAAGGCCGACCAGCTCCCGGGCAAAATATTCCGGCCTGCCCCGATACTGCACCCGGGTGCGGGTGACCACCGGGTAGCCCGCGTTGGGCATGACAGACAGGGGCAGCTCTGTTCTGCCCAGCTGCTGCACCAGTGTGCGCATGGCACCGGGAGCAGAAACGCAGTTCAGGCCCACGGCATCCACTGCACCGCAGGCGGTCATGCTGCGCACCAGCTGGGTGCAGTGCCGTCCCTCACGGGTGTAACCGTCCGGCAGCACCGCAAAGGACACCAGCACAAAGGCGTCCGGCACTGCTTCTTTGATCTGCTTCGCGGCTTCGGCCACACCGGCGTCGCTGCTCAGCGTCTCAAACAAAAAGTTCTTTGCACCCAATGCGGCAAACCGCTTGGCAAGGGCCGTATAGATCTGTGCCGCCGGGAGCGATTCCGTATCCGGGGCCAGGCCAAGATCGGCGAACACGGCAGCGCCGGTCTTTGCAGCGGCCTGTGCGGCCAGCCTCCATCCCTCGTCTGTCAGGGCCTCCCACAGCGGATTTCCCGCCGCCGCCATCCGCGGCAGACCAAAGGTGTTGGTCTTGATGGCATCGGCACCTGCTTCCAGATACGCACCATGCACGGCCAGAACTCCTTCCGGGTCCAGAAGGTTCGCCTGCTCACACTCCTGCCCGGGCTTTGCTTTATAATAGGTGCCCATTCCGCCGTCGAACAGCAGCGGGCGCTTTTTCAAGATCTCACGCACATCACTCATGGAGAGTTCTCCTTTTCCCACAAAAACACTTGGCTTTTAGTTTAATGCACAAAAGCAGTCTGGTCAAGCGTTTTTTCGCGGCGGCGCTTGCAGGAACGCCAAATTTGTGCTATCCTATGCATACTTTATAAAATAGGGAGGTGTGTGCCATGCGCCACGCCGGAACGCAGGAGCTTGAGACTGACCGGCTTTTTCTGCGCCGCCTGCTGCCGGAGGATGCCGACATGATGTACGCAAACTGGGCGTCCGATCCGCAGGTGACTCGTTTTCTGCGGTGGGAGCCCCACAAAAACGCTCTGGAAACGCTGGGCCTGCTGGCGGCATGGGCCACACTCTACCCGAACCCGGACTACTACCAGTGGGCCATTGTGGAAAAGGCTTCCGGACAGGTGTTCGGCAGCATCAGCATCTTCAACGCCGCGTTGGGAGATGCCGGTCAAAAAGCATTCTGGCCGGAGCTGGACCCCTCGGGCGGCATCTGGGAAGCAGGCTACTGCATCGGACGGAGCTGGTGGAACAGAGGTCTTGCCACCGAAGCGCTGAAGGCTGTGACCGCGTACTGGTTCAGCCATACTGACGGGGACTGGCTGACCTGCTGCCATGCCACGGCAAACCCCGCCAGCGGCCGGGTGATGGAAAAAGCCGGTTTTGTGTACCACCACGACGCCGTCGAACACAAGTTTGACGGCACACCGGTGGAATGCAAAAGCTATTTATTGACGCGGGAGCGTTACGAACATAGAAAGGACTTACCGTGAGCGAACTTTACGATATCTTAGTGGAAACACCCCCGACGAAGGTCATTCTGCTGGCACTGGATCAGGGCCTGTGGGATTGTGAGCGCAGTCTGGCAGAGCTTTCTGCCCTGTGTGAGGCCAACCACATGGAGGCCGTGGCGCAGGTGACCCAGAAGCGCCAGACCCCGGAGACCGGCATCGTGCTGGGCAGCGGCAAACTGGAGGAAGCCAGCCTTGCCGCCGAAAGTCTGGGTGCAGAATGCGCCGTATTTGACGGCGAACTGACCGGCAGCCAGATCCGCAACATCTCCAATGCGCTGGGCGGGCTGGAAGTGATCGACCGCACCATGCTCATTCTGGAAATTTTCCGCAGCCGCGCCGTCACCAACGAGGGCAAGCTGCAGACCGAGCTGGCCCTTCTGCGCTACCGTCTGCCCCGTCTGCAGGGCATGGGCGAGGCACTGAGCCGTCAGGGCGGCGGTGGCGGCGGCGGCGGCGGTGCCCGCCGTGGTGCCGGCGAGACCAAGCTGGAACTGGACCGCCGCCATGTGCACGCCCGCATTGATGCGCTGGCTGAAAAGCTGGCCGAAATGGAAAAGCGCCGGGGCGAGAGCCGCAAGGCCCGTGCCAAGACCGGTATGCCGGTGGTCAGCCTTGTAGGCTATACCAACGTGGGCAAATCCAGCCTGATGAACGCTCTGTGCGGCCTCAGCGTAGCCGAAGCGGACATGCTGTTCGCCACACTGGACCCCACCAGCCGCAAGCTGGTGCTGCCCAGCGGCATGGCCGTGCTGCTGGTGGATACGGTGGGCTTTGTGTCCCGCCTGCCCCACAATCTGGTGGAGGCCTTCAAGTCCACGCTGGAAGAAGCCGCATGGTCGGACGTCATCATCCGGGTGGCAGACGCAGGCGATGAGCAGCGGGAAGAGCAGCTGGCCGTCACGGACGAGGTTCTGGACGGGCTGGACTGCGCGGACATCCCCCGCCTGACCGTCTACAACAAATGCGACAAGCCGGGTGCCATGAGCTTTGACCCGGACATCCTGCTCACCAGCGCCAAGACCGGCTATGGTCTGGACACCCTGCTGGCAAAGCTGGACGAGGTGCTCAGCGACCGGGTGCACACCCTGCGGGTGCTGCTGCCCTACGATAAGCTGGGCCTTGCCGCCCCCATGCGGGAGCGGGGCAGCGTGCAGGTGGAAGAATACCGGGAGGACGGGCTGTATCTGGAGGGCATCGTCAAGACCGAGGACCTGCACTGCTTTGAAGGGTATCTGGTCTGATAGGCGTACACGATTCAAATCGCCTCCTCTGTGCTCCGGCTATCATCAGCGAAATAATATTTTGAGATAGAGCAAGCCCGGAAAGTCTGCGGACTTTCCGGGCTTGCATTTTCACGGATGGGGTCGCAGCCGAAAGCAGCTGCTCTATGGGTCGAGTACATTGTCTGCCACTGCTTTTTTCAAAAAGAAAAATCCCCAGCAAACACAAAAACCCGCCTGGCAGCGGGTTTTTGTGTATAGAGGGGTGGGAAAGTATATAAAGTAGTGAATCTCAAATCCAATCGGCAGGCACATTGTGCATCGCGCCGCCTTGCATGATGTATTATACCCCTTTTTGTTTTCTTGTCAAACAGATTTTTCCGGTTTTGCTTTAAATTAAGTCTTTACTTTTCCATCAAAACTTTATATAATTAACACAAACCCAAGCAAAAGCAAACCTTTTCAGCATTTGTATGTTTGCACCAACAATAAAACTTTACTTTCAAAAAATTTTATACAATCCAACATATTTTCAAAAAGGAGTATTCCTATGGACGATCTGGATCGCAAGATTCTCTCCCTGCTTGCCAAGAATGCCCGTATGCCGGTCAAGGAGATCGCCGAGCAGATATCGCTGACCAGCCCTGCGGTGTCCAGCCGCATCCACAAGCTGGAGACGGACGGCATCATCAGCGGCTACACCGTCACCCTGAACCGCCCCGCCGACCGCGTGTACGTGGACGCCCTCATCAGCCTTTCGGTGGCACCGTCCAAGCAGGACGCCTTTCTGGAGCTGCTGCAGAACAGCAAGGAGGTACTGCAGTGCTACCACGTCACCGGTGCCTACACCTTCCTTGTCAAGGTGAGCTGCGGAAGCATGCCCCAGCTAGAGCATCTGATCCTGCAGTTCCAGAAGCTGGGCACCACCAGCACCCAGATCATTCTCTCCACGCCCGTGAACCATGGCGAGCTGGACGCCCTGATGCTGTGAGCCGTTCATAAAAAGGTTACGTTTGCGGTGCAATCCTGCCGGGATGTGGTTCGTATTACGGATAGCAGGCGCAAAACGGCACACACTAATGCCAAGCCGCCGCACCTGTTTTCAGAAGCTGTTTTTACACAGGAAAGGAATGCATTTATGAAACGTATCATCGCCGCACTGCTTGCCGGTCTGTGCCTGTTTGCCCTTGTGGGCTGCTCTGCCGGCAGCAAGGCCGACTCTGCCGCCCCCAAAGACTACTCCCAGATCATCCACGACGCCCGCACCGACGAGGACAACGAGTACGATATGATCTTTACCAAGGGGGAAGACGGCAAATTCACCGCCATCGACGGCTACAGCGCCGAGTACGAGGCCGACCAGCTGAATGACGAGCTGAAAGACATCGTGTTCCCCCTGCTGGGCCTTGAGGACGGCAGCTACGAGAGCTTTGCCGCCTCTGTTTCCTCCATGATGGTGCGCAGCTACGCCATAGCCATCGTGAAGCCCGCCGAGGGCAAGACCGATGCTGTGAAGGCCGCACTGGAAGCCTATGTTCAGAGCGAACAGCAGTCCATGGAGCACTACCTTGAGGACCAGTATCAGGTCGCCAAGGCAGCCACCGTCACCGTAGCCCCCACCGGCGAGGTGATCCTGGTGTGTGCTGAGGATCACGACACAATTCTTTCCAACATCGAAAAAGCCCTTGCCGCATAATTTCTGCCCTGCAAACGCCGCATCCTACTGGGATGCGGTTTCTTTTTGCGCCGGGATATGCTATACTGGCATTGTAATTGTGCACAGACTTAGGAGTGTCTTTATGTATAAAGCGACCATCGTGATCCCGAACATCAACGGCAAGGGCTGGCTCAAGGATTCCATCGAGTCGGTCTACGCCCAGACTGAGCAGAGCTTCCGGCTCATCGTAGTGGACAACGGCTCCACCGACGAAAGTCTGGAGCAGGCCCGCAGCTATTGCAGCCGCGAAAATTTCACCCTCATTGAAAACGGCACCAACACCGGCTTTTCCCACGCGGTGAACCAGGGCATTGCTCTGGCCGACAGCGAGTATGTGGTGCTGTTCAACAACGACGCCTTTGCCGAGCCCCAGTGGCTGGCCGAGCTCATCCGCACCGCCGAGACCGACCCGAAAATTTTTGCAGTGCAGAGCCTGATGATCCGTCACTTTGACCGGGAGCTGGCCGACGACGCGGGCGATTATGTCACATGGATGGGCTTTGCCTGCAAGACCGGTGATGGCCGCCGCGCCAGCCGCTACACAAAGTGCAGGCGCATCTTCTCAGCCTGCGGCGGTGCGGCGCTCTACCGCAAGAGCATTCTGGACGAGATCGGCAATTTTGACGAGAACTTCTTTGCCTACTTTGAGGATGTGGATCTGAGCTGGCGTGCCAACAATGCAGGCTATAAAAACCTGCTCTGCCCCACTGCCAGATGCTACCACATCTGCGGTGCCAGCACCGGCGCGGTGCGGTACAACGCTTTCAAAAGCCAGCAGAGCGGCCGCAACAGCATCCTTCTGCCCCTCAAGAATGAGCCGCTGCTGATGCTGGTGCTCAACTTTATCCCTCTGGCTGCAGGCTACCTGCTCAAGTGCTACAAGTTCCACAAGCAGGGCTTTGGGGAAAGCTGGGACAAGGGGATGCACGAGGCCTTTGCCCTGCTGAAAGCCGGCAAGCTGGGCAAGCGGCCCTTCCGCCTGAAAGATCTGCCCAACTACATTCTGATGGAGCTGTGGATGATCTGGAACATGGTGCCGTATCTGTGGTACCGGCTGGTGGTGGTACGGTTCGATCTGAAATAACACACAGGCAGGAAGCCATTTTCCGCTGCGCCCCTGCCGCGAAGAAGCACCCCGGGAAAATCCGCAGATTTTCCCGGGGGAGCAAATATAAATAGTATTTCCGCTGAATATGGTCAAAACGTAAAAGGGACCGCTGCACAGTTTTAGTGCAGTGGTCCCTTTTGTATTTGTACTTTACCCTGCGGTGCTGGCGGCATCGTCCGCAGCAGGGGCTTCGGCCACGGCGCTGTCTGCGCCGTTTTCTGCCTGCGTCTCCGGCTCAACGGCAGAAGCCGCCGAATCTGCTGCATCCGAACCGGCTGTGGCAAGGATGGCATCCTGCACATCGCTTTCTGCCATGGGTTCCGGCAGGCTTGCGGCAGATGTGCTTTCGGCGCTCTCGGCCTTGGTCTCGCTCTCGGTCAGGCCGGTGAGATACCAGCTGCCGCTCTGACGCTCGAACAGATAGTCCATGTACTTGGTGGGTGTATCCGAGGACACATTGATGATGCTGTCGTCGTTGCTTGCAGTGGGGATATAGCCCACCGTAACGTGCAGCTTGCCGCTGCGCTTGAACAGCTTGGTCACCACGGCACGGTAATAGCCCACGGTGCCGGTGACGGGGATCTTGTAGCACTGGGTGGCATCGTCGAACTCGATGGTCATATCCTCCATCTCAAAGCTGCGGTGGGTCAGCTTGAAGCCCGGGCCCAGCAGCTTTGCAAGGTAAGCGTCCACATCCAGCGAGGGCAGCAGCAGCTGTTCGGTGTCGGGGTCGGTATTGTAGTTGTCAAAACCGCCCTGCGTTTCCTGAATGCTGTAGATGCAGCCCCACACCGCTGCCTCGCGCAGGGTCAGGTCGTCGATGTTCTCAATGCCGTCAAAGGGCATGGGGTCAAACAGCACCAGCCCTTCCAGCTTATCCTCATATTCCTGCTTCTGTGCCGTATCATCGAACAGGTTGGCCACAGCGCCCACACCGGCCCGCAGCACAGTAACAAAGCCCACGACCACCAGAATGGCGACCAGAAGGCCCAGTGCCTGACGCCCGCGGCGGCGCTGCACGCGTGCATGTTCTTCAGGGGTAATAGAATGTTTCATGTTTGTTGTATCTCCCAGGGTTGTCAAATGGTACACTATTCAGTATACCACATACCGGCCCATTGTGCAAAACCATGCCCGTGGTTTTTTTGTGAAAGTACGCGGAGTGCGCCGAATGGACGCGGCTTGCATCATTCCCAGCTTTTCCAGACATCGGGCTGATAGCCCACAGTCGCCTGACGCCCATTGCGCACGATGGGCGTTAAAAACAGCTGCTGGTTTTCAAACAGCTTGTCCTCTTTCTGCCAGTCCACCAGTGCGTCCAGAAGCGCAAGGGTCTGCTTATCCTTGGCCTTGGGGTTCACCAGCTTTTCCCAGCCGCCCAGCGCCCGGGCCACGTTGTCGAACTCGCCGCGGCTCATTTCTTTTTCCTTCAGGTCGATCATCTGGAATTTGACCCCCCGCTCCTTGAAATAGCGCTGGGCCTTTTTGGTATCAAAGCACTTGCTGGTGCCGAAGATCTGAATGTTCATGGTACTTCCCTCCTGAATGTCTATTTTACCACAGCTGCGGGCCGTTGCATAGGCATAATTCGCAGCCAGACGGGCCATACTGCCTGCAAGGCAAGATCACAAGGAGGTTTTTTCTATGAACGCATACGTTGACCCCGACCTTTGCATCGGCTGCACCCAGTGTGCCGGGCTGTGCCCCGCCGTGTTCCACATGGAGGGCGTTCTGGCAGTGGCCGAGCCCGGGCCGATTCCACCGGAGGAGGTGCCGCAGGCCGTGGATGCTGCCAATGCCTGCCCGGTGAGCGCTATCCGGATCGAGGAGTAAACGCTCGACGATCCGGCAATACGTTTTTACGCTCTCCCGGCGCTTGCCGGAGGGAAGCATGACCACCTGAACTTGCAGATAGCACCTTAACTGCCGCCTTTCCGGGCGGCAGTTTTCGTTTGACATCCTTTTTGCAAATTACAGGCAAAAGCGCCCGTGCTCCTGTTGCAGTTTTTTACGCAAAAATCCCCCGCTGGGTGCGGTTTTGTGCTATACTATAAGATGAGTAATAATGCAATGGAGGAACACGACTATGCGTTTACTGGTCATTGACGGCAACAGCATTGCCAACCGCGCCTTTTTCGGCATCAAGCTGCTGACCACCAAGGACGGACGATACACAAACGCCATCTATGGCTTTCTGAATATCCTGCTCTCCCTGCTCAAGGAGTGTGAACCCGACGAGGTGGCCGTGGCCTTTGACCTGAAGGCCCCCACCTTCCGCCACAAAATGTATGATGGCTACAAAGCCACCCGTCACGGCATGCCGGAAGAGCTGGCCCAGCAGATGCCGGTGCTCAAGGAGCTGCTGGCAGACCTTGGCTACCGCACCGTCACTGCCGAGGGCTGGGAAGCGGACGACATTCTTGGCACGCTGGCCGCTGCCTGTGCCGCCCGGAAGGACGACTGCTTTCTTGCCACGGGAGACCGGGACAGCCTGCAGCTGGTCAGCGACACCACCACCGTGCTGCTTGCCGCCACTGTCATGGGCCGCAGCAAAACGGTGACGATGGATGTGGACGCCATTCAGGAAAAATACGGCATCCAGCCCAGACAGCTCATTGAGGTGAAGAGCCTGATGGGCGATGCCTCCGATAATATCCCGGGGGTGCGGGGCATCGGTGAAAAGACCGCTCTGTCTCTGGTGCAGAACTTCGGTTCGCTGGAGGGTGTGTACGAGCACATCGACGACAAGCGCATCAAGCCCAAACAGCGGGAGCACCTTCTTGAATGCCGCGAAATGGCCGAGCTGAGCCACACGCTGGGCACCATCCGCACCGATGCGCCCATTGACACTGCCGAGGGCTCTTACAAGGTGGGCGAAGGCCGCAAGGCTGAGGCCGTGCGCCTTTTGCAGGAGCTGGAGATCCACTCCCTCATTCCCCGCTTTGGGCTGGCCGGCGTTGTCCCTGCCGCACCGGAGGGCGAGGACGGCATCGAGCTTGCACAGGCAGAGCTGGAAGCTCTGCCGCTGGCTCCTTCCGGCACCTATCTGGTTGCCTCCCGCCCCGCCGTCATGGGCAAGCAGGGCACCCGCAACGTGGTGCTGCAGCCGGAAAGCTGGTACGCCGTGCAGGACTGCACCGTTTACCCGCTGGAGGACGCCGACCTTGTGCGCCTGCTGGACAACGCAGACGTAACCCTGGAGGTGTTCAACTCCGCGCCCCTGTACGCCAAAGCCATGGCCGCAGGCGGCTGGGGCAGCAGCATCGTGTGGGACGGCAAGCTTGCCGCCTACCTGCTGGACGCTTCTGCCTCCAACTATCAGATCGGTGAACTGGTGTCCAGCTACCGCGCCTCGGCCGCCTTTACCTGCACCGATTACCCGGACGCAGGCCGCCTTGCCGATCTGTTCGGCAAGATGAAGGCCGAGATCACCGCCTGCGGAGAGGACGCCCTTTACAACGAGATCGAGTTCCCGCTGGCACAGGTGCTGGCCGATATGACCCGCACCGGCGTGCTGGTGGACAAAGACGGCATCGAGCAGTTCGGCGTGAAACTGCGCACCGAGCTGGAGCAGGTGCTCACCCGCATCCACATGGAAACCGGCAGCGCCAGCTTCAACCCCAACAGCCCCAAGCAGCTGGGCGAGATGCTGTTTGATACCATGGGCCTGCCCCATGGCAAAAAGACCCAGCGCGGCTGGTCCACCGATGCCGAAACGCTGGAAAGCCTGCGGGATTACCCTCTGGTGGAAGACATTCTGCAGTACCGCGCCTACCAGAAGCTGAACTCCACCTACGTGGAGGGCCTGCTCAAGGTGATCGGCGAGGACGGCCGCATCCACTCCACCTTCAACCAGACCGAGGCCCGCACCGGACGACTCTCCTCCGACAACCCCAACCTGCAGAACATCCCCATCCGCACCGAGCTGGGCAGTCAGCTGCGCGCCTACTTTGTGGCAAAGCCGGGCTGTGTGCTGGTGGATGCCGACTACAGCCAGATCGAGCTGCGCATTCTGGCCCACATTACCGGTGATGAGCACATGCAGCAGGCATTTTTGAACGGTGAGGACATCCACCGCAGCACCGCCGCAAAAATTTACGGCATCCCGCAGGAAGAGGTCACATCCCGTCTGCGCTCTTCTGCCAAGGCCATCAACTTTGGCATCATGTACGGCAAGGGCGCTTACAGCCTTTCCA
>ERZ506887.1570-NODE-1570-length-11894-cov-4.195118_pt1 | contig 11894 bp, 8 predicted proteins | sample MGYA00512905_ERZ506887 | MGnify/ENA metagenome assembly ERZ506887 | reverse complement strand
AGAAAAGGAAAAGATTGAAGCAGTTCAGTCACTGACCGGAAATGAGATCAACCGTTTCGGTGTGGGGGAATTGTTTGGACAGATCATGTCCATCAGCAGAAAACTTCAGTATAAGCTCTTAGAACAACACGGAATTATGGAAAAAACCTCTTTTCAGCCGGTGGATACACTGGATAAGGAAAACGCAACGGTGGTATTTCAGGGAATCGAGGGTTCTTACAGCTATGCAGCCATGAAAGAATATTTCGGTGAACAGGTGAAGAATTTTCATGTAAAGACTTTCCGCAATGCCATGGAGACAATAGCGGAGGGAAAGGCAGATTACGCAGTACTACCAATTGAAAATTCAACTGCAGGAGGAGTCAGCGAAATTTACGATCTGTTAGTGGAATTTGATAACTATATCATAGGAGAACAGATTATTGAAATCAAACACTGTCTGTTAACGGTGCCGGGGGCATCAAAAGAAGATATTAAGACGGTATATAGCCACCCACAGTCCCTGATGCAGAGTGCAGGATATTTAAGAAAGCAGGATTGGAAGCAGATTAGTATGGAAAACAATGCTTTTGCAGCTAAAAAGGTGGCAGACGAAGGAGACAAAACTCAGGCGGCCATTGCAAGTAGGTATGCAGGAGAATTATATGGACTTAATATCTTAGAAGAGGGAATCAATGACAGTGAGTCAAACTCCACTAGATTTATTATTGTATGCAGCCAGAAGAAATTTTTAAAGAATGCCGGCAAGGTAAGTATTTGCTTTGAGATTCCACATGAAAGCGGATCACTTTACAAAACATTATCCCACTTTATTTATAATGGAATTAATCTGTGTAATATTGAATCCAGACCGATTCGTGAAAAAAAATGGGAATACCGTTTCTTTGTGGACTTTGAAGGAAATTTACAGGATAATGCGGTGCAGAATGCACTGGGATGTTTGCAGGAAGAAACCCGAAATATGATCATATTCGGTAATTATTAATTATAAAGATAAAACCAGAACCAACAAGGAGTTAATATATGCGTCTTCGAAATATAAAAGGTGCCGGAGAGGTGATTGATGCAAATGAATTTGTCATTAAAAATCCGGAAGAATACAAAGGCAGATGGAATCAGGTATTTAAGAACGATCATCCAATACAAATAGAAATCGGAATGGGCAAGGGACAGTTCATCATGGAACTGGCAAGGCAGAATCCGGATATCAATTATATTGGTGTGGAGCGGTATTCCAGTGTACTGCTGCGTGCATTACAAAAGCATCAGGAAACAGAATTGACAAATTTATATTTTCTGTGCATTGATGCAAGAACGGTGGAGGATATTTTTGCACCTGGTGAAATTGATAAAATTTATTTAAATTTCTCAGATCCTTGGCCAAAGGACCGCCATGCAAAAAGGAGGCTGACCTCTAGAGAATTCTTGACAAGGTATGATAAAATATTAAAAGAGGACGGCAGGCTGGAATTTAAGACAGATAACCGTGGTTTATTTGAATTTTCCTTGGAAGAAACAAAGGAAGCAGGCTGGAAAATACAGCAGCATACCTTTGATCTTCATAAAGATCAAAGTATGAATGCAGGCAATATTATGACAGAATACGAAGAAAAGTTTTCATCAATGGGGAACCCGATTCATAAGATGATTATATATAGATAATCAGGAGTGACGGGGATGAAAAAGAATTTCAAGCAGGTCATAGTCAAGGCTACTTATCAAATGGGGAATCTGAATAAGAAATTTCTTGCCGCAAATAAAGCCTACAAAGAGGTTAAAGACATTTTAAATCAAAAAGAAAAGTAAAGGTATAATTTAGAGAAAGGGAGTAAGAATGTACAAAGTAGCAATTTTAGAAGGTGAAAAGATTTATGCAAGGGTTTTTGAAGACTATCTTCAGAAACTTTTAAAAATCGAAGAGTTAAATTACCAGATCGATTTCTATGAAAGTACAAAAGAATTAGAGCAAAATATCAACAATCATTATCAGTTGTTTGTGTTAGATCATTCACAGGAGGATATGAATGGGATTAATTTTGCAAGAAAGCTGAAAAGCAGGGGATGCAACGCAGATATAGTATTTGTGGTGAAGGATGAAGAGACGAAAAAGAACTATGAAATTCTTGATGCGTATGTACTTTTGAAGCCGGTAAAAGAAATTGAAGTAAAAGAAGTTTTTCGTAAGTGTATTATTGAATATCTTTCCAGAGAATCTATTACGGTAATGGAGGATGATATAGAAATTGAAATACATCCGGATGATATTTATTATATTGAGCATATTTATAATGGCATCAAAGTGTATGGGGAGAATTTCAACATATGTACCCTGGATTCGGTGGAAGATTTATATCCCGTCGTTGAGGGCAGACAGTTTTTTCGCTGCCATAAGGACTATATTGTAAATTTAACGTATGTTCAGGAAATTGAGAAATACGATTTTAAATTATTGAATGGACAAGTAGTTCCTATTGCGAAAAATATATACAAAACAGCCCAGAAAGAATTGTTGGAATATATAAAATAATAAAGGAGCAGACATGCAGGAAAATACAGTTTATTTAACAAAGAACTTTGAAAAAAAATACACTTATACAGGCAATGATCTAGGAAGTATATATTCGAAAGAAAGTACATCATTTCGTGTATATGCACCTACAGCAGAGGCTGTAACTCTGAACTTATATGAGGATGGATTAGAGGGAGAACCATATAAGATCATAAAAATGGAACAGGCAGAAAACGGAACTTATAAAACAGTAGTTTCCGGAGATCTGCATAAGAAATATTATACTTATACTGCCAGGGTAAACGGAAAGGAAAGAGAAGCAGTAGACCCGTATGCCAAGGCAGCAGGTGCCAATGGTGTCCGTGGCATGGTGGTAGATTTAAGAGCTACGGACCCGGAAGGATTTGCACAAGAGAAAAGACCAGAAAAAATAAATAATACGGATGCAGTGATTTATGAACTTCATATCAGGGATTTTTCTATAGATGAATCTTCAGGAATGAAATACAAAGGAAAATATAAGGCATTTACCGAAGAAGGCACTGTAAATGGTGATAATCTGAAAACAGGTGTGGAGCACATCAAGGAGCTTGGCATAACTCATGTGCATCTTCTTCCGTCTTTTGACTATGGTTCCGTGGATGAAACAAAATTAGAGGTGCCACAGTATAACTGGGGGTATGATCCTGTGAACTATAATGTGCCGGAAGGTTCATACTCCACCGACCCATTTCACGGAGAAGTAAGGATCAGAGAATTTAAGGAAATGGTGCAGGCACTTCACAAAAACGGCATCTGCGTAGTTATGGATGTGGTTTATAATCATGTGTTTGATGCAGAGGAATTTTGTTACCAGAAAATTGTGCCGGATTACTTCTTCCGTATGGATGGTGATAAATTCAGTGATGCATCTGCCTGTGGAAATGAAACAGCTTCTAATCATTTAATGGTGCGTAAATTTATGGTGGATTCCTTAAGATACTGGGCAGAAGAATATCATATTGACGGTTTTCGATTTGATCTGATGGCAATTCACGATATTACTACCATGAATGAAATCAGAAAAGCATTAAATGAAGTGGATGAAAACATTCTTATCTACGGCGAAGGATGGACAGCGGAGGAATCACCCTTGCCGAAAAAGGAACGTGCCTTAAAGAAATATACTTACCGTATGCCGGGAATCGCAGCTTTCAGTGACGATATCAGAGATGCAGTAAAAGGAAGTGTGTTTGAAGAACTGGAAAAAGGCTTTGTCAGCGGAGAACCGGATCTAGAAGAACTGATCCAGTTTGGTGTTACCGGAGCCGTGGGTCATAGCCAGCTATATAAAAAAGATGTTACTTATAAACAGGAAATACCAAAACCATGGGCAGCAACACCATCACAGTGTGTCAATTATACCTCATGTCACGATAATTATACTTTGTGGGACAAGTTAGCTGTATCTAACCAGGGGAAATCTTCAAAGGAGTTAGAGGCAATGAATAAGCTTGCCATTGCCATTATTCTTACTTCACAGGGAATTCCTTTTATTCATGCAGGAGAGGAAATGTTAAGAAGTAAGCCGGATGAAACCAAAGAATATGGATATGAGGAAAACAGCTTTAACCGGGGCGATGAGATCAATAGTATTAAGTGGGGTACCAAGAAAGAGCATTTGGATATTTTTTCATATTATCAGGGACTGATCGCCTTTAGAAAGGAAACAAAAGCATTGCGTTTACGCACAAAAGAAGAAATTGAACAGTGTATTAAGTTTCTTCCCACTGCACCGGGTCTGGTTTCTTATGTGGTAAAAACCAAGGACGAGGAATTGTTTATAGCCTATAATGCCGGAGAAAAAGAAGTGACATTAGAGCTTCCAAAAGGTAAGTTTTTAGTTTATGTAAATAAAATGCAGGCAGGTACAAAAGTGTTGGAAGAGGTGGAAAATAAGGTTGTGGCAGCACCTATATCCGCAATGGTATTAAAAAAGAAAATTTAATATATATTCTTAGGAATAATCTGTGAAATAGCTGTTCTAAAGTTGAAAAATATGTTATAATCAAATTATTCTAAAAAGAAAATAAGGTGATTCTAATGGGGCAGGGATTTTGTTTTTTAAAAGGTGAATTGGTGGATTGCTCGCCGGGACGTATTCAGGACTGTAATATTAAAAGAGTTAAGGAATGTCCGTTACAGACGGAAGAGAAAAAAGAAGTAACGCAGTCTTTTTGCGTTGTGAAAGGTGAGTTGGTAGACTGCATTCCGGGGCGTGTTCTGGATTGCATGACAAAAAAGTTAAGTAAATGCCCTTTAGAGGAAGAGGAGCAGAACACAGAAGAGAAAAACGGGTTTTGTTTCTTAAAAGGCGAACTGGTAAGCTGTTCTTCCGGACGTATTCAGGATTGCAATACAAAGAGAACAAGAACTTGTCCGTTGTACAAATAATGAGGCAAAGAAGAAAAGGGTGGGGAACATTCCTCATCTTTTTCTTTTGCTGTCTGCCATAGGAGTAAACGTATGACTGAAGAATATATTATGATGCAGGACATCATACAAGAGCATAAAGAGAGAATACAAAATATAAAAAAATACTATCCGTACTTTAAGTTAGCGGACAATTCCCTGTTGCAGTGGAGGGAAGGAAAATATTCCTGTCTGGATATGGGATATATTACCATGGCAGTACTGCGTTTTTTCATTGACGAAAACAATCTAAAGGACAAAGATGTTACGTATCAGGAATATGAAGGTTTTTTGCACACTATTTTAGTCAGGGATTTTCAGTTAAAAATTTCTGAGGAAGAAGAAAAGGAACTGTGCGCCTACTTATTCGATAAATTGTTGAATGAAGGGAAACCGTTTTCTTTTGATTACTTTGATCCCAAAGACCATCAGAAGAAGACCATCCACATGAAATTAATCGAAAGCAGGATCGTAGACAGTGTTTTATTCTATAGAATAACTTCTGATGCTATAGAGTTCTATTTAGATACCAAAGAAATTAAGGAAGAGAGCAGTATCAGTGTAGAACAGCTTTTGTTAAGCAAGCTGATCGATACCCAGAACTTTAAGGGTGGCATTGAAGTGGTAAAAAGAATCAACCGGGAAGTGAATAAATTAAAGTTAAGGCGAAACGAAGTGCTGGCAGTCCTTAGCGCAGATGTTTTTGAAGGAAAAAAAGTATATGAAGCCTATGTAAATGATATTACAAAATGGTTTGATGAGGAGCAGAGACTGTTTAAGAAAAACAGTGAATTGATAGAGAAGGCATTAGAAAAAGCAGAGCTGGATAAAAAGGGAAAAGAAAATGCACGTTTCTTTGCCATGATGGATGAGATATATACCTTGGAACTGGAAATTAAAAGGGCAATGTATAAGCACAGTGAACTGCTTTCTTTGTGTACCTCATTACAGCTTCAGGCAGACGAAATAGTGAAAAAGTCTAAGTTAAGTACACTCCGTAATTCTTTTGATTTTAATCATGCCATGAACAAAATGATGGAAAACGACAATGTGGAAGCAATGGAAGCATTAATTCTGCCCTTATTCCAGCTTAATCTGAAAAAGCAGTTTTCTTTTGCCCAGACAGAAAATTTAATTAACATGAAGGCAGAAAATCAGGAAGAAACAGAAACCGTCACAGAGGGACAAGAAGTGGCGTATGTATATGAAGATGAATTAGAGGAACAGAGAATCAGCCGCAACTTTGATATGATCCTGGAAATTCTTTTCGAAAAGCTTCAAAAGGAGCAGACGTTTTCTTTACATCAGCTCAATGAAGAATTGACACAGAGATTGGGAGAAAGAGTGCTGAAAAATGCAGACTATTATACATTTCTGGTGCATATGTGCCAGAAGGATACTTATTCTGTCAGGGAAATCCGCCAGAAGCCGGATACTTTCTTTGAAGAAATAGTTCATGAAATACTGGAAAGAAAAAGTGATTATGATGAGATTTGCTTTCGGCTGATCCGCAGGGGAGAAGAGACAGTAAAAATTACGGAAATGTTGGAGATATCAGATATTCAGTTTGAAAAGGTGGATGAATCATGGAAGAAAGAAATTTAGATAAAGCAATTGATATACTGACCAGGCTGTTAAACGGAGAAGAAGTAGGAAGAAACAGTGGGGCAAATGTTTCATTGTATGAAGAATACAGCACCAATGCCCAGGTGTACGATCTGGTGAACCGTATGTTAAACCGAATGAATATTAAGCTTTATGAATACAATTACTGCCTTTATATTACTGCTGGTGACAACAATCAGGTATTTGGGTTCAGCAATGGGGATCTGAGAAAAGAGTTAGGACTAAAAGTAAACCGGGAGCTGTATCTTTGTTATTTCATTATTTATCAGATCATTACCTGCTTTTATACAGACTCATCCGGATACAATTTTAATGAGTACGTGAAAATCGAAGACATTATAGAGGCAGTAGACTATTCCTTAAAACATATTATAGATAATCTGGAAATTCTCACCAACAATGAAACAGAGGAAAACAGCTTTAAAACACTGGCACTGATGTGGAGTGATCTGCCGGCTGCCACGGAAGAATCCATTCGTGCTGTAAAAAATTCCAAAGCAGGCTACATTAAGTTAGTGTTAAATTTCCTGATTTCACAAAAATTAATGGCACAGTCAGAGGAAAGATATTACCTGAAGGACAGGGCAAGAGCATTAATAGAAAATTATTTTGAAGAATCCAAGGGAAGACTTTACGAAATCATTCAGGGAAAGGAGAAAGAAGATGCCGCATATTAATCGAATCCGCGTAAATAATGTAAAATACAACTTTGGAACACAATTTTATGATGATTTTATCATGCGTTTTTCCGGGAAAAATACCATTTACGATCTGGCAAACGGCGGCGGAAAAAGTGTGCTGATGCTGCTTCTTTTGCAAAACATGATTCCCAATTGTACCTTAGATGAAAAACAGCCCATAGAAAAGCTGTTCCGCACTGGCAGCGGCAGCAACACCATTCACTCTCTTATTGAATGGAAATTAAACAGCGATGATGTGAAAAATGGCTACAAATATATGACCACAGGCTTCTGTGCCAGAAAAGCAAAGGAAAATACGCTGGAGGAAACAGAGCAGCGGGAAAATGCGGCGATCGAATATTTTAATTATGTAATCTTCTACCGGGAATTTAATGACAATGATATTAAAAATCTTCCCTTGAGTAACGGAAAAGAGAGGATTACTTACCACGGTTTAAAAAATTATTTAAAGGATTTAGAACATAAAGATTACAGTCTCATTATAAAAATATTTGAACGTAAAGGTGAGTATCAGCAGTTTATCAGCAACTATGGCATCTATGAGAGCGAGTGGGAGATCATCCGCGGTATCAACAAGACAGAAGGTCATGTGCGTACATACTTTGAGACTAATTATAAGACCACCAGAAAAGTGGTGGAGGATTTACTAATTGAAGAGATCCTCCAAAAGTCTTATTACAATACCACCGGAGAGGGAGCTGATTTTGCAAAGCTTCTACTGGATATTAAGAATAAATTAGTGGAACTGACAAAAAAGAAAAATGACATTGCCAATTATGACAGACAGATAGAGATTTTAAACAGCTTTATTGCAAGGCTTCAGTCCTTAAAGGGAATGTACCACAAAAAGGGCGGTATTGAAAAGGAATTTATCTATGCATACAATACCTGTAGTAAATCCATAAAACAGCGGAAAAGTAAGAGAGAAAATCTGCTGGCTGACAGGGAAAGATTGTTACTGGATAAAAAGGAAAAAGAAGCCAAGATTGATACGGCAATGGTACAAATTGAACAGGAAGAATTGCAGAAATTAGATGAAGGAGTTCAGAACACCAGAGAAATTCTTGTTTCTTTTGAACAGGAATTATCCGATTATCAGAAAAAGCTTTTGTTAAAGGAAAATATCAACGATTATCTGGATTATGTAGACTACAAAAAAGAATATCAGGCAGCAAAGATTGCTTCGGAACATACCAGTCAATCCGAAAGTGATATGGAATCTGCGTTACAGTGTCTGGCAAAACAGTGGAAAGAGCTGGCAGATATACAACAGCAGGAATTACAGGAAAGTATGGCTGTATTACAGAGTCAGTGCCGGGAAAAAGAAGCAGAAGAAAATGAACTGAAAGAAAAATTACAAGAGGCAGAAGCCCAGAATACCTTTCAGAAAAGTAAAATACATTTACTGCAGGAAGACGGCACCTATCAATTAAAACGACTGGAAACATTAAAGCAGAAAACCTCATTACTGCTTTACGAAGAAACTGGTACTGCCGTAATGAAATTACAGCAGAAGTTAAAGGAACTGACAGAAAGCAGACAGATTACCCTGCAGGAGGAAAAGCAGACGGAAGAGACCATTTCCGCCAACCGTTTACGCCTGAATATTCTAAAGGAGCAGGAAAAGCAATTACTGTTTCGACAGGAAAAACTGGCAGAGTTCCAGAAAGAATACAGCGGGTATCGGGAAAAAATAGATAAGCTGAAGGAATTTTATCAAGAATCTGAGGAGCGTCAGCTAAAGGGTAAGATTTACTATACTTTTCAGAGCAGTCTGCTGGAAGCAGAAATGTTAAAGCAGGAAATTGCCCGGTTAAAGGCAGATTGTAAAGCATTTGAAAAGGGACAATTATTTGCAGATTCCAAAGAAATGATGGAAGCATTAGAAATTATTAATGTGGGAAAAGAGCGTGCAGTGACAGGATTTTCCTATTTAAACAGATACCAGAGACAGCAGCAGGAAGAACTGTTAGAAGTTGTACCGTTGCTGCCCTATTCCATTGTAGTTATGCAGGATTATGAATCCGTCAGATTTGATAAAAACCTAAAAAAAATTGGAAGTACAGGAAAAGTTATTCCCATCATTAATGGAAAAGCACTGGAAAAATCACTGACCGAACTTTATGCTACAGATATGGTGGATTTTCTGATAACAGAAAAGTCAGAATTTACTTCCGAAGACAGCCTGTCGAATGCACTGAAATCTGCCATGGTGGATTTAGAAGAAAAGCAGAAAAAACTGATTGTGCTGAGAGATCGCACAGAATTTATGAAGTCTGATATTTCTTTTATAGAAGAATATGAGAGCAGGTATCTGATAGAAAAGTCAGATAATGTAAAAGAATATGAAGATAATAAAATAAAACTGAAAGACATTGCGGCAGAAACAGACAGCCTTCAGTCCCAGCAAAATGACTTATATAACAAAAAGAATCAGTTTCAGGAATATACAGATAAACAGGAAGCAGAACTTTTAAGTGTAGAGCAGGAACTAAAGATAACAGAAGAAATTCAGGAATTATACAGTCATTACAGCACAAAAGAAAAAGAAAGGGCAGCTTTAAAGGACGCAGTTTCTCAGGGGGAGACAGTCCTAAGAGATTACACCACCCAGTTAAAATCCATACAGGAACACACCGCCACCATGAGAGAAAGATATCAGGGTATGGAAACCATATTAAAAAACAGAAAAAACATATGGGAAAAAGAATTTCAGCCATATTACAAAGAGCAGACAGTGATTACAGACAATTCTTTGGGCAGTTTATCCATGGAGGAACTGGAAATAAAATTTATGGGACTGCGGGATACTTTCGTGGCAGAAAATGTTGATATTGCAGACAAGAGAAAGCTGGCGGAAAATTATAAAAGCCAGATGGAAAAGTGTATTTCAGCCATTGAATATAGAAATGGAAATTTAGAAGAATTAAAGGCAATATATGAACGCCATGAAATGATGCGAAGTAGTCTGGAAGAATTAAAACATCAAAAAGAACGGATTCGGGAAGTGGAAGAGAAAATTAAAGTTTCCAAAAAACAGCTGGAGGCTTACGCTGAATCTGCCAACCGAAAATTCGGAAGCATCGCCCATGGAAAAACACTGGTGGAAGAAAAGTATGGAAGATTTCAACCCCTTGATCTGTCCGGAGAGCAGCTTACAAGATTTATCAGCGAGTACAAAAATCTGGCACAGGTTATCGACAACAATATTAAGAAATCCATGGAAAAGGAAAAACAGCTGGAGAAGGATCTGGCAGGTTTAGAAGCCATCAGTGAAGATATGCTTCGCATGATAGAATCTGCCGGCATTGTCATGGACGGTGAAGAGGGAGTGTTAGAAGATGAAACTTCCTTAAAGAAGACTTATAAAGAACTTCGAACTCTTTATGATAAGATTATGAAAGAGGAATACGAGCGCAGGGAGGCTTTTGAGAAGGATAAAAACCGCTTAAAAGAAACGCTGTTAAAGACACAAGCCTACGAGCTGGCAAATGAAGTGGAAAAGCGTATTGAAAGCCCTTCTAATGAAGCAGAAGCAGATATGTTGATAACAAATATTGAAGATACCATTTCCTGTATCGAGCTGGAGAAATCCAGTGTGGAAAAGGGGATTGTGGACATGGAGAAGATCAAACAGAATTTTGAAAGCCAGTGTCTGCAAACTTGTGTTAACATGAAGGCAGCTTTAGACAGACTTCCAAAATTATCGGGCATCTGGCTGGATGATAAACTGGTGCCTATGATAACCCTGAATATTCCTTACATTAAGGAAGAAATGTACGAGTCTGCCATGTCAGATTATATTGATCATATCATTCAGACTGCCGATGGCTTTGCTACAGAGGCAGAAAGAGTGAAATATATCAGAAATCAGCTGGCTTGGAAAAAATTGTTTTCTGTTATTGTAAAAGACATGAATTTAATTAAGTTAAACCTTTATAAGAGAGAACGCATGAAAGAACAGAGCCGTTACTTAAAGTATGAGGAAGCTGTAGGAAGCACCGGACAGTCTCAGGGCATTTACATTCAGTTCTTAGTAGCCATTATCCATTACATTACCAGCATGAACTCTGCTAACGCAGATCCTTTGAAGCTGAAAAATGTAATTTTCATTGACAATCCTTTTGGTGCGGCAAAGGATGTGTATATTTGGGAGCCGATCTTTAAGCTGCTAAAAGCCAATAATGTACAGTTGATCGTTCCGGCAAGAGGGGCCACTCCTGCCATAACCGGAAGATTTGAAGTAAACTACATTCTGGGACAAAAACTCATCGACGGAAGACAGCAGACCGTGGTAGTAGACTACCGCAGCCAGACAGAGCAGGATGAACTGGAATATACATCCTTGAGCTTTGAGCAGAATCGCTTGGAGTTTTAGTAAAAGTTATAGGGGCATATTGTGCGGTTTTTCGTGCAATATGTCTGACTAATTTGAGTGAATTGTCAGAAAAGTGCAAATAATTTCCACAAATAATACAATATATTTCCAAACAATGGAAACAAAAGTAAAAATATTTTGGAAAAAATCTGAAAAAGTGTTGACAAATTTCGGCATAGGTGGTAATATAAATACATCAATTAACAACGGATCGTTATTCATCTAGTTT
>ERZ506887.1569-NODE-1569-length-11903-cov-3.968180_pt1 | contig 11903 bp, 10 predicted proteins | sample MGYA00512905_ERZ506887 | MGnify/ENA metagenome assembly ERZ506887 | reverse complement strand
GCTGACCAGAATCACGCGCCAAGTCTCGCGGCTGCTCGACTTGAAGTTTTTATTTACATTTTCACACTGTCTTAGTCCATCTTTTGTTCCCACAAAATTCTTTAATTCTGCAATTTCTCTTTTCTAAAAAATTCATTTCAAATTCTATAAATCTGATATATTCTTCCAATGTTTTTGGAAGACCGCTACCCTTGAAATCCATCTTCCCACACCAGCAATTAACCTTATTGTAGTCTTCTGTAACCAAATCAATAAAAGAATCCCTATTTGTAACCTGGGGGCAAGTATTGGATGCGAACGCTTAAGCGAACATTCAACACGCCGCGACGAAAGTCACAAATAGGAATTCTTTTATTTCTGGGGTTCGTCTGTCAGTCTATCAGACGAAATTATTATTCCTTTTCTGGAATCTCAATTTCAAGACAAAGTTCCTCTAACTGCTTATCATCTACTGTATTTGGCGCATCTGTAAGCAGACAGGAAGCATCCTTCACCTTAGGGAATGCAATAACGTCTCTGATACTATCTTCTTTTGTCATAAGCATTACAAGGCGATCAAGACCATATGCAAGTCCTGCATGCGGTGGAACACCATATTTAAATGCTTCTAAAAGGAATCCAAATTTTTCCTGTGCCTGTTCTTTAGAAATTCCAAGACATTCAAACATTTTTTCCTGAATATCATTCTGATGAATTCTGACACTGCCGCCGCCGATTTCTGTACCATTTAAAACAATATCATATGCTTTTGCACGTACTTTTCCTGGTTCTGTGTCAATCATATCTAAATCTTCTTCCATTGGCATAGTGAATGGATGGTGCATTGCAGTATAGCGATTTTCTTCCTCTGACCACTCCAGTAATGGGAATTCTGTAATCCACACAAAACGATAATCTGATTTATCAAGAAGATTCAGTTCCTCTGCAAACTTCAGACGAAGTGCACCGAGTACATCACATACTACTTTAAATTTGTCTGCTGCAAATACTAATAAATCACCGGTTTCACCACCCATAGCCTGAATAAGTGACTGAAGCTCTTCTTCAGACATAAATTTAGAGAATGGGCATTTTACTGTTCCATCTGATTTGAGCTGAATATATGCTAATCCTTTTGCACCGTAGTCTTTTGCTGTTTTCTCGATATGTTTCATCTTCTTACTGGAAACATCTCCAAGTCCTTTTGCACAAAGTCCGCGAACCATACCGCCATCTTTGATTGCACCGGAGAACACACCAAATCCACAGTCTTTTACAAGTTCGGATACATCCTGAATCTTCATGTCAAAACGAAGATCCGGTTTATCAGATCCATAGTAATCCATTGCATCCTGCCATGTCATGCGCTGAATTGGAAGAGTCACTTCTACATTCAGACATAATTTGAATAAATATGCAAGCAGTCTTTCATTCACATCAATAACATCATCTACATCTACAAAAGATAATTCCATATCAACCTGTGTAAACTCCGGCTGACGATCCGCACGTAAATCTTCATCTCGGAAACATCTTGCAAGCTGAAAATAGCGATCATAACCGGAACACATTAACAACTGCTTAAAAAGCTGTGGAGACTGTGGAAGCGCATAAAAACTACCTGGATGCACTCGACTTGGTACAAGATAATCTCTTGCTCCCTCCGGCGTACTTCTTGTAAGCATCGGAGTCTCAATTTCTAAAAATCCCTCATTCGCAAGGAACTGTCTTGTAAGTGTTGCTACCTTGCTTCGCATCATAAGATTCTTCTGGATATTTGGACGTCTTAAATCAAGAAAACGATATTTCAGGCGAAGTTCATCTTTTACTGTAATATCCGCATCAATTGGGAAAGGCGGAGTTTCTGATTCAGATAAAATACGAATACTTTCTACCTTTACTTCAATATCTCCTGTCGCGAGGTTTTCGTTTACCGCTCCGCTTCTTTTCTCTACCGTTCCGGTTACAGCAATTACAAATTCTGCTCTTAAAGAACCTGCTTTTTTAAAACCTTCTTCACCAATTGTTTCTTCTTCAAAATACAACTGGATCAATCCACTTCTGTCACGTAAATCAACAAAAATCAGACTCCCCAGATTTCTTCTTTTCTGTACCCATCCCATCAGGGTAACAGTTTCTCCAATATTTTCACTGGAAACTTCTGTACATCTATGGGATCTTTTCAATCCTTTCATGGATTCAGCCATTTTATTTTCCTCCTAAAACAGTAAAATAATATATTAATATATTCCCAGATCCGTCAACATATTTTTCATATTTTCAGACTGGGTTACTTTTTGAAAAGTTAAAAAAACTCTCATATCAAAGTTTTTCACTTCTTCAATCATAATAGATATTGCCGTTTCGATATCGAATGCGCTCCTATATGGGCGATTCGCTATCAAGGCTCCAAATGCATCACATACTCGAAGTATACGAGCCCCTAACGGTATCTCTTCCCCTTTTAGGTTATTCGGATAACCGCTTCCATCTGCATTCTCATGATGATATAACACTGCTGACAAAACTTCTTCCGAATATCCATGTTCTTTTAATATAGCATATCCTAAAGAAGGATGCAGCCTTACATACCTTAGTTCATCTATATTTAGTTTTGCTTCTTTTTCTTCATATACATAAGAACGAAGACGCAATTTTCCTATGTCATGCAGCATTCCTGCCACTGCAAAGTTATGGCACTGTTCTTCTGAAAGTGCCATTTCCTTTGCCACAAACGATGCCAGATTACTGACAACCATCCCATGAACAATTGCTTCTCCAAAGGAATCCTGCAATGATGTCTCCAGATCATGCGTCCCATCATAATCAAATGCCATAGTATCTCCTCTTTTATTTTAGAGATATTTCCTCTTTCGATCAATCATCTCATCAATTCGGTTAATATAATGATCCAGGTTTTTAACATTCTCTGTTCTTTCTATTCTGTTATCTGCATATACATATTTGCTGCTGGCTCCTGCTCCACAAGAAATAATATCCTGTTTTTCTTCCATAATCAAGATATTATATAAACATTCTTTTTCTGAAACACAATACCCAATATTTTCAAGATTACCTGGTATGTTTTTCTGCCGGTACATATAATACGCTTCCATCCCCATGTTGCTGGCATATTCATCTACTAGTCGAAGCATCTCGTTCGTACTGCCCTTAACCATATTCTGATACTTTTCCATCTCCATATTAAGATGTGCCGCCCTCTTTATAGCCAAGGAATGTACCGTAAGACTTTCCGGCCGGAGCGCAAATATTTCATCTAAGGTTGCATGAACATGGGAAATGTCCTCTCCCGGAAGCCCTGTGATCATATCCATATTAATATTATCAAATCCACACTCTCTTGCTAATAAAAATGCTTCCTTTGTCTGAACAACCGTATGTGCTCTACCGATCAGATCAAGTGTTTCCTGATGCATTGTCTGTGGATTGATAGAAATCCTTGTTACTCCTGCTTCTTTTAAAATGCAGAACTTCTCTCTTGTAATACTGTCGGGTCTCCCAGATTCTACCGTAAATTCTTCTGTTTCTTCCACTGGAAAAAGCTCATGAATCATATGCATCAGCCTTGATAACGCCTTTTCATTTAGCGCTGTAGGTGTTCCTCCGCCAATATAAATCGTCGTAAGCTTTTTGTCCCTGTGATGTTCAGCCACAAAAGCAAGTTCCTTATATAATGCATCTAAATATGCATCCATCCTGTCGCCAAAACGAGCCACCGGAAATGAGGTAAAAGAACAGTAAAGGCATGTTGTCGGGCAAAATGGAATTCCAATGTAAAGACTATACTCTTTTTCAAATGGTCTTGATTCCAATAATACCTTTTCTTTCTGCGCCACTCTGCGGCAAAGATTCGCCTTTTGTGCATCAGCAAGATACGTTTCTCTAAAACGCTGTTCCAGCTTCTTCGCATCTTTCTCTTCTTCCATCCACTTCATAATAATTTTCGTTGGACGAATTCCGGTAAGCATCCCCCAGGGAAGACTTCTTCCGGTAAACTTTTCAAACAAACGATATAAAAAGCGACATACGGCATTACGACTGTTTTTATGATCACTATAGTCACAGATTATTTCTTCAGAAATCATCTTACCCTCTTTGTTCTCCAATGTTCCCTGAATACAGTTTTTCGTATAGACAAGCGTGAGGAGAAGGTCATCCTTCTCCCATCCTTGCTTTTCAAACTCTTCTTTTGTCACTTCTACTATTTTGGTCCGTTCAAAAAAGGCCAGTGCCGTAGCCCGCACGTCATAATCATATTCCTGATCATTTTGTATTAAATAAATCATTTCTACTCTATCTTTTCTATACTTTTTCTATACTTCTCTATCTTTTCTATATTATCTTTCTACAAATGGATTTGTTTCTCTTTCCTCACCAATCGTAGTAGATGGACCATGTCCTGGATATACAATAATCTCATCCGGAAGATTCATCACTACATGATTCAGAGATTTAAGAAGGGTCTGTGCATCTCCGGTAGGGAAATCACTTCTTCCGACACTTCCTGCAAAAAGTGTATCTCCTGAGAAAAGCCATCCTTCCTCTTCAAAATAATAACAGCAGCTTCCAACTGTATGTCCCGGTGTATATAAACACTGACATTTATGTTTGGATGTCACTTCAAAAATCTGTTTATCATTGATCATCATGTTGGCATGTGTCGTATATCCCTCTCCAAACATCGGACTTAGGTTATAATCTTTAACCATAAGAACTTCCTGCTCCGGTTTTGCAGCATACACACGCAGTTTCCAAGGATCATAATGTTCTCTTAAACCTTCTAATCCTCCAATATGGTCATGATGTCCATGTGTGAGAAGAACGCCGTCTAAAGAATATCCTTCATTCTCCAAAAACTTAATTATCTCTTCCGGGCTTCCTGCCGGATCAATGACAATCGCTTCTTTGATTTCATCATCCATTAAAATATATGTGTTTGTATCAATTGGTCCTAACTGTGCACAAACGATTTTTAACTGTCCCATAAAAAAATACCTCCGCTGATCAACCAGCACTTCTTTCTATATCGATAACACTTTCAATGTTTCGAAGCTTTTTAATAATATGATTCAACTCATCGATTCCTCCTATTTCAAAAGAAAGAACGATAGTTGCTAACCCCTGTTTACTTGTTCTCGTTGACACAGATTTAATGTCCACCTTAAGTTCCATAAAAACTTTAGAAATATCAAGCAGAATTCCTGTACGATTGTGAGCATACAGACAGATTTCTGTCATATAAAGCTCTCCACCTTTTTCTACCGCTTCTTCTTCCCACTCTGCATCAATTAATCTTGCTCTGTCGCTTTCTGGCATACCCAGCACATTAACACAGTCTGTTCTATGAATGGAAATTCCTCTTCCTCTTGTGACAAAACCAATAATTTCATCTCCTGGTACCGGACTGCAGCATTTAGAAAAGCGTACTGAAACATCATGAATTCCTCTTACCGTAATTCCGGACTTGCTTCTGGCCTTCTCAACAGCCTTTGTCTTATTCTTCTCTTCTATTTCGTTCAGGGCATCCTGATCTGTCAGCTTCTTCTGGTTTTCCTTTTCATATTCTTCTACCAGCTTGTTAATAACCTGGCCTTCCTTTAATCCACCATGCCCGATTGCTGCAAGAATAGAATCCCAGTTCTTAAGGCCATATTTATGCATACATCTCTTCTGATACTCCGGCTTCATGTATTTGGATATCACAAGTCCTTTTGCTTTACAATACCGGTCAAGCAGTTCCTTTCCTTTTGAGATATTCTCTTCTTTGAACTGCGTTTTAAACCACTGATTAATCTTTGTCTTTGCCTGCGAACTCTTTACAATAGAAAGCCAATCCCTGCTTGGTCCATTCGAATTCTGTGAAGTAATGATCGTGACCCTGTCACCATTCTGTAATTTATAATCAATAGGAACCTGACGGCCGTTAACCCTTGCTCCTACCATCTTATTTCCGACCGCTGTAGGAATCATATAAGCAAAATCGATCGGTGTAGAGCCTGCCGGTAAAGTTTTAACATCTCCTTGTGGAGTAAAACAATATACCTGCTCTGTAAACAAGTCAAGATCTGTTTTTAACATCGTTAAAAACTCTTTGTTATCTGACATGTCCTGCTGCCATTCAAGAATCTGACGAAGCCAGCTCAGCTTTTCTTCTTCTTTATTAATGTTGCCGCCACCTTCTTTATACTTCCAATGTGCGGCAATACCATATTCGGCAGTACGATGCATTTCAAAAGTACGAATCTGAATCTCAAACGGTGTTCCTGATGACCCAATTAATGTTGTATGCAAAGACTGATACATATTTTGCTTTGGCATCGCAATATAATCTTTAAACCGCCCCGGGATCGGCTTATACATCTCATGAATAACCCCCAAAGCCGCATAGCAGTCTTTAACTGTATCTACTTTAATTCTTACTGCAAAAATATCATAAATCTGATCAAGTGTCTTATTCTGATTACGCATCTTCTTATAAATACTGAAAAGATGTTTAACCCTTCCGTCTATCTCTGCACGAATTCCCGCATCTTTAATATGCTTGCTGACATCATCAATGATCGACTGAATAAAATTCTCTCTGCCTTCCTTGTTCGTCTGTAACTTTTCCTCAAGATCTTTATAAACTTCCGGCTGCAGGTATTTTAAAGACAGATCATCTAATTCTGTCTTTATCTTGGAAATACCAAGCCTGTGAGCGATCGGTGCATAAATATCCATCGTCTCTCTGGCTTTTTCCTTCTGTTTTTCCAGTTTCATATACTGCAGTGTACGCATATTATGAAGACGGTCTGCCAGCTTAATAAGAATAACGCGGATATCTTTTGCCATCGCAAGAAACATCTTTCGTAAATTCTCCGCCTGCAGATCCATCTTATCGTGAGAATAAGATAACTGTCCCAGCTTCGTTACACCATCTACCAACAATGCAACCTCATCATTAAATTCTCTGGACAAATCTTCCAACGTTGCCGTTGTATCTTCCACTACATCATGTAAGAGCCCTGCAACGATTGTCTCCTTATCAAGCTCTAGCTCTGCAAGAATGATCGCTACACAGAGCGGATGGATGATATACGGCTCCCCCGACTTTCTTTTCTGATCCTTATGGGCATCCCTGGCTAACTTATATGCCTTCTCCACCATAGAAAGATCTGTTGACGGATGATACTCCCGAATCGTGGTTATCAACTTATTGTATAAGACTTCCGGATCGGTGAAATCTTCTGGCTTACTAATCTCTTTTTGTGTTCTTTTTAACTTTTGTTTCTGGGCCTCCATTGCTTTCTCACCACACTTCTCATAAGATATAATAAAATAAAAGTAGAATAATTGTACACCAAATCGTCACAAGATGCAATAGAGGCCGCACATTCTTGCGCGACCTCTCCTTTAGATTCTTCTAAATTAATATTCACTTTTTTTAGATTCACAGTAAGCACAGCGATATATTCTGTTCTCTCTGTCTGTCAACTTAAACACCTGCTCTAAATCCTGCTCTACCGATGTGATACATCTTGGATTTTTACAACGAACAATATTCACAATTCTTTCTGGCAATTCAAGATGCTTCTTTTCTACGATCTTTCCATCTCTGATATAACATACCGTAATATCTGGATCAATATACCCTAAAACATCCAAATTCAAATCCATATTATCTGCAATTTTAATAATATCTTTCTTTCCCATCTTGCTGCTAGAAGCATTCTTAATGATCGCTACACTGCAGTCTAAATCATCTAACCCAAGATATTTGTAAATCTGCATACTCTTTCCTGCTTTAATATGATCAAGAACAATTCCACTCTGAATACTATCTATCTTCATCTGCGCTTACCCCCAATAACGTCATAATCAATGCCATTCTAACATACTTTCCGTACAATGCCTGTTTAAAATAACATGCACGTGGGTCATCATCTACTTTCGTAGAGATTTCATTCACACGTGGCAGCGGATGCATGATACAAAGATCTTTCTTCGCATCTACTAACTTACGCTCATCTAAAATAAAGCTGTCTTTCAAACGAATGTAATCTGCCTCATTAAAGAATCTTTCCTTTTGCACTCTGGTCATATAAAGAATATCTAATTCCGGCATAACCTCTTCCATTGTTCTTACGTTTTTATATTTGATGTTTTTCTTTTCAAAAACATCTTTGATAATATAATCCGGCAGACATAATTCTTCCGGTGAAATCATAATAAAATTGATATTCTCATAGCGAGACATCGCTTTAATTAATGAATGTACCGTACGACCGAACTTTAAGTCTCCACACATTCCAATCGTCAGATTATTAAGCCGTCCTTTTTCTCTTCTTATAGTCATAAGATCTGTTAATGTCTGTGTTGGATGGTTATGCCCTCCATCACCAGCATTAATGATTGGCACTGTAACCTTTCTTGTTGCTGCATATGGCGCACCTTCTTTTGGATGACGCATCGCAATAATATCTGCATAACCAGATACAACTCTTACTGTATCAGAAACACTCTCTCCTTTTGTTGCTGAAGAAGAATTGGCAGAAGAAAAACCAAGTACATTACCGCCAAGCTCCATCATGGCAGCTTCAAAACTAAGTCGAGTTCTTGTACTTGGTTCAAAAAATAAAGTCGCTAACTTCTTATGCTTACAAACTTCCTGATACTTCTCCTTATGAAGAATAATATCATCAGCTAAATCTAATAAATGTTCAATCTCTTCTACAGATAAATCCATCGGATCTATTAAATGTCTCATAATGACCTCCTTCGTTGTGACCAGCTCCCTTGCCAGTTAATTTTTTTAACTATATCCTTTAATTCTTTTCCTGTCAAGGGAACTCTTTTGCATTTTTTCTTTTCCGTCCCATCACAACAGAATTACACTTCGCCTTCGGTTATGACTGCCATACTTTTAAATTCGTTTTGCAAAGCCTTTTTCTACAAGAAACTCTGGATGATAAGACAATTTTGCCTTTCTAAGCCCCGGCTCTCCTACATCATCTTCCCTGTTTACATACTTTAATCCACCAGATTCATGAATCAAAAACTGCTGGTTAATCACCGCATAGGCTCCTGGCACTTCTGAAAATGCTTTTTCAATATGGACAACTAACGTATCTTCATTAACCTGTTCTCCTAATGCAAATGCTACAACCTCACCATTTGCACGAAGCAGTCCACCCTTTAAGCCAAGAAATTCTCTTTTTCGTAATGCATTTTCTGACACGCAGGCTTCCGCATGTTTTTCTATATTACCCGGCTCACAGTTTTTTTCTTTCCACTTATATAACATGGCAAGGCAATCATCTATATTCTCTTCTGTTATTTTTTCATAAACCCAGTCATACGTTTTGGTAAATTTATTCACATGATTCTTTTTGCCATGGAACTTCTTTCCCTTTAAGCCAATTAATTTTTCACATTCATAAATATAATCCGCACTGTCCCTGTCAAATTCTATCTCAAACTTTCCGGGCATATGTTCTTCAAGCCACGCTTCATTTTCTCTATATACACAGTGCAGTTTCAAAACCTCTTCATTTGCTTTGCAGTGTTCCTCCAATGCAAGCAATGCCTTTCCAGGATCTGCATCCCCTATCGGAAAACTATAACTGCTTCCTTCTTCAGTTGTTCGAAAAATCAACATATCTTCACACACTGTATATTCCAGTAAATAAAAGTCTTTCCAAAGATATACGGCTGCAAAAGACATATCACAGCTACGTGAATTTGCCTTCTTCATATATCGATCGATAACTGCTTTATCGCTCGCCTTTACAGGCTGAAACTCCATAATCTACCTCTTTTCCAAAAAATTATCTCTATTATTTATTCACAGCACAAAACCATGGTATCCTTTCGTAATGTTCATTATAACACTCTAAAACTAATTTACAAAAAACAGCACATTGCTTATTTTGTTCATGTTTTTTTGTATACCATATGCTAAGGATTCCATGGTTTTATATTTGCATCTTATTATATATAACGTATTTTTCTGTAAATTACAACATTTTTTCTAACGTCGCACGAATTTCCTTGATAAAACCTTCGCTATTTACAGTCGTAACATTCTCTAAAGTTGTAATCAGCGCAAGGTCTTTTGTCATTGTACCACCTTCGATCGTATCGATCGTTGCTTTTTCAAGCTTATCTGCAAATGATACTAACTCATCAATTCCGTCTAACTTACCACGCTTTCTAAGAGCTCCTGACCATGCAAAAATAGTTGCTACAGAGTTTGTAGAAGTTTCTTCACCCTTTAAATGTTTATAATAATGTCTCTGTACTGTACCATGCGCTGCTTCATACTCTGTTGTTCCATCTGGTGCAACAAGTACAGAAGTCATCATGGCAAGAGAACCAAATGCAGTTGCAACCATATCACTCATAACGTCTCCGTCATAGTTTTTACATGCCCAGATATATCCACCTTCAGAACGAATAACTCTGGCAACCGCATCATCAATTAAAGTATAGAAATACTCAATACCTTCTTCCTCAAACTTCTCTTTATAATCTGCATCATAAATATCCTGGAAAATATCTTTAAATGTATGATCATACTTTTTAGAAATCGTATCCTTTGTCGCAAACCATAAATCCTGATGTGTCTCTAATGCATAATTAAAACAAGATCTTGCAAAACTATCGATTGAACCATTCAGATTGTGCATTCCCTGCACAATGCCCGGACCATCAAACTCATGGATCAATTCTCTTGTTTCTGTTCCATCCTCTGCCGTATAAACAATTTCTGCCTTTCCCTTTCCAGGAATCTTCATTTCAGAAGCTTTATATACATCTCCATAAGCATGTCTTGCAATTGTGATTGGCTTCTTCCATGTCTTCACCGTTGGCTCAATTCCTTTTACAACAATCGGTGCACGAAATACTGTACCATCTAAAATTGCACGAATCGTTCCATTCGGACTCTTATACATTTCTTTTAAATTATACTCTTTTACGCGGGCTGCATTCGGAGTAATCGTAGCACACTTAACTGCTACACCATACTTCTTTGCTGCTAATGCGGAATCTACAGTAACCTGATCTCCTGTCTCATCTCTGTACTCAAGACCAAGATCATAATATTCTGTCTTTAAATCAATAAAAGGAAGAAGAAGTTCATCTTTAATCATCTTCCATAAAATTCGGGTCATCTCGTCTCCATCCATCTCAACTAATGGAGTAGTCATCTTAATCTTATCCATCGTATGTCTCCCTTCTATTTCACTTAACGTATTCCTATTCTGCTTATTTAAAAATAGGAAATTATTCTTCAAAACCTGCTATCCGTTATTATATAGTAAAGCGCATATAAAATGCAAGTTTTTTCCGACAATAATTCATATTTATAACTCTTTACTGTCTAAAACTATCGTAAACGGACCATCATTCAAAAGTTCCACTTTCATATTTGCTCCAAAAACACCATGCTCCACTTTCGAAACCTTTTCCTTGCATACCCGTATAAACTCTTCATACATCTCTTCCGCTTTCTGCGGATTTCCCGCCTTTACAAAACTTGGTCGTCTTCCCTTTTTACAATCTGCAAGCAAGGTAAACTGAGAAACCACTAAAAGTCCCCCTCCCACATCCTGAAGGGAAAGGTTTGTCTTTCCTGCATCATCCTTAAAAATACGTAGCTCTGTTACCTTCTTTACAATCTTATCAAGATCTGTTTGCTCATCTTCCTCAGCCACACCAAGAAAAACCAATAATCCCTTATCAATCTGTCCTGTAACTTCTCCTTCCACACGAACTGTCGCATGAGAAACTACCTGTAATACTGCTTTCATAACTTTCATCCATCCTTTATCAAATTCACTCCAACTATAACACATTTTACTATTTAATTCATTAGGGAACAGACGAAAAAAGAAATACTACCATATCCCATCTGCTCTGTA
>ERZ506887.1564-NODE-1564-length-11934-cov-3.818587_pt1 | contig 11934 bp, 10 predicted proteins | sample MGYA00512905_ERZ506887 | MGnify/ENA metagenome assembly ERZ506887 | reverse complement strand
GAGCAGTGACTGGAGTTCAGACGTGTGCTCTTCCGATCTAAAGGCTGCCGATGCCGATGGCGGACTTGACGATCCCCATGCGCAGCGTGCCGGTTTCCGTCACGCCGAGGTGCAGCGGGTAATCGCAGCGCTCCGCAATCATCTCATACGCCTTGATATTCGTATCGACCGAGGAGGATTTCAGGGAGATGACGATGTCCGTGAAATCGAACTTTTCGAGCAAAGATGCGTGGTAAAGTGCGCTTTCGCACAGCGCTTCCGCCGTGGGCGCACCGTACTTTGCGAGGATACTCTTTTCGACCGAACCGGAATTGACGCCGATGCGGATCGGAATTTTCTTTTCGCGGCACACGGTCGCGACGGCTTTTACGCGGTCATCGCCGCCGATGTTGCCGGGGTTGATGCGGATTTTGGACGCGCCGCCCTCTGCCGCGGCGATGGCAAGTCTGTAATCAAAATGGATATCCGCTACGAGGGGCAGGGGAGAGTCCTTGCAGATGTCCGCAAAGCTCCGGGCGGCTTCCATGTTGGGAACTGCCAGCCGGGCGATCTGGCACCCGGCGGAGGCAAGCTGACGGATCTGCTTCAGGCTGCCCTCCACATCCGTGGTTTTGGTATTGAGCATGGACTGGATGACCACCGGGGCACCGCCGCCGATGGGAACGCCGCCCACCAGAATCTGTTTTGTCATCGTCTTCACCTCTTGAACAGGAAAATGACGTCCTTGAACATAATAATCGCCATCAGGGCAAGCAGCAGGATCATGCCCGCGCCGTGGAGATAGCCTTCATATTTGGGGTTGATCTTCTTTTTCGTGATGGCCTCCACCACAACCGTGATCAGCAGACACACAATACGCCCGCCGTCCAGCGCGGGGATGGGCAGCAGATTCATCACCGCCAGATTGATGGCGATGAAGCCGCCGAAATACAGCATATTCAGCAGCGCGGTGACCTTGCTGTCGGAGGCTGCCGCCACTTTGGACATTTCACTGACAATGCCCACGGGGCCGGACATATCCTTAATGCCCACCTTGCCGCCAAGCAGCATTTGCAGGCTCAAGCGAACCAAACGCACCGTATCCAGGGACTGGTTCCATGCCATGCCCAGCTTCTCCCAGAAGTTCGGGGTGCTGAGGGTGAAATTCATGCCGTAGCGCAGGCCGGTCGAGCCGTTTTCCAGAGTCACTTCGTGCTTTTCCAGCAGGAAATCTTTCAGAACGACCTTTTCGCCGTTCCGGCGCACGGTGATGTCGTGAACGTCGCCGGGGTTCAGTGACAGGATCATGGAGAAATCGGAATAGGAGTAGAGCTTTTCACCGTCCACCTCCACGATGCAGTCACCGGCTTGCAGGCCGTTTTCGCCGTTCACCGTGGCGTAGTCTTCAAAGCCGGCGATCACGGGAACGACGGTCTGCTTTACGGGGAGGCAGACAATGACCATCAGTACCACGCCGATGAGAAAGTTCATCGCCGCACCGGCGGCCAGAATAATCAGCCGCTTCCACCATGCCGCCTTGTCGAAGGAACGGGGATTGTCGCTTCCGCCGTCCTCGCCCTCCATGGCGCAGTAGCCGCCGATGGGGATGCAGCGGATGGCGTACAGAGTCTCGCCCACCTGTTTTTTCCAGATGGCGGGCCCCATAAACATGGAAAATTCGTTGACCTGAACGCCGGAGAGCTTGGCGGCGGTAAAATGCCCCAGCTCATGGACGAAAATCAGGACGCTGAACAGTAAAATCGCAAAAATAACGCTCATAGAAAAAATGCCTCGCAATTATCAAGAGTTCGCCCGAACCGCCTCACGAGCCAGACGGTCGGCTTCCAGAATCTGCTCCAAAGTGGGGTCGGCGATGAACGGCACCTGCGGCACGGCGGCATTTACCAGCCGGTAGGTGTCGTAAAAGCCGATTTTGTCATTCAGGAACATGGCGACCGCTTCCTCATTTGCGCCGTTCATGGCAGGGCAGGCCGTGCCGCCCGCTTTTGCGCAGTCCCGCGCCAGCGCCAGACAGGGGAAATTCTCCGTATCCGGCGGGGAAAACGTCAGCGGGCCGCAGGACAGTAAGTCCAGCCGCTCCACCGGGGAGGGGATACGCTCCGGGTAGGTCAGTGCCAGCTGAATGGGCAGACGCATATCCGGTGTGCCCATCTGCGCCATCACCGCGCCGTCGGTGAATTCCACCATGCTGTGGACGATGCTCTGCCGGTGGATGACCACATCTACCTGTTCCAGGGGCAGACGGTACAGCCGCATGGCTTCGATGACTTCCAGCCCCTTGTTCATCAGGGTGGCGCAGTCAACGGTGATCTTCGCGCCCATCTTCCAGTTGGGGTGCTTCAGGGCGTCGGCTCTGGTCACCGTTTCCAGCTGAGGGCGGGTCATGCCGAAAAATGGGCCGCCGGAGCAGGTGAGGATCAGCCGCCGGATCTCTTTTCTGCTGCCACAGCCCATAAGGCATTGAAAGATTGCGGAATGCTCGGAATCCACGGGGACGATCTCCGCACCGTACTTCTCCGCTTCGGCCATCACCAGTTCCCCGGCGCAGACAAGAGTTTCCTTGTTGGCAAGGCCGATGCGCTTTTTCGCCCGGATGGCGGCGAGGGTGGGCTTCAAACCGACCATGCCAACCACGGCGGTGATAACGCAGTCGGCATCCGCCATGGATGCCGCTTCCATCAGACCCGCCTCACCGAAGTTTACCCGGATAGACAGACCTTTTATTCGTTCCGCCAGTGCCTGAGCGGCTTCCTGAGTTGCCATAACGGCGAGCTTCGGGGAAAACTCCCGGCACTGCTGCGCCATCCGATCCACGTTGGTTCCGGCGGTGAGCGCCGCTACCTGGATGCCGGGCAGACGGCGGATAATGTCCAGGCTCTGCCGGCCGATGGAGCCGGTGGAGCCGAGAATACTGACACACTGCACCATAGGCCGCTCCTTACACCGCCATGGGAAGCAGCACCAACAATACTTCCATAGCCGGGGCGACCAGAGTCAGAGAATCAAACCGATCCAGTACGCCGCCGTGGCCGGGAATCAGATTGCCGTAATCCTTGATGCCGGTCTGCCGCTTGATGATGGAGAAGCACAGGTCGCCGAAAATGCCCAGCAGGGAACCGGCGAAGCCGTACAGCAGCGCAAGACCGTAGTTGACCCGGAGATTGCCGGGCAGCAGGTCGATGATCAGGGCGTAAACAAGCATACTGACCACGGCGAAGGCAATGCCGCCCAGCGCGCCCTCGATGGTTTTGTTGGGGCTGACCACAGGCGCCAGCTTGTGCCGCCCGAATTTCAGGCCGATAAAGTAAGCGCCTGCGTCGGACATGAACGCCACCACGAAGGGAATCAGGATGACATACCGTCCGAGATCCATATTCAGAATGCGGATGAGGGAGCTGAGCATGTAGGGGATGAGAAGACCCGCCACAAAGCACATGGACAGATCCTCAAAGTGAACCTTTATGTGGTCAAGCATCATCTCCGAGAACATCAGGATAAAGAACACAATCATGAGGATGACAAAGTAGGAATGAATCGCGCCGAAATAGCTCCACATGCACACGGCGGCCGCCATGATGCAGGAGTAGATCACCAGCCGCGGCCGCTTTACAAGCCCTGTGCGGTACAGAAGCTCGTAGGCCGCGATGGCCATGAGCGCACTCATGACCAGTGACGCGGCAATCACCGGTGCGGCCAGTGTCAGAAGAAAGAGGATCGGCACCAGAATCGCTGCGGAAATAATGCGTTTTTTCATTTCTCTATGTCCCTCCGAACCGGCGGCTGCGCCGGTGAAATTCTTCAATGGCGCTGTCCAGATGTTCCGGTGTGAAATCAGGCCAAAGTACGTTCATAATTACATATTCCGAGTACGCGGACTGCCACAGCAGGAAGTTGCTGACCCGCATCTCTCCGGATGGCCGGATGATCAGCTCCGGGTCGGGTACGCCCGCCGAATACAGGTACCGGGAGAAAACGTCCTCGGTCAATTTTTCCGGGTCGGCCTTTCCGGCGGCGACATCCGCCGTGTAAGCCTTCACCGCGTGGATGATCTCATCCCGCCCGCCGTAGTTCAGGCAGAAATTCACCTGCACGTCGTAGTCCTCCGAGCGGCTTTCCGCGTCGTGGCAGAGCGTTTGCAGCTCCGGGCTGAGACGGGTCAGGTCGCCGAAGAAGCGGAATTTTACCCGGTTTTTTTTCATATCCCGCAGCGCCTCTTCCAGATACCGGCGCAGCAGCTTCATGATTCCCGCCACTTCTTCCGCCGAGCGCTTCCAGTTCTCCGTGGAGAAGGCGTACACCGTCAGGTATTCCACACCCAGGGTGCGGCAGTAGTTGGCGATCCGCCGGAAGGCTTCCGCCCCTGCGGCGTGACCGGCGGTGCGGGGCAGACCCCGCTGCTTTGCCCAGCGGCCGTTGCCGTCCATAATGATGGCAATGTGCCGGGGCGGGGGAGAGTTTTGCGAAAGTGCCATAAAGCACCTCTTTCTAAATGGTTAGTGAACAGATCTGCGAAGATAAAAAAGTAATTTCTGCTGGCGGCTGCTTCCAGCCGCCAGCAGGGGTGCTTTGTTCTGGCTGACGGCGTTAAATCGCCATCAGTTCCTTTTCCTTGGCGGCAAGAGCGGCGTCGGCGCGCTTGATGTTCTTGTCCAGCAGATCCTGCAAATCCTTCTCGGCCTTCTTCTGGTCGTCCTCGGTGATCTCGCTGTTCTTTTTCAGCTTCTTGACATAGTCCATGCCGTCCCGGCGGATGTTGCGCATGGCGACCTTGGCTTCCTCGGAATACTTCTTGACCTGCTTGGCCAGATCCTTACGGCGCTCCTCGGTGAGCTGGGGGAACACCAGACGGATGACGCGGCCATCGTTCTGGGGGTTGATGCCCAGATCGGAGGTCTGGATGGCCTTCTGAATGTCCTTGAGCAGCTTGGTGTCCCAGGGCTGAATGATCAGGGTACGGGCGTCGGGGGCGGAAATGGTGGCGACGCCGTTCAGGGGCGTTTCACTGCCATAGTATTCCACGGTGATCCGATCGAGAACCTTTGCGTTGGCGCGGCCGGCGCGGACGGAGGCGAATTCCTCGTCCAGATGCTCGAGAGCCTTGTCCATTCTCCGGGAATATTCTTTGAAATCGACGGTCATTTTGTGTTCCTCCTTAGAAATGATTTTTTACGGTAGTACCGATCTCTTCGCCGCGAACCACGCGGACGATGCTGTTTTCTTCATTCAGGCCAAAGCAGACCATGGTCATGTCGTTGTCCATAGCCAGCGCCATAGCGGTGATGTCTGTGGCCTTCAGATTCTTCGCCAGCACCTCGCCATAGGTCAGGCGGGAGTAGCGGACGGCTGTGGGGTCTTTGGCGGGGTCGGCGGAATAAATGGCGTCCACGTTCTTCGCCATCAGCACGGCGTCGGCCTCAATCTCCACGCCCCGGAGCACCGCGCCGGTGTCGGTGGAGAAGTAGGGATTGCCGGTACCGGCGGCAAAGAGGACGACTTTCCCCTCATTTAAGTACCGCTCGGCAAGGTCGCGGGTAAAATACTCGGCAAACTTGTTCATCTCCACGGCGCTGAGAACCCGGGCATCCATGCCGTGGCGGTTCAGGGCATCGGCCACGGCGATGGCGTTCATCACCGTACCAAGCATTCCCATGGAGTCGGCGTGGGAACGCTGCATCTTATCCGCGCCGTCCTTGACGCCGCGCCAGAAGTTTCCTGCGCCGATGACCAGACCGATCTGGACACCCATGTCCACGCAGGTTTTGATGGATTTGCAAAGCTCGTTCACAATGGTAAAATCAAGCCCCCGATGTGCGTCCCCGGCGAGAGCCTCGCCGCTGACTTTCAGCAGGATGCGCTTATATTTAAGCTCAGGCAAAATGAAATCACTCCTTATCTTCATATCCTTTCCTATTCTAGCGTATCCAGCCCGAATTGACAACTACTAATTTAAGATTTCTTAAAATGTTTTCCGATTTTTCACAATGCGGGGCCTTCTGTGTAATTTCCACACAGCGCGCCCCTTGGAAAAGATGGATTCTGGCGGGATTTTTGGTTGCAAAACTGGAAACAGTAGGGTATAATGTCTTGTAATTGGAAAAACCCAAGGAAATGAGAGGGATTATCATGGCTGAAATGACTGAAAGCAAAAACTTTATCCACGCATTCATCGACGAGGACATCGCCCCCGGCGGGCAGTTTGCGGGTCAGACCGTCCATACCCGGTTTCCGCCGGAACCCAACGGCTATCTGCATATCGGCCACTGCAAGGCGCTGATCATCGACTTCGGCACCGCCGAGAAGTACAATGGCCTGTGCAACCTCCGCATGGACGACACCAACCCCACCAAAGAGGACGTGGAGTTTGTGGAGGCCATCAAGGAGGATATCCACTGGCTGGGCTTCGACTGGGGCGACCGGTTCTTCTATGGCTCCGACTATTTCGAGAAGGACTATGAGTACGCGGTGGAGCTCATCAAGAAGGGCCTTGCCTACGTCTGCGAGCTGACGCCTGAGGAGTTTAAGGCCAACCGCGGCGACATCGGCATCCCCGCCGTGTCCCCCTACCGTGACCGGCCCATCGAGGAGAACCTGCGGCTGTTTGAGAAGATGAAGAACGGCGAGGTGGAGGAGGGCAAGATGACCCTCCGCGCCAAGATCGACCTGGCCAGCGGCAACTTCAACATGCGCGACCCCGTCATCTACCGCATCCGCTTCATCAACCACCACCGGCAGGGCACCAAGTGGTGCATCTTCCCTATGTACGACTTTGCCCATCCCATTCAGGACGCGCTGGAGGGCATCACCCACAGCCTGTGCTCCCTGGAGTATGAGGAGCACCGTCCCCTGTACGACTGGGTGGTGAACAACGTCTCCATCCCCTACCACAAGCCCCGGCAGATCGAGTTTGCCCGCCTGAACATCGACCACACCGTCATGTCCAAGCGGAAGCTCCGCAAGCTGGTGGAGGAGCACTATGTTTCCGGCTGGGACGATCCCCGGATGCCCACCCTGTGCGGCCTGCGCCGCCGGGGCTACACCGCCGCCTCCATCCGCAATTTCTGCGAGATGATCGGTGTGGGCAAGACCCCCAGCGTCATCGAGTACGGCACGCTGGAGCACTGCCTGCGGGAGGATCTGAACGCCACCGCCGAGCGCACTATGGCGGTGCTGCATCCGGTGAAGCTGACGGTCACCAACTATCCCGAGGGCAAGAGCGAGGTATTCACGGTGGAGAACAACCCCACCGACCCGGCGCAGGGCACCCACGACATTACCTTCTCCCGGCATCTGTGGATCGAGGCGGAGGACTTTATGGAGGTCCCGGTGCCCAAGTACAAGCGACTGACCCCCAACGGTCCGGAGTGCCGCCTGAAGGGCGCGTATCTGGTGCAGTGTACCGGCTGTGTGAAGGACGCGGACGGCAACGTCACCGAGGTGCTGTGCACCTATGATCCGGAGTCCAGCGGCGGTGATCCCGCCGACGGCCGCAAGGTCAAGGGTGCCACGCTCCACTGGGTGGACGCGGAGAACTGCATGGACGCGGAGGTCCGGCTGTACGACAACCTGTTTTCCGACGAGCAGCCCGACGGCCCGGACAAGGACTTCCTGGACTGCCTGAACCCGGAGAGCCTTACGGTGCTCACCGGCTGCAAGGTGGAGCCGGAGATGCGGAAGGTGGCGGAGGCGTTCGACAAGCAGGCCGACCGCACCGGCGTCAACGCGCCCACGTTCCAGTTCATGCGTGTGGGCTATTTCTGCCTGGACAACCGCGACAGCTCCGCGGCGCATATGGTGTTCAACCGCAGTGTGTCGCTGAAGGACAGCTTTAAGAAGTGAGAAAAAGCACCCCTCCGGGGGTGCTTTTTTTCATGTGTGATTTAAGCGCCGGACCTCAAAGGAGGTCTCGGCCAGGGTGCTGTCGACAGTGCCCACCTGAAGGGTCACGGTAAAGATGCCCGAAGCACTGTCGTAGCGCAGACTGACATCGCGGACCCGAAGACCCCGGGGATAGGCGGCGCTGCTGAGCAGCTTGGTGCTGCCCAGGGTAAGCTGGCCGTCGGCATCCACCTGAAAGGCGGCGCCCTCGCCCTCCACGCTGCCCAGGTCCTGAATGAAGATGTGGTCCAGACTGCCGTCCGCGCCGGGGGTCACGGTGCCGCAGAAGCGCAGCTTGTCGCTGATAACGCTGGTAAGGGTGGAGCACAGCTCCTGAGCCTCGGACAGCTGCATGGAGCTGTTATAGGTGCGGCCGGCGAAGCGGACGCCCACGGTCAGCAGGGCGCTGACGAGCAGGACGATGAGAACGGCGCACAGCAGCTCCGTCAGGGTGAAGCCGCGGCGGTCACGAAGCTTGTTCATGGCGTGACCTCCTCGTAATAGAGGCAGCCGTTGTCCTCATAGACCTGCACGGTGGTGCGGCCGCTGCGGGTGCCGCCGCCGGAGGCGGTCAGGGCGGCGGTGCCGTTCGACACCGCGCTGCTGTAGTGGAAGGAGATGTCGGCGGAACGGACCTTAGCGTTGATCTTGGCGGCGGAGACGGCGGCGGTGGTCAGAAATACGAAGGTCAGTACGATGATCAGGATGGAGACCAGCGTCTCTACCAGTGTTTCGCCGCGGGTGCTGTTCAGCTTTTTGATACGACCGCCTCCTTTTCGATGGTGGCGTTGTCCGGCGACCAGGAGATCGTTGTTGTGGTCGTGGTGACATCGCGGACCCAGCGACCGCCGCCGCTGACGGTGCTGACAGTGGGATCGGCCTTGTTTTCGCGGAGCGTCAGCACCAGGCGGCAGTCACTGTCGCCGCCGTCGGCCAGGTGCAGGACGATGGTGATGTCGTAATTGGGCGCCATGGTAAAGACGGCGGAGACATCGTCCAGCCCGTCCACGGATAGGGTGATGGTGTCGGTAAAGCTCTTGCCGCTGTCCCTGTCCACGGCGGCCTTGCCGGCCTTGAGCCATGCGGCCGTAAACCCGGTGGGTGAGGTCGTTTCGCGGCTCGTTTCGGTGGAGGTGTCATTGGTATAGGTGGTCTTCACCGTCTCCTGGACAAAGGAGGCGTTCAGGATATCATCCCGCAGCAGACGGGCCGCGGAGCTGACCGTCAGATACGCCTGCCGGGCAGCCCGGTCATTCTCCAGACGGCGGGCCGAGGAGGTGGCGGCGGTGAGGATCACCGCGCTGACCATACTGGCCGCCAGCAGCAGAAGGAGGGCCATCATTAGCGTGGCGCCCTGTTGGTTTTTCAGTTTGTGCACGGGAGGGCCTCCTTTCTGTGGTGGGTCATGGAAGGGTGTCCGGTGACGGCTCGGGCGTGGGATCGGTGCCGGAGCTGCTGCTGTCCGGGGCGGATGGATCGTCGGAGGGCGTGTCCTCCGGGTCCTTGCTGCCGGAAGCGGGGATATCGGCGTCCGGGACGGTGGGGGCACCGCCGCTGTCCGTCGTTTTGGGCACGGCGGTGAAGGCCGTGTCGGCATACAGCGGCTGGGTGATGTCCGGCGTCCAGCTGATACCGGCCTCGGGGATGTTGTGGTCCGCCAGCAGCTGTCTGAGGGCCTCCACCGAGGGGGCGGAGCCGTAGGGGACAGACAGGGGGAGCGCCTGCCCATCCACCCAGAGGGTGGCGGTCACCCGGGTGTCCTCCTCCGTCAGGGTGTAGGGAATGGACAGGGTGAAGGCGTGGCCTTCGGCGTCCGTCAATGTGACGGTGAGGGTGATCTGGCCTTGGCTGCGCCCCTTGACCGTCAGGGGACGGTAGGTGAAGGCGCTGGTGGTGTCCTTTGCCGGTGTGCCCACGGTGACGCGGAAGTCGTCGTTCTCGGCGCGGAACACGTCGGGATGGAGGACGGAGGTGTCCTCGTCGTTGGAGACGGGCATGGGCCGGAGGACGTACTCCGTGGCGTCGGCGCCGCCTTTGACGGTGACGCCGGAGACGGAGAGACCGTCAAAGGTGGCGGCGCTGCCCCGGCTGTACAGGTACAGCTTGGCACCGGCGTAGGCGGGGCGGTCGGTGTACGGCGCGCCGGAGGGCACGTCGTCCGTGAAGGCCGTGCCGTCCCGATCCATGACGCCCTGCCAGTAGACTGAGGGTTCGCCGGAGGTGTTGGCGATGCCCAGCACGCCCTGCATACGGACGGGAAGCACAAGGGGCAGCTGACTGGTGAAGATCTCGTCGCCGGGGGCGGTGTAAGTGGCGGTGACCATGGTGTGGTCCTCACCCTCACCAGCGGCGGTGAGGGTGACAGAGGCCGTACGGTCGGCCTTGGTAACGGGAACAGAGGCCGTGAGGACACTGTTGCCGTGCTGGGGCGTGACTGTCCATTTGACATCCAGTGCATTGCCGAGGCTGTCGCGGGCGGTGAGCGTCAAATTACAGGTATCGCCGACGAAGAAGTCGTCGCCGGGCAGGCCGTCCACGGAGATGTCCAGCGTGGAGGTGACGCTCACCAGCAGTCGGGCGGTATAGCCGCCCAGCGTGGCGAAGACCTCGGTAGAGCCGACCGACAGGCCGGTGAGGGTCACAGCGTAGCTGTGCCGGACGTCCGCCGGGGGCGTCTGTGCCTGCGGTACGGAGACGTCCACGATGCCGTTGCGGGAGCAGGTGATGGTGGGTGTGGCGTCAGTGCCGATGTCCTGGGTGAAGTGCAGCGACAGCGTGGCGTTGGGGGTGGTGATACGGTCCAGCGAAAGGACGCCGCTGCTCCAGTACAGGCCGCGGGAGGGCCATTCGCCGTAGTGCAGGCAGGCGGTGCCCTGGGTCAATACGGTGGGGAAGGGGTAGTCCTGTCCGCGGAGGGCTGCCGCACTGCCGGGGAAGCTGTATTTGCCGTGGGCCGACTGGCCGTTTTCCTCCGTGGTGACCCAGTGGAAGCTGCCGTCGTCGCTGCCGCCGTTCAGCAGCGCGGTGAAGCTCTTTCCGTCGATGTCCGCACGGCCGGACATCTGCTCGTAGCTCAGGGCTGTCAGGCCGTTGATGGTGTAGGGGCTGCTGCCGGTGTTCCAGGTGTACTTGGACAGATAGCTCAACTTGCCACGGAGCATATCCATCCGCGCGGTATCGGTGCTCAGCAGGGTGGACAGGGAGTAGTAGGTGTACTGTCCATTGGACTGGGTAGACTTGCCGTAGAAGGTGGGGAGGTTGCCGAAGTAGATCGCGGCGCTGCTGTCCAGGTAGTAGCAGTTGTTGATGGTCAGCCGGGCGGTGCCGCCGTTCACGCCGGCGCGGTCGGCGATGCTGCCGATGAGGGAGATGCCGGTGATGGTGCCCTCCATGGCAGGGAAGGTCACGTAGGTGTAGCAGTTGTTGTAGGTGGGTTGGCCGTCCTTGCTGCCGGAGAAGTTGGAGAAGGTGGCGGAGAAGCCGCTGCCGCCGATACCGCCGATGTACACGTAGGTGTCCGGGCCGGCCTCTGCGCCGCCCTGGGTCATCTTGACGGCCTTAGGCGTCGACTCATAGCGATCCACGAAGAAGGTGTTGGAGCCATCGCCGGTAAGGATGCGCTCGTTCAGCAGATCGTTGGCGACGGTGATGCTGCCGCCGGTGTAGCAGTCCGACACATCATAGCGGACGCCGCCCACCAGGCCGCCCACGCGGACATAGTTGCCCCACTGGGCCTTGTTCATGGCGCCGGTGTTTGCGTAGCGGTGGGTACAGTTGATATTCAGCTTGACCACGGCGGAGCACCTGTTCAGATTGGCGCTGGATACGCCCACCAGCCCGCCGATGGCGGCTTCGCCCAAGAACTGTCGGTTTTTGCTGTTGTCGGTCACGGTGTAGCCGGCGATAGCGCAGTTGCTGATGGTGCTGACCTTCGTCTTGTCCTTCAGGTTTTCATCATAGTCGTAGGCAATGCCTACCAGACCGCCCAGGGCGTAGGAGGTGGCGTAATTCTCCGGCCCGGTGGCACCGGAGGCGGGGGTGGCGTCGGTCTTGCGCTGG
>ERZ506887.1557-NODE-1557-length-11964-cov-4.456797_pt1 | contig 11964 bp, 10 predicted proteins | sample MGYA00512905_ERZ506887 | MGnify/ENA metagenome assembly ERZ506887 | reverse complement strand
TATTTATATTTGCAGTGTTTGCGGCAATATTTTATAAGCTGGCAGACAGTAAGATAAAAGAAGAAACCGCCAGGCAGCTTGAAGAAAAAAATCATTTATATGCAAATATAGCACATGATCTAAAGACACCTATTACTTCTATAGTGGGTTTTGCAAGTGCTCTTAAAAATGGAAAACTCAGCACAGAAGAAAATGTAAATGCTATAGATATCATATACACGAAAGCAAAAAGAACAGACAAGCTTATTAATGAACTTTTTTCGTATTCAAAATTAGAATCCAATGCATATGAACTTTGTTTGAAAAAGCAGGATGTCTGCGCCGTGGTCAGAGCATTACTTGCAGAAGCCTATCAGGAATTTGAAGACAGGAATATGGAACTGAAAATAGATATACCGGATACTCCCATATATTGCATGATTGACAAAATAGAATTTGAGCGGGCAATTAATAATTTAATTGAAAATGCATATAAACATAATAGACCCAAAATACAAGTTTACATCGCTGTGCAGGAATTTGAAAATATGGTACGGATTATAGTGGCAGATACTGGAAATGCCATTGATACAGCAATCGCCCAAACTATTTTCGAACCATTTATATGTGGCGATGATTCAAGAAACAGCAGCGGAGGAAGTGGTCTTGGATTGGCCATAAGCAGGAAAGCGATTGAAAAACAAAAAGGGAAGTTATATTTGTCTACGGAAATCAGTGGATATGCAAAAGGGTTTATAGTGGAAATTGGAATTTGTCGGTGGAAATGAGATTGTTGGTTACACGGAGGGGACACTTCGATAGCTGCTGCGTTCCAAACCCTCTCCGCTAAACACTCCGATGAACCTCTTAAGGCGAAAATGTCTCAGCATATACCGACACCGCCAGGTGGGGGTGCTTCGACATTTTTGAGTTTCATCTCCGTAGCTCAAAGGGTTTGGAACGCAGCAGCTATCGAAGTGTCTTCTCAGACGTAACAAATAAGAACTCATTTCCAGACAGAAATTCTTAGCGTGGTGTGTTTGACGGTAGTGTATGTTATGGTGCCAGAAGCACTAGATTGAACAATTCCCTGGTGTCCGCGCAGCCGCAAAGGAAGTTGTTTAAAAACACATCCAACTTTTCTTTATTTTCAGTCCTTTCCAGACTTTATTCTTGCTAAATTATATCGTTTTCCCTTGCAAAAGTTTTTCTTGAAGCTGTCTGTACTGCATTTTAGTTGCTTTACTTGCCAATAAAAATTATATACTAACTTTGCTGTACGATCTATATTTAGGTCACAGTTATTCATTTAAGTTTCAAAAGGTGTTATGGTTTCTTCCGAATCCATAACACCTTTTTTAATACATTTCTTATTTTATATCACTATTTTGTTTTCTTATTTTTAACAACCCATTTGCCATATACTTTTTTTGTCATCCCGTTATCTTTATATGTTTTATATGCTCTAATACGTACATAGTACTTTTTCTTAGATTTCAAACTCTTTTTAGTATATGTTTTTTTCGATTTTGCTATATCGATTATCTTCGCACCTTTAAAATTCAATTTAGTGCTTATCTGTATTTGATAACCTGCAACACTTGAATCTTTTTTCCATAACATTGTCAATTTTTTCTTTCCTGCTGTAACTTTTAGGGATGAAACTTTCGATACTGTAGGAATCTTAACTTTCTCCAGTGTTGGATTTGTATCATCATTATCTCTATTATCATCAGCCTTTGGACTAACAACAATAGATATATTTTCTTCCTTTTTTACTCCATCCACAATATAAGAAACAGTCCATGATGTATTTGATACTGAAAGTGGGGATGTTGTATTTACAGAATAAGCAACATTTTTTTCTGTCGTATATTCCTCATAGCCGTTCGACCATTTATTCAAGAATTTTGCATCAACTGATAACCCTGTTTTATCAAATTTCTCGCCTTCAATGTATGTTAGTTTTGTTGGATTTGATGCAATAACAATGCTATCCAATGTTGTTGATACAATATACGATTCAACTATAATCCCTTGTTGCGTTGTTTTGGTAATTCCACCATCTTCAAATGAAATAGTTATAGAATTATCTTGCGCTGAAAGCGGTGTTGTAGTATCAACTGTATATGATACATTTTCATATTCTCCTATATCCTGTGAACCATCCGACCACATTTGCTCGTATGTAGCATTAACCTTCATACCTACCTTACTAAAAGTTTCGCCTTCCTTATAAACAGTCTTTGTAGGTGGTGTTACAATCGAAATACTTTTCAATGATTTTGATTCTATAATCGGATTAACTGTTATATTCTGTGTTGCCGTTTTTGTAACGCCATTCTCTTCATAAGAAATAGTCACGAATGTATCATCATAAATTAAAGGTGTCATTTTATCCACAGTAAAATTTGTAACTACTTTTTCTTCTGTATCTGTTGAATTATCTTTATATGTATTTAAGTAAGTTGCCAATACCACCATTCCTGTAGCAGAAAAAGTATCGCCTTCTGTATATATTACCTTTGTTGGTTGTTTTGTTATGCTTATTCCCAGCAATTCTGTTGAAACTGGAATTTCATTATCCAGTAATGTTAAATCGGCTAATATTTGAGAATCTACATTAAATGTTGAAATACTTGTATATCCTTTGGCTGAATTGCATTTGCTTTTTATATCTGAATATACACTAGATGTTAAGAAATTATCATTTGTTTTAAGAACATCTATAATCCATTTATATGCATCTGCACTTGCCTTATCACTCAATGCATTTCCAGAAACGATTAACTCACGAACTGTTTGCCCATCTGCTCTATCTATCTCGTCCTGCACGACACTTAAATAACCCAATATTTTATTTGCACAATTGAACGTGGACGTACTTGTGTATCTTTTGGCTGAATTGCATTCATTCTTAATATCACCATAAACAAACGATGTTTTATATTTTTCATTTGTATTTAACACATCTACAAGCCACTTATAAGCATCAACAGATGCATAATCATCAATGGTCTTTCCATATTCCATCAAATCACTAACCGACTTTGTATCATTTTCATTTATATAGTCCTCAAGATTTAATAAATAACCAATAATCTTATTTGCACAATTAAATGTTGAAATACTTGTATATCTCTTGGCTAAATTACATTCACTTTTTATATCGCTATAAACATATGAAGCGGTATATTTCTCATTAAAATTACTCACTTTAGTCACCCATACATACGCCTCTGAGCTTGAATAATCTGTAATAGAATTACCTTCACTAATTAATTCTTGAAGTGTAAACAAGTCTGTCGTATTATCAACACCTTCTGCATGAGCTGATATACCACTTGGTATAAGTATGATTACTGCTAATAAAATAGCCAAAATTTTTTTCATTGTTAACCGCTCCCTTCATATATTTTAATGATTACTACACATCCAAGTTCCAACACATTATACCATATCAGACATCTAAAATCCATCAAAACGATTTTGATGATAACTATAGCAAGTCGTTCATCTCTCATTATTTAACAAAACATAAAACAATATCTTTCGAGAATCTTTAAACGGTCTTTCCTATCGTATTGTTTTGAAATTGCTTGATGGAACGAATCCTATACGTCTGGCACAACGTGGAGGAATTTGTTATGAGGGTTTGCCAATGTACAGAAGGAACTGTCTGGTTTCCTATGGGGAGGGTCTAGCGGGAGGCTCCGGAGAATCCGTTCCGTAGCCGTTAGAGCGTGAGGTGCGAGCCCCTCTGGGCGACACGCCTCAGGCTCTTACGGATACGTGAACTAGTCGCAGGTGCCGGAAGCGGCTCCCCATAGGGAACCAGACAGTTCCTTCGTCCCCCTCGCCCCCCTCGCCCATCACAAATTCCAATTTGACCAAACTCCTTTTCTCCTATATAATAGCCTATATCAACACTTGTTTTAACTTTTACCAGATAATAGAAAGGATTTTATTAATGAAAAAAATAGGAATTATCGGGGCTATGGATGAGGAAGTTGCCGGTTTAAAAAAAGAAATGAATGTTACTTCTACTACTACCATGGCTTCTATGGAATTTTTAGAAGGCAGCCTTCTTGGCAAAGATGTGGTTGTTGTGCGAAGTGGCATCGGTAAAGTAAATGCGGCTGTCTGTGCTGAAATATTGGCAGGTATTTTTAAGGCAGATGCTATTATTAATACAGGAATCGCCGGTTCCCTGAATGCCAAAATTGATATTGGAGATATTGTTATTTCTTCCGATGTGCTTCATCATGATATGGATGCTACAGGTTTTGGTTATGATTTAGGGCAGATTCCGAGAATGGATGTACTCTCTTTTCCAGCTGATAATACTTTGATCCAGACTGCAAAAGATGTGTGCGAAAAGGTAAATCCGGAAATTCACACTCATATCGGCCGTATTGTCAGTGGTGATCAGTTTATCTCTGATAAACAGGTAAAGAATAGAATTATAACTAATTTTCAAGGTTATTGTACGGAAATGGAAGGCGCAGCCATTGCCCAGACAGCTTACTTAAACCACATTCCATTTGTAATTTTAAGAGCTATCTCTGATAAGGCAGATGACAGTGCAACTGTGGATTATCCTACTTTCGAAAAGAAAGCGATTGAACATTCTGTGAATTTAGTAAAAGGAATGTTAGAAATACTTTAGAAAAAAGTTCTTAACTCTCAAAGCCTACACTGTTGTGATTTCACTCTGCATCTTACACTCAAAAAATGCATTTTACAATTTAAAATATTGTTAAACTTAGAAATCCTATTTATAATCACCTTATCAAAGAAAGGAATGATAATTATGGTTGGATTTATTTTATTAGGATTATTTGTTGTAATTGAAATTGCATTACTTGTTGTTACTTTTACGAAGCAACAAGAAAAGAAGTGCTGGCTTCAAAACCGTGTAATATTCCGAGTGGGAGAAACAGTTCTTTTTTTTCTGGCACTTCTTCTGCCACAGGCTGCATGGGATTTTAGATTTAAATTGTGCTTTTTCATTTTAATCATACGTGTAGCCACAGCACTGATCATTTATGCAATAAAACGTAAAAAAGTAACTGGCAGTAAGTCAAAGATTGGTGCCGTAGCAAATATGATTTTTGGCATTTTACTTCTTGCACTTTCTTTAACACCGGCATTTCTTTTTACTGGCTATCAAGGGCTTCCAACTACCGGTTCATATGAGGTAAAGCATATCTCAGCTATTCTTACAGATGAAAGCAGAACGGAAACTTTTGAAACAGACGGTTCTAAAAGAGAAGTTCCAGTACACTTTTATTATCCCGAAACAGAAATTGCTGACGAAAACAGCTTTCCTCTAGTAATATTTTCACATGGAGCATTTGGTTATTACCAAAGTAATTCTTCCACATATATGGAACTTGCAAGTCATGGATATGTTGTAATAAGCTTAGATCATCCTTATCATAGTTTTTTTACACAGGATACAACAGGCAAACTTATCACTGTAAACTCCAATTTTTTGCAAGAAGTAATGTCAATCAATGCTGAAAATGTTTCAGAGGAAGAACTTCTGGAATTATCCCATAAGTGGCTGACTATACGTACAGAAGATATTAATTTTGTTTTGGATGGTGTAGAAACAGCAATATCAGAAGGAATTTTATCAGATGCATGGTATACTCCATCGAAAGATACAGCAGATGAGATTTTAAAAGTCCTTGCAATGGCAGATGTTGAAGAAATTGGTTTAATGGGACATTCTCTTGGAGGTGCAGCAAGTGTGACCGTAGGAAGAGAGCGAAATGATATTGATGCTGTTATCGACCTTGACGGAACTATGCTCGGTGAACAATTAGCCTATGAAAATGGTGAATATCAGTATTACGATGATCCTTATCCTGTGCCAGTCTTATCCATTGATAATGAAGAACATTATATGCTGGGAAAAGAAGGGGCAAGCACAGGGACAAGTTACGTGAATACTCAGGTACTTGAAAACGCTGTTGAAAGCAAACATACCTATTTCGCCGGCAGTGGTCATATGAATTTTACTGACCTGCCATTATTTTCACCGGCTCTTGCGTCATTACTTGGAACAGGAAACATTGATGAAACTGAATGTATTGAAACAATGAATGAAATCATTCTTGAATTTTTTAATTGTTACTTAAAAGATGAGGGGGAAGCAATTATAAAAGAAAGCTATTGATAATGTGAAAAATCCCTCAATTGCAAGTTACAGGGAGCAATGAATGGAAATAAAAATCTTGAAAATCGGGAAAACTCAACCAGAACAACTGGAAATTCGTTGTCATGAGGTGACTGAAACGGTTAGAGAAATTGTAACCTTTGTTAATTCCAGACAGGGACAATTGACTGGAATTATTGAAGGAAAACAATATGAAATTCCAGTAATAAATATTCACTATATTGAAGCTGTAGACAATAAAGTTTTTATCTATTGTTTTAAACACATATATGAAAGTCGGCAAAAGTTGTATGAATTAGAAGAAATTTTAAAAGAAAAACATTTTTTGCGAGTTTCTAAATCACTCATAGTAAATTTGATGAAAATCAAAGCAATAAAACCGGCATTAAACGGCCGGTTTATTGCTGTTCTACAAAATGGCGAGGAAATCATTATTTCCAGAAAGTATGTGCCGAATTTAAAGAAAGCACTGAAAGGTGGTGATTCTTAATGCATGGAAAGGAATTCTTAATTAATTTAATAACCACATATTTCGCCTTAGTTACAATGATTACTATAGCAATACTTATTCTTGGCTCCTATTTTGCACCAGAGGCAAGTTTTGGATATATAGCATTTGCCTCCCCTCTTATTTACGGAGCTTGCGGTGTTATTCCAACTGCTGTCATGTATTCAAAGCGGGAGCTTACAATGAAAGAGATTGTTATCCGTAAGATAATACAATTTTTCTTGGTTGAAGGAATTGTTCTGGCTGTTACTTTTCAAAGCCTTGATATTCATACAGAACAAAGCAAAGTTTTAATCTCTATGGCAATCTGTGTTTTCATTATCTTTATTCTTGCTCATATAATTAGCTGGGTTCAAAATTATATGTCTGCCAGACAAATGACAAAAGAACTTATCATATTCCAACAAAATGTTAAATGACGAATTTACAAAACCTTTTGTCGCTGGTTTTTTTATGTATACTATAATTAATTAAAATTATGGAGGTTGTTATGAATACTGTAAAAATATTAATTATAGAAGATGACCCTGATATTAACCAACTGCTTTCTAAAATCATGGAAAAGCAAGGTTACAAAACCGTACAGGCCTTTTCTGGTTCTGAGGGAAAGCTTCGACTTGACACGGAAAAATTTGATTTACTTTTACTAGATTTAATGCTTCCCGGAATCATGGGCGAGGATTTAATTAAAGAAATACGGTCGAGCAGTAATATTCCTATTATCGTGCTTTCCGCTAAATCTTCCTTAAAAGACCGGGTAGATGTGCTAAATCTTGGTGCCGATGATTATTTAACAAAACCTTTTGAAAATGAAGAAGTGGTTGCCAGAGTAAGCGGAGCATTACGCCGTTATAAATATTATTCCTCTCAGACCGAACCTTCCGTACCTGAGATATTGACCTTTAAAAATTTAAAGCTTCATGTTGAAAACAGGGAGGCTAAGTTAAAAGATGTAACTCTCTCCTTAACCGTACATGAATTTGATATTCTTGCTTTATTAATGAAAAACCCCGGAAAAGTTTATTCCAGAGAAAGCCTGTATGAAGAAATCTGGAAGGGCGGTTATTATGGTGAAGACAATACCGTAAACGTACATGTAAGCAATTTAAGGAAAAAACTCTCATCTATTGACAATGAAGAATATATTTCCACTGTATGGGGAATCGGTTTTAAACTGGCATCTTCTTTATGATTTCTTTAAACTTTCTTGAGGACTTATTAAATCCTTTGAATATATAATTGTAACATAAACGGAACATGTTACGAAAATAATTCAAAAAGGAGTAAACAAATGAATGAATCAATAATTATTAAATCTGACCAATTAACAAAAACCTACGGTAATACAACTGTGTTGGATCATGTAGATATTACAATTCCAACAGGAAGCATCTATGGGCTGGTGGGAAATAACGGTGCTGGAAAAACTACCCTGTTTAAAATTCTTGCAGGACATATTTTTCCTAGTTCCGGTAACTATACTCTTCTGGGTGCCAGTAATAAATCGGAATATGATGCAATGCGAAAAAGATGCGGCTGTATTATTGAGAATCCGGGGTTCTTTCCTAAAATGACTGCAAAACAGAATTTAGAATATTATCGGATTCAAAGGGGAATTCCCGGTGAAAATGTAGTAACTGATACTTTGGCACTGGTGGGCCTCACGGACGCATCCAATAAACGTTTTAAGAATATGTCCCTTGGCATGAAGCAGCGATTAGGTCTTGCTTTGGCACTGATGGGAGAACCTGAACTGTTGATTTTAGATGAGCCTATCAACGGACTGGATCCATCCGGTATTATTGAAATCAGAAATCTGCTACTTAAATTAAACAGGGAAAAACATATTACCATTTTGATTTCCAGCCACATTTTAACAGAACTGGAGCATGTTGCAACCCACTATGGCATTTTAAGCCAGGGAAAATTATTAGAAGAAACCACTGCTGAAAAGCTGCGTGAGAAATGTCAATCTTACCTTGAAATCAAATTAACCAATGCCCAAAAATATGCTGCTCTTTTAGAAAGCAAACTGCATTGTACAAATTTTAAAATATTACCCAATAATGTTGTTCATGTTTACGGCAAAATTAATGATATTTCAAGTTACAGCCGCCTTGCTGTGGAATCTGGAATTGGTTTATTAGCCTTTAACCAGAAAGAAATTTCTTTTGAAAACTATTATATGCACCTGATTGGTTCTGAAACTCAGGATATTACGATTGGAAAAGGAGAATGTTAATATGTTAAATTATTTAAAAAGTGAACTCTACAGAGTATTTCATTCCTCAGGAATATACCTTTTTATTGGTATCTGTTCCTTACTTGTACTTGCAATGAATTTAATTTTATGGGGCTTTAATCTGAAAACGGAAAATTTTTATTATGCAAACATTGATTTTTCCTTTTCCATGTTAACCTCCGATATGAATATAGTATTGTTTCTGACTGCTGCTCTTGCCTCTATTATCACGGTTGATGAATTCAAGTTCCGTACTATAAATAACAGCATTGCCTTTGGAATCTCCAGAATTAAAATCTACATTTCTAAAATTCTGGTTGCATTATTGGCATCTTTACTTTGCTTAGCTATCGTTGAAGGTGTGCTTATTGGAAGCGGCTACCTACTTTTAGACAGCAGTAACTTCCATGCCTTAACGGAACTTCTCATTGGAACTGCTGCATGTATACCTTCCTTTATTGCAAGTTTAATAGCATTTATTAGTTTGTATTTGCTTCTTAGTAATATGACTTCCAGTATTTGGACCTGGATTGGTATTATTGTAGCATTTCCTACAATTACCTCCCTGTTAGGAATGAAAATCAAATTCTTTGACTGGCTTAGCAGTTGGCTAATCTTTAATATAGTCGGTGCTTCTACCCTGGATGAAAACCAAATGCTTATTTATATGTGGTCATCTGCCAAGGGAATGCAGCATTGCCTGCTGGCAGGATTTTTAGGAATTGTCATATTTCTCATATTTGGTATATTGACATTTAGAAAAAAAGAAATATAAGAGGGATCACCATGATATACTTACTGATATTAGTTTGCTGTATTGCCATCATTTATATTATAAAATATTATTTTTTAACCGCAAATTTAAAAAATGCCAGAAATCAACTGGACGAAATAAAGCAAAATCCGGCCCAAAACCGGATTCTGCTTTTTTCCTATCCCAGCAAAGAAGCAGAAAAACTCCTCTGCACCATCAATGAATACATTACCGTCTGCACGCAAAAGCAGACTGCTTCCATGAACAGAGAACATAATTTGAGAAATGAGATTGAAAATATCAGTCACGATTTAAGAACACCTTTAACAGCAATTCTTGGATATATTGAATTGTTAGATAAAGAAGAACTATCTGAGGAAAATAGAGAATCCTTAGAAATCATAGAAAAGAAATCACGATATCTCCAAAGGCTGATAACGAATTTCTATGATCTTTCCCGATTGGAATTAAACGATTACCACCTTAATCTGGAAACCATTGATTTAACCAGATTTTCCAGAGAGACCATGCTTTCTCATTTTCAGGAATTTGAACAGAAACATTTACATGTAAATTTAGAACTTGGAAGCTCTCCTATTGCTATTCTAGCCGATTACGGAGCCCTTGAGCGAATTTTTTCTAATGTGATTCAGAATGCTTTTCGCTACGCAGAAAACTATTTTTATGTTTCCTTAAAGCAGGCAACCGACTCCGTTTCTCTGATATTTGAAAATGATACCACTACTTTATCAGCTGAAGATGCAGCTCATTTATTTGAACGTTTTTATGTAAAGGATACTTCCCGTACTGCCCAAAGCACAGGTCTTGGACTGACCATTACCAAGCTTCTGACAGAGGCTATGGAAGGTAATGCAAATGCTGTTCTTGAAAATAATAACCTGCAGTTAATATTTACATTTCAATATAGCAACAAAAAAAGCTAATATCTTTCATAGACATTAGCTTTTTTGTTCTATTTACTCAATGCGATCACCACATGACGATATGGTTCTTCCCCTTCACTGTAAGTAGAAACATATTTATCGTTTTGTAATGCGGAATGAATAATTCGTCTTTCATATGCATTCATCGGCTCTAAGGTAACTGGTTTCTTGGTGCGTTTTACCTTGTAAGCTAAGTTTCTTGCAAGATTTTCAACGGTCTCTCTTCGACGCTTACGATAGTTTTCCGTATCCATTTTTACATGAATATATTCTTCGGTATCTTTGTTTGCCACAATACTTACTAAATACTGAATGGCATCTAAGGTTTGTCCTCTTTTTCCTATTAAGATACCCATATCTGTTCCCTTTAACTCAATATCCATGTTTTTTGACTCTTCATCGTAAGTTAGTTCAACCACGACTTCCATATTCATTGCCCGAAACATTTCGTCTAAGAAAGAACGTACCTTATCTTCTAAGGTTTCTTTTTTTCTTGCTTTTATAATTGCTTTTTTGCTGTTAATACCTAAAAATCCTGTACTTCCTTTTTCAATTACTTCATATTCCAGTTGTTCACTGGTAACCCCAAGCTGAATAAGAGCTTCTGTAATTGCGTCATCTACTGTTTTTGCTGAAATCTGGATATACTCCATTTTTACTACCCCCTATTTCTTATTCTTCTCGTCATACTTCCTTACCATATTCGCTTTTGCTGCTATACTATCTGGATTTGCAGATGCTTTCTTGTAATACTCATTTGCCTTGCGCAGCTGTTCTTCCTTTTCTTTCTGTGACAATCCGGAAGATTCCATTGATCTGGTATTCATTTTTGCTGCTTCTGCCATTGCTTTTTCTGTAAAACTTTGTTTTTTCTTCTTTTTTCCTGCTTTTTCTATATTTTTCTTGATTTCTTCATCAAAATCAATTTTTTCAATATGCTTGTTTGTAATCACCTGAATTACAGACCTTACTACCGGACCGGCAATCCAGTAAAGCCCAACCCCCACTGGCAATGTATAACAAAATACTGCTGACATGATCGGCATGGTATAGTTCATCATCTTCATGGAAGACATCATTGGATTATTTTCCTGACCTTCCATCTGTGGCTGCGGCATCAATTTAATATTGATCAACTGGGTAACTGCCGCAAGTACCGGAATTGCAATTGCTCCCAATACTAAAGCATAAGAGCCCGTCTTAATTGCCTGTGAAATAATATGGGACGGGGAATTTAAAATGCTAATTCCCAGAAAATTGTTATACTGTCCTAACTGATCAATGGTTGCTGCAATATCATTTCGGATATCCAGAACTGCCTGGCAGTCTGCCATAAAGCAGCCGTTTTCA
>ERZ506887.1548-NODE-1548-length-12004-cov-4.586409_pt1 | contig 12004 bp, 8 predicted proteins | sample MGYA00512905_ERZ506887 | MGnify/ENA metagenome assembly ERZ506887 | reverse complement strand
GCCGGAATCTTTCCGGAAAATTCTATGTGCTCATCCATGGGAAGAAAGCCCCGATTTTAGGCCGAATCTGCATGGATCAGATGATGGTGGACGTCACCGGTATTCCCGGAGTGAAGGTAGGCAACCGGGTCACCTTAGTGGGCACCGACGGGGACGAAACCATCACCATGGAAGCCATTTCGGCTCTGGCCGACAGTTTCAACTATGAATTCGTCTGCGGCATCAGCCGCCGGGTGCCCCGGGTGTATTTGCAGGGCGGCAAACCCGTTCGCTCCGTCCACTACCTGCTGGACGCGTTTCTGTAAGGAGGAACACAATGTCTCAAAAACCCAAGGGCAGCCATTCGGCTCTGACCGTGGTGCTCACCGTTCTGATCGTTCTCATGCTGGCGGCTACTGCCTTCCTGATTTACCTGTGCATTGACCTGGTGAACAAGGAAGCGGATGTGAAGCCCAGCCAGGACAGCTCCCTGGTGCTGCCCACCCAGCCCTCTCAGCCTGAGACCACCACCGTGCCGGAGACTACCGTTCCGCCTACCACGGAAGCCCCGGAGCCGGAGCATGTGGTGGCTACGGCCAGTATCTCCACTCAGGGAGATCTTCTGATGCACAAGCCGGTGTTTGACACCTGCCTGCAAAGCAACGGCACCTACGATTTCAGTTCCATTTTCCGCTATGTCAAGGATATCGTGTCCGGTCTGGACTACGCCATCGCCAATCTGGAGACCACCTTCGGCGGCGACGATTACCCCTATCAGGGCAATCCCGCTTTCAACTGTCCCGACGCGCTGATCGACAGCGTAGTGGACGCGGGCTATGACATGCTGCTCACCGCCAACAACCACGCGGGCGACACCATGGCGTCGGGCATCACCCGCACCGTGGAGATCATCCGCGGCAAGGGACTGACCGCCCTCGGCTCCCAGCTGAACGCCGACGAGCCGAAATACGCCGTGGTGGACGTAAACGGCATTAAAATCGGCATGGTGTGCTACACATGGGCATACAGCAGCAACGGCACCTCCTTCTCCCTCAATGGTCTTACCCCCATCAAGGACGAGGGGCAGATGAACTACTTTCTCAACAACGACCCCGGCAAGCTGTACACCGCGTCGGAACAGATTCTGGAACAGATGAAAGCGGACGGTGCGGAAGCCACCATGATGTTCATTCACTGGGGCGTGGAATATAACATCAAGGAAAATTCCCTTCAGGACACCATGGCGCAGAAGCTGTGCGATCTTGGCTTTGACGTGATCGTGGGCGGGCATCCGCATGTTGTTCAGCCGGTGGACCTGCTTACCAGCACCGTTGACCCTGACCACAAGACCGTGGTCATCTACTCTCTGGGCAACGCCGTATCCAACCAGAGAAACGGCTATATTCAAGCCGCGCCTCCCTACTATACGGAGGATGGCATTCTGTTCACCGTCACCTTTGAAAAGTATTCCGACGGAGCCGTGTATCTGCAAAGCGTGGACGCGCTGCCCACATGGGTGAACATGCGCACCGACGGGGCGAAGCAATATAACATCCTGCCGCTGGACGAGGACAATGAAGATCAGTGGGCAGAGCTGTTCAACCTGAACGACGCCATGCTGTCCTCCGCGAAGAAGTCCATGGAGCGCACGGACTCCATCGTCGGCGCGGGCATGGAAAAATGCCGGACGTATCTGGAACAGCAGAAAGCCGACCGGGAAGCCTACTATCAGGACCTGGCCAGCCATCCGGAAACCTACGTTCCAAGCACCGTTCCGGAGGAAACCGCCGGGGAAACCATCCCGGAAACCACCGCCGTCACCGCTCCTGCGGCATAACAAACCCTACCCAAATACCGTGCCGCGGCAAACGTCAGTTCTGCCGTGGCACGGTTTTCGTCTGCCGGAACGGAAAACGAAACTTTCCCGGGAAAAAACGGATATAATCCATTGACATTGCAAAAATTTACGGTATAGTAGTATCTGTCGTATTTCGGCGTAAAACAAAATCTTGGAAGAAACGGGGGAGGATAATGTCCAAGGAACTCATCAGACTCCAGGACCTGACCATGGAGTTCGACGGGGAGCGTATTCTCGACGGCATCAATCTTTATTTCAACGATCACGAATTCCTCACACTGCTCGGCCCCTCCGGCTGCGGCAAGACCACAACGCTTCGGATCATCGGCGGCTTTCTGACGCCTACTTCCGGCACGGTGACGTTTGACGGGAAGGTCATCAACGACGTTCCGCCCTACAAGCGGCAGATCAACACCGTGTTCCAGCGTTATGCCCTTTTTCCGCATCTGGATGTGTACGACAACGTCGCTTTCGGCCTGAAGGTAGCAAAGCTGCCCAAGGACGAAGTTGACCGCAGGGTCAATGAAATGCTGGAAATCGTCAGCCTGAAGGGCTACGAAAACCGCAGCGTGGACAGTCTGTCCGGCGGCCAGCAGCAGCGTGTTGCCATCGCCCGGGCATTGGTCAACCAGCCGAAGGTGCTGCTGCTGGACGAACCGCTGGCAGCGCTGGATCTGCGCTTGCGCAAGGACATGCAGATCGAGCTGAAACGCATCCAGCAGACCACCGGCATCACGTTCATCTATGTCACCCACGATCAGGAGGAAGCCCTTTCCATGTCCGACACCGTGGTGGTCATGGACAAGGGACGGATACAGCAGATCGGCAGACCTGAGGATATCTATAATGAGCCGAAGAACGCCTTTGTGGCGGACTTTATCGGCGAAAGCAACATCCTGGACGGCGTCATGCTGGAAGACTTCAAGGTCCGGTTCTTCGGCCGGGTCTTTGAGTGCGTGGACAAGGGCTTCGCCCCCAACGAGCCGGTGGACGTTGTCATCCGCCCGGAGGACATTGACATCGTGAAGCCCGCGGAGAGTCATCTCGTCGGCACCGTCACGGGCATTACCTTCAAGGGTCTTAACTACGACATCATCGTGGAGTTCAAGGGCTTCAAATGGCTCATCCAGACCACGGACTACCACGGCGTGGGCGAGACCATCGGCATCCGCCTGAACCCGGAAGACATTCACATCATGCACAAGAGCGAATATTCAGGTCTCTTTGGCGACTACAGCTCCTACTCCGCCGAGTATGACGAGCTGACGGAGGATGCCGAAGATGAAGAAGAATAAGTCTGTTCTGCTCAGCACCCCGTATTTGATATGGATGGTGGTATTCACGCTGATCCCTCTGGGCGTGGTGTGCTACTATGCCCTTACTGACCCGTCTACGGGGGAATTCAGCCTTGTGAACCTGCGAGGGCTGAATCTGTACTGGGGCGTTCTGTGGCAGTCCATCTTCTACGCGGTGGCGTCGGCTTTCATCTGCCTGCTGCTGGGCTACCCCATGGCCTACTACATCGCCCACCGAAGCCAGACCGCTCAGAAGTTCCTGTATATGCTGGTGATGCTGCCCATGTGCATGAGCTTTCTGCTCCGCACCCTCGCATGGGTCGGATTGCTGCAGGACACCGGCATCATCAACAATATTCTCGACGCCATCGGCATCGGCCGGCTGCGGCTCATCCGTACCCCCGGCGCGGTCATTCTGGGCATGGTGTATAACTATCTGCCCTATATGATCCTGCCCCTGTACGGCGTCATCGTCAAAATCGACCCCCGGCTCATTGAAGCGGCGGAGGATCTGGGCTGCAACAGCACGCAGGTGTTTTCCCGGGTGGTGCTGCCGCTGAGCGTTCCCGGCATTCTCTCCGGCATGACCATGGTGTTCGTCCCGGCGGTGTCCACCTTCTATATCTCCCAGAAGCTGGGCGGTACGGACACGGTGCTCATCGGCGACGTGATCGAGCGCCAGTTCAAGCAGGGCAACAACCCCAATCTGGGTGCGGCGCTGAGTTTGGTGCTGATGATCCTTGTATTCATCTGCACCGGCATCATGAACCGCTTCGGCGGCGGCAATGAGGAAGGCGGTGTCATCGTATGAAAAGAGCCAACCGCATTCTCACCATCCTGATTTTCATTTTCCTGTACGTCCCCATGGCAGTGCTGATCGTGGCGTCGTTCAATACAGGCAAGGACGTTACCCAGTTTGAAGGGTTTACCCTGCGGCAGTACGCCCGTCTGTTTCAGGACAGGACGCTGTTAAAGCTGCTGGGTAACTCCCTGCTCGTCTCGGTTCTTGCCAGCTTCATCGCCACGGTCTTCGGCACGGTGGCGTCACTGGGCATCTACAACCTGAACCCCAGACTGCGCAAGGCTGCCATGACGCTGACCAACATCCCCATGACGAATCCGGATATCGTCACCGGCGTGTCCCTTTCCCTGCTGTTCGTCTTCGTGGGGACCCGGATGCTGGGGCAGCGGAACAGTCTGACCTTCTGGACGCTGCTCATTGCCCACATCACCTTCAACCTCCCCTACGTGATCCTGAACGTCATGCCGAAACTCAAGCAGACGGACAGCTCCCTCCGGGACGCGGCCATGGACTTGGGCTGCACGCCCCTGCAGGCGTTTTTCAAGGTGACGCTCCATGAGATCGCCCCCGGCATCGTGTCCGGCGCTATTATGGCGTTCACCATGAGTCTGGACGATTTTGTCATCAGCTATTTTGTCAGCGGGCTGGATTTTGTGACCCTTCCCGTGGAAATCTATTCCTACACGAAAAAGCCCCTCCATCCGAAAATCTACGCCCTGTTCACCCTGCTATTCCTGCTGATTCTGGTGCTGATGGTCACCATGAACCTCATTCAGCTCCGCGGGGACAAAAAACGAGCCGCTGCCCACAGCGGGGTATAAAGGAGAATTATCATGAAAAAAGGGATTTCCGTTATTCTTGCCGTCTTGCTTGCCGTGAGCTGCCTGACCGGTCTTTCCGGCTGCGGCAGCAGTAAAAAGACCACCCTGTACGTCTACAACTGGGGTCAGTACATCTCCGAGGGCGACGACGGCTCTCTGGATGTAATCGCCGCCTTTGAGGAAGCCTACCCCAACATCCGCGTGCAGTATTCCACCTATGACTCCAACGAGATCATGTACTCCAAGCTGTCCAACGGCGGCATCACCGTGGACGTGATCATCCCCTCCGACTATATGATCGGCCGGATGGTGCAGGAGGGTATGCTGGAGGAGCTGAACTTCGACAACATCCCCAACTACCAGTATATCGACGATTCCTTCAAGAACACCTCCTACGACCCGGAGAACAAGTATTCCGTCCCCTACACCTGGGGCACCGTGGGTATCATCTACAACACCAAGTACGTGGACGAAGCCGATGTCACCGGCTGGGAACTGCTGTGGAACGAGAAGTACGCCGGAAAGATCCTGATGTTCGACAACTCCCGGGACGCCTTCGGCATTGCCGAGTACCTGCTGGGCTACGACGTGAACACCACCGACGAGGTCGAGCTTCAGGCCTGTGCCGCCAAGCTGGCGGAGCAGAAGCCCGTGGTGCAGCAGTACGTCATGGATCAGATTTTTGACGCCATGGAAAACGAGGAAGCGTGGATCGCCCCCTACTACGCCGGCGACTATCTGACCATGGTGGAAGAGAACCCCGATCTGGCTTTCTACCGTCCCACGGCGCAGGGCTACAACATGTTCATCGACGCTATGTGCATCCCCACCTGCTGCCAGGAGAAGGAGGCGGCGGAAGCCTTCATCAACTTCCTGTGCAGCCCGGAGATTTCCTCCGCCAACATGGAGTTTTTGGGCTACAGCGTCCCTTCCACCGCGGCGAAGGAGCTGATGGATCCGGAGGTCGCGGGCAGCAAGGTCGCCTACCCCGACGCGGACACCCTCACCACCGGCACCAGCTTCAACTTCCTGCCGGAGGAAACCTCCCGGTATATGGAAAGCCTGTTTATGGAAGTCCGCAACGGCTGATGGGCTTTTGACCTGCCAAAAAAAGTTCGTATAAACAGAAAAATCCCGTCCGCAGATTGCGGACGGGATTTTTCTATGCCAATTTCCGATTAAATCGCATTCCCCGGCTTTGCGGGCTGGCCGACTTCGCTTTGAATCGGGCGCACCATGCAGAACTGTTTCAGATGAAAATGCTTTTCCAGAACCTCGTAAATCTCAAACCCCAACTGCTGGTATAGCGTCACGTTGTGGGGATTGTGGGTCTCCAGCGACATCATCATGTGATGCCTGTCCGCATAATCCACCGCCGCCTTCAGCAGCTTCACCGCAATGCCGTGGTGCTGCATCTGGGGGTCTACCGCCAGATAGATCACATGGAGACGGTTGTCCTCGTGGAGCTGGGTCGTCCAGTGGGAGTTCAGGTAATCCCGGGCGGCAAAAAAGTGGAACAGAGTTTTGAGCGACGGGTCTTCCTTGATCAGCCATGCGTCCGTCTGCAATTCCGCTTCCAGCTCCGTAAAGTAGTATTGGAGGAAATGGTACGGCTCGGTCTCGTCGGAAACGACCAGAAGGCCGTTCAAATCCGGGCTGTCGGCAAAAATGTCGCAGTTTTTGTAGAATTCCTCCATGTCGCAGGCAAAGAGCTTCGGCAAAAGCTTCTTGCGGATATCCTCGTTGGGAATCAGGGTCTCGTACAGCGGGTCGGAGGCAAAGCACTTGTTCAGCAGTGCCTGAAGCTTTGGCAGGTCTTTTTTTGTAACTTTATATAATTCGCTTTCCATATATTCGTTCCTTTATCTTGGGAGGCAGTCGCGGAGCATCCGCTTCATTTCCTCCACACTGATGTTCAGACTGCCCACCAGATCCCGGTAGGCGCCCTCCTGCGCGGCGGCCGCGCCTTGCAGGAAGGCCGCTTCCGCGGTGTAGTCCGTAATGCCCTTGGCTTTCTTTTCCAGCAGGCTCTTGACCGTTGCATAGAGGTTGATATACCCCACGATCCGGCGGTAGCCCCATTTCAGGCGCTCCTTGGGCTGGGAAAATACGTACTGGGTGAAGTGGCGGTACACCCGCTGCTCAAACAGGAAGGCATAGCGGTTATTGTCGATCTCGTAGAGCTTTCGCAGTGCCGCGGAGAGATTTCCCTCCGCTAAGCTGCCCGCCGCGCCGTGGAGCAGTTCAAGGCTTTGCTGCAAGCTTTCCTGAGGAAACTGGACGTTACCGTACCAGTCGATGCGGACAAAGGTGTCCTGGGTCTGCTGGAACAGATTCAGCAGCTGCCGTTCCAGTCGACCGGCGTCCTCGTCGGGTGCCTGTCCCCGGTTGATGGCCGCCGCCCGGTCATAGACCTGCTGGGCAAGCGCCGCCGCTTCATCCAGCGCCTGGGCAAGGCTCTCGCCGTCGGCTTCCGTCCGGGCGCACCAGTCCAAGTCCAATGCTTCCTTGGCCTTTTGAAAGGTTCCGGCAAAATTCAGCGGAACGACTCTAGTCCTGTCAATGGCCATCAGCAGCAGACCGAACAGCTCGTGGTGGAGGCGGTACACGTCCTCGTCGTAGTAGGTGTCGTTGTCGAACTGGGAATGATAGTGGGTCTCCATAAAGCTGCCGCCGGTGAAATCGTTGACCATGGAGGGAATGCCCGCAATGGCAATGGAAAAGTCGTCCGACCATGTTTCAATGGGGGCGGTGATCCGGGTTTCCTCGGGATAGCCCTGCGTCAGCTCCGGGAGATTCTCCAGAAATTCTTCCAGAAAATCCACATATTCGTAGGTGCTGCGGATTCTTGCCCGGGTGCCGTGGGCAAGGGCCGGCAGCTCGAAATTCAGGTCGGCAATGACCTGCCCCCGCCATTCGGGATGTACGGTGAACACCTGCTCGTAAGCGCCGGTGGACCAGTCGAACTGGGAATCTGCCACGCCCCATTCCTCCGACGCCATGGCGCAGAAAAGGATGGTGTTCTCCGGCTGCCAGCCGGTCTCCACCAGCGCCTTGCCCATGCCCAGCATCATGGAAATGGCGGTGTTATCGTCCTGAAAGCCGTCAAAATAGGAGTCGTAGTGGGCGGAGAGCATGATCTTCCGGTCAGGGTTCCGGCCGGTCAGCTCGCCGATGATGTTGTAGGTGGTGCGGTCGCGCTCCACCCGGGTGCAGGCGTCCAGCGTAACGGCCACCGTCGCACTGTCCGCAAGCAGCTCCTTCAGCACCCCGGCGTCCTTCCGGGAAATGGAAAAGGCGGCGGCTTCGGGAGGGCCTGCGATGTCCTGCGCGTTCAGCGCGGCATCGTCCACCTCGCCGTAGCCCCCGGTCTGCACGGCGATCAGCGCCGCCGCACCCTTGAGGTGGGACTGATACACGGGGTAGTTGATCCACCATTCGTTCCGCTGATTGATCTCCACCAGCACCAGCTTCCCGTTAACGTCCAGCCCCTCATAATCCGCTTCCGTGCCCTTGCCCGCATAGACAAGCTCGTAGGCGGTAGGGCCGTCCGTGACGAAATTCGTCTGATACGCCCCCAGCTGGACATGGCGCTCCTGTCCCTCGGCGTCGGTAAAAGACAGCTCCGCCTTCTCAAACTCCCACGCGTCCACGGTGATGGCGTCCTTCCATACTTTGGAAAAGCCGATTTTCTTCATCTCCGCCGCCAGCATGTCTCCCGTGGCGATCTCCGCCGGGGAGCCTGCGGTGCGGTAGCCCAGCACGGGGTTGGTGCAGTGCTCCTCCATCCGCTTTGCAAGGCGGTAGGAATAGCCGATATCCAGCTTTTCCAGATACCGCTGCGCCTGACTTGTCAAGGTCATCATCTCCTGTTTTCCCGCTTTTGGGAATTGTAGCATACTTAAAAGGCGTTGTACAGTGCCAATTTATCTAAAAAACGCGGCTTTGAAGCCGCGTTTTTTTCGTTAACTTTCAAGAGCCTGCAGCCGTCCCTGAATGATCTTCCCCACAGTCTGGGCAAACCAGCCCACGGAGGGCAGCCTGACCACATCCCGGCCGTAAATGGTGCGGGCGCTGCTTAAGTCGCCCTCCCGGCCGGAGAACAGGCACAGCGGCGGATTGCCATGCCTGCGCAGCATCGTCGCTTCCTCGGCGGCGTCGGCCACGGCGGGCCTGCCGCTGTAGTCCCGGCTGAAAAACTGATTCCCCGTGCCGGGGAGGCGGGTATCGTCGTTGGGGTTCGCGTCGGTGAGGATCAGCAAAAGCCGCTGCTGCTCCCCCGTCCGGCGCAGAAGCCAGTCCACTGCCCGCAGGGCAAGGCCGTCCCGGTTCCATCCGGCGGCAGCGAACTCGAATATCCGGTTGTTGCCCTGATTTTCCCGGTAGTCCCGGTACTCCCGCAGCACCGTACAGCCGCTGACGGAGCAGTAGGACAGCACCCGGACAGGAATTGCGCACCGGGTCAGCGCTTCGGCCAAAATGTAGCCTTGCGTCGCCAGCTGCTCCTGCCGCCGGTTCTGGGAAGCGGAGGCGTCCAGCAGAATGTCCACGACCAAGTCCCCCAGGGTATTGGGCTGCTGCCGGTCAAACACCCGGCCGTCCCCCAGGGAGGGGGCGCGCCAGGCAAGCGCCGGATCGACCCGCCCCGCGCGGCACCGAAGGCTCCCGTCCTCCTGAAGCAGCAGGATGGTGTTTTGCAGCTGCTGGGCAAGGCGCTGGATTTCCAGACGGTTCTGGGCCAGATGCGCCCGGAAATAGGCGCGGTTGCGCTCCGTCTGCTCCTGAATCTGCTCCCATTCCCGGGTGGGCGCTTCCCCGTTTTTCGGCGCTTCCCCTCGGGTGAAATGCAGCACACAGTTGCGGTGATGGCCGGTGCAGCAGGTTCGCTCCGCGTCCGCCAGTTCCGCCGGGGTCAGCATGGACTTGCCGAAGCACGCGGCGGCGTATTTCCGAATCTCGTCCTTCCGGGCCTCCCGCCAGCCGAAAATGCGCCGCCCCAAAGAACGTAGTCCCACGCCGTCCTCCGGCGCGGCCTGCCCCAGACGGTGCAGCCCTCCCGGGCGAAGCATCAGCCGGGCGAAAAAGCCCAGATCCACCCGGTTGGAATTGAAGTGGTCAATTTCGTTGCGGAGATTCCGCCCGAAATATTTGAGGACGATCTGCTCCATCCGCGTCTGGATGGCCTCGGCGTCCCAGTCGGGGTCAAATTCCAGCGCGTCCAGAATCTGCTTTTCCCGGTCAGATTCCTCGCTGGACAGCCCCAGCGCCCGGCGGAACCAGCCAATTTTCAGCCGGTCCTGCTCGCTGTTCACGGAAAAATCCTGCTGTAACTGCCGCTGGGCATAGTCCCGCCGCAGAAAGGTCAGCGCCGGACGGGCATCCCGGCACCTGAGATAGGCGCACCGTTCCAGCCCCAGCCAGAGCAGCTCACTTTGCAGCTCTCCCCCGGAGTGGCGCTCCAGTGCGGTGAGCAGAATTTCCAGCTTCCGGTAGTCATACAGCCGCCGCACCAGACCGATGGCGGTGTTGAAATACAGCGACGCTTCCCCGTTGGGTTCATAGCCCCGGCTGCCTGTGGCGAAGCCGTAAGCGCCCGCGGCGTTCCATATCTGATTGTCCGCCCGGCGGGCTTCCTGTTCCCCGATGTCCATATCAGTCTCCGAAGAACTCGTCCGCTTTCGCCGTTCTGGGGACACGCGCCCAGACCACGTCGGCGGTGAGCTGCCGTTCGAAGGGGTCGAATGCCTTGTTGATGATGCCCATTTCCAGTGCGGCCTCCGGGGAAAGTCCCCGTTCCATCAGCCGCAGGGCAGTCAGCAGTCCCCGCAGGTCCAGCGCCCGGGCGGAGATCTCCCCGCTGCTGCACTTGGCGCGCAGATCGTCGAACAACGCCGCCAGCTGCTGCGCCCAGCTCTTTTTCAGGCTCGGGAAGCCCCGCAGCAGGAGTTTGCACAGATCGTCCTGCCCGATTACCGGCATATCCACCACCACGAACCGGGAAACCAGCGCTTCGTTCAGCTCCCTGGTTCCGGCGTAGCCATAGTTCATGGTGCCGATGAACCGGGCCGCGTCGTCCAGCGTCACGCGGCGGTAGCCCGGAATGTCAATGACCCGGCGGAAATCCAGCGTGGCGTGGAGCACGGCCAGCGCTTCGTTTTTCGCCATATTCACCTCGTCCAGAATGCCGAAGCCGCCAAGTCTCGCGCACTGGCACACGGGGCCTTCCCGGAAGCAGACCTCGCCCCCCTTCAGCGTATCGGTGCCGATGAGGGACGCCGCGTCCACATTGATGTGCATGGAAATGTCCCACACGGGGCGGCCGAACAGGGCGGCCAGATTCTCCGCCAGTACGTTTTTTCCGGTGGCCTTGGGGCCTGCCAGAAGCAGGTTCTCCCCGCACAGCACCGCCGCCGCGGCGGCTTCCCAGACGTCCTTGCCGTAGTATACAAATCGGGGGTTTGGAATCCGGCCGCGTACTTCCTCCGCCACGCCGTGGGCGTCCCGGAAGGAACGGACTTCTGCAAGCAGGTGTCTGTTCACGCCCTCAGCTTCCAGTTCTTTCCAAACATCCATGACAAATCCCTCCTTGCAGCTCTTTTCCTCTATTTTAGCATGTTGCGCGGCATTTGCAAGGAGAATCTTTCCCTTTCAGCTTGCGTGTGGAAAAGGTTTCCTGTATAATAGGTTACATTCATACACTTTGGAAAGAAGGGGTACCTATGGAGAAGATCAGGCAATTTCTGGCGCGCAAAGACGTGGTGTTTACCCTCCAGCGCTACGGGATCGATGCGCTGGGGGCCATGGCGCAGGGATTGTTCTGCACGCTGCTGGTGGGAACCATCCTCAATACTCTGGGACAGCAGTTCGGCATCGGGTTTTTGACACGGATCATCGTCACCGTGGGCAAGGGTGAGGGCGCAGTGGGCTATACCATCGGCGGGCTTGCCTCCGCCATGGTCGGCCCCGGCATTGCCGTGGCCATCGGATTTGCGCTGCACTGCCCGACGCTGGTGCTATTTTCCCTGATCCCCGTGGGCTTTGCCGCCAACGCCATGGGCGGCGCTGGCGGGCCGCTGGCGGTATACGTCGTCGCCATCGTCGCGGCGGAATGCGGCAAGCTGGTGGCAAAGGAGACCAAAATCGACATTCTGGTGACGCCCATCGTGACGGTTCTGGCCGGCATCGGCATTGCGCGTCTGGTAGCAGCGCCCATCGGTACGGCGGCCAGCGCCGTAGGCAGCTTCATCAA
>ERZ506887.1544-NODE-1544-length-12038-cov-11.206125_pt1 | contig 12038 bp, 8 predicted proteins | sample MGYA00512905_ERZ506887 | MGnify/ENA metagenome assembly ERZ506887 | reverse complement strand
CGATGTTGTCGAAGAAATCCTGTGGCAACTTCTTGATGATTTCTGGCATATAGAGGCCACGGTCTTCTGCCAGACCTTTAACTACCGCCTTGTGAAGGTCGGCGATGGGTGCTTTCTTATTTGTTGAATAATATTTCATTTTTTACTTTGAACTTTGAGATTTGAACATTGAACTTTATGATTAGCTTTGGGGGCTATCATGAAGCCGTTGATTTTAATTGATCGCCATGAAGGCATTCATGAAGTCTTGCAGCTGCAGCATGCCGTAACCGCCACTCACGCAGCTTACCTCATCATACTTCTCTACGCTATCCGGCTCAATGCCAGGGTAATAGATGACGAAAGGTACAGGCTCCTTTACGTGGGTACGGATCTCTACCGGAGTAGGATGGTCTGGGAGGACTGCGATGCATACCGGCTCGTCCCAGGTGCTTACCTCATCGAAGATAGGCTTGATGAGTCGCTGGTCGAGGTTCTCGATGGTCTTCAGCTTCAGTTCCAGATCGCCATCATGGCCTGCCTCATCGCTTGCCTCTACGTGAACATATACGAAGTCGTCGCCATCCTTCAATGCCTGGATAGCTGCGGCAGCCTTGCCCTCGTAGTTGGTATTGGCAAGACCTGTAGCGCCCTCAACGATGATGTTGCGCAGACCGGCGTAATGGCCGATGCCTCGAATCAGGTCTACGGCAGAAATCACGGAACCCTTCTTGATCTGCGGATACATCTGGGAGAGGGTGAGCATGTGCGGACGGTAACCGCCGCCCCAAGGCCAGATGATGTTTGCCATGCGCTCGCCACGCTCCTTGCGCGCCACATTGAAAGGATGGTTCTCCAGAATCTCCTGACTCTTCAGAATCAATTCGTTCAGAAGGTCGGCTGTCTGCTGGGCACTCATGCGATACTCATCGCTCAGGATACCGCCGTTTTCAGCCACATCCTCGGCAGGAGTCTTGTCGCTGTTGCCGGCAAGAAGAGCCTCGTCAACACCTTCCATCGGCTTCACCAGCAGCGGTTTCCACTCTTCGTTAGGATGATCGTGAGGAGGAGCGCAATCTACATACTTGTTTCCGCCCTTGATAATCAGAAGGTGGCGATACTGGATGCCGGTGATAAACTTCACGATGCCTGGATACTGGCTGGCAAGCTTCTCATTGAGGTACTTGATGAGCACGTCGGCGTCTTCTGTCTCCAGATTACCGCCGTTGTGGGTCACGATGATTCCATTGTTCACGTTGATGATGTTGCAGCGCAGAGCGAAGTCGTTAGGACTCATCTCGTAGCCGATGCTTGCAGCTTCGAGTGGTCCGCGTCCCTCGTAAACCTTGTTCTGGTCGTATCCCATGATAGAACTGTTGGCAACCTCAGATCCAGGATGAAATCCGTCGGGTACGGTTACCAGTCGTCCAGTCTTTCCTTTCTTTGCCAGCATGTCCATATAAGGTTTGTTGGCGTATTGCAGGAGCGTCTTGCCTCCCAGTCGTTCTACAGCGTGGTCGGCCATGCCGTCGCCAAGTATGATAATATGCTTCATAATTGTTATCCTTTCTATCTGATAAGACAATATTAAATATTAGCGATACTCATGATGTTGGCAAACACACCTGCCGCTGTTACGCTGGCACCAGCGCCATAGCCCTGAATCATCATCGGATATTCCTTGTAGCGCTCGGTGGTGAGCAGTACGATGTTGTTGCTTCCCTCCAGGTTGTAGAATGGGTGCTCTGGGCCTACAGCCTGCAGACCAACGCTTGTCTTTCCACCATCGAGGGTGGCAACGAATCGCCATCGTTTGTGCTCCAGGTCGAGAGTTTTGCGCTTGGCCTCGAAGTCAGCATCCAGCTTTGGCAGTTTCTTCCAGAAGTCGTCTATGCTGCCCTTGAAGTAAGAGTCGGGCACGAAGAGGTGCTTCTCCACATCTTCCTGTTCCACTCTGTATCCAGCCTCGCGAGAGAGGATGACGAGTTTTCGTATTACGTCCATTCCGCTGAGGTCGATGCGTGGATCGGGCTCGCTGTAGCCTTTCTCTTTGGCCATGCGTACGGTCTCCGAGAATGGTACTACGCCTGAGATGGCGTTGAAGATGAAGTTGAGCGTACCAGATAGAACTGCCTCAATCTTAAGGATTTTGTCGCCCGAGTTGCGCAGGTCGTTGATGGTTCCGATGATAGGCAGACCAGCACCCACGTTGGTTTCGAATCGGAACACCACGCCACGCTGTATGGCGGTTTTCTTCAGTCGCTCGTAGTTTTCGTATTCGCTTGATGCTGCAATCTTGTTGGCTGCGATGATGCTCACGTTGTGCTCGAGCAGACTCTGGTAGAGGGCAGCCACGTCCTTGCTGGCAGTACAGTCAACGAAGACGCTGTTGAAGATGTTCATGGCGAGTATTGTGTCTCGCAGCACCTCGGGTGTGCTGGGGTCTGAGTTCTTCAGTTCCTCGCGGTAGTTCTCCAGGTCGAGTCCGTCGCGGTTGAAGATGGCGTTCTTGGATGAAGCGATGCCTACCACGTTGAGCTTCAGTTTGCTGCGCTCCATCAGGTCGGCATACTGGTTCTTGATCTGTTCTATCAGCTTTCCGCCCACGGTTCCCACTCCACAGATGAAGAGGTTGAGCACCTTGTATTCAGAGAGGAAGAAGTTGTCGTGCAGCACGTTGAGTGATTTGCGCAGGAAGTCGCTCTTGACGACAAACGAGATGTTGGTCTCTGAAGCGCCCTGTGCACAGGCGATGACCGAGATTCCGCTTCGTCCGAGAGTTCCGAAGAGTTTACCAGCAATACCTGCAGCATGCTTCATGTTCTCGCCCACGATGGCGATGGTGGCAAGTCCACATTCTGCATGCATGGGGAACATGGCTCCGTCGGCAATCTCGTTCTTGAATTCCTCGTTGAGCACGCGTACAGCCTCGTCTACGTCCTGCTCGCGCACACCGATAGAGGTAGAGTTCTCTGACGAAGCCTGCGACACCATGAACACGGAGATTCCTTCGTTGGCCAGGGCGGTGAAGATGCGTCGGTTGACACCGATGACACCCACCATCGACAGACCGGTAACGGTGATCAAAGCCGTTCCGTTGATAGACGAAATACCCTTGATGGGTTTCTGGTCGCCGTCAATTTTGTTCTTGATAATGGTGCCTGGGGCATCAGGATTAAAGGTGTTCTTGACCTTGATAGGTATATTTTTGACACAAACTGGGTAGATGGTAGGAGGGTAGATGACCTTTGCTCCAAAGTTGCAAAGCTCCATGGCCTCGATGTAGCTCAGTTCGTTGATGGTATAAGCTGATTTGATGACACGTGGGTCGGCAGTCATGAATCCGTCGACGTCGGTCCATATCTCGAGCACCTCAGCATCGAGTGCTGCGGCGATGATGGCAGCTGTGTAGTCGCTTCCGCCTCGTCCCAGGTTGGTGGTGCGCTCTGTGTGCTTGTCGCGGCTGATGAAGCCAGGCACGAGCGAAATGCGGGGCAGCTCGTCGAAGGTGTCTTTCACCAGTTGGGTGGTCAGTTCGCTGTCGAGGGTGTGCTTTCCACCGATGCGCTCCGTTTTGATAAACTTGCGCGAGTCGAACCACTTGGCGCCACGTATGAGTGTGGCCACAATTTTCGAGCTGAGCCTTTCTCCGTAGCTCACGATGGCATCCTGTGTCTTCTCGCTGAGGTCGTGGATGAGGTAGACGCCGAAGTAGATGCTCTTCAACTGTTCGAAGAGCGAGTCAACCGAAATGAATAAGTTTTCTCTGTCTTTGGTGTCTGTGATGATTGTGTCGATCATCTTGTGGTGACGGTCTACCATGGCGTCGAACTCTGCTTTCCATTGTTCGTCGCCTTTGAGGGCAAGCTGTGAGGTTTGCAACAACTTGTCTGTGATTCCTCCGAGGGCGCTCACGACTACTACAACACTCTGTTTCTTGGCCTCATTCTCTACGATGCGTTTTAAGCTGAGGATGCTTTTTACGGAACCAACCGATGTTCCGCCGAATTTTAATACTTTCATTGCTTGTTTATTTTGGTAATGTAATGCCACCCCCGAAACGACCGGGGCCGAGACAAAACTTGGTTGCAAAAATAAACAATTTCTATCAAACTGCCAAGGATTTGCTCAAAAAAGTTACAATTTGTTTTTGAATCCTTGTTTGCGTGCAGTTTTTTATGGGGCCGTATGTTGAGTTTTGATGGAAGCGAATCAGTTTGGGGTGTTTATGATTTTTCCGATGACGATTCCTGCTATTGCCATACCGAAGGAAGCTGTGATGTGGCAGAGCGAGCCGTTGATCTGCGCCTTCGTCGAACACCATTCGTGCTCCACTAACTGCTGGTCGCCGGGAGCGTCGTAGACGGCAGTCTCTGTGCCTCTCTCGCCGCTGAGCAATTTGGCCTTGGGGCAGAGGCAGCCTCCGGTGCCGCAGGCTTTGTTCACGCCCAGGTTCTGCATCGGCTTCTCCTCGCTGTATACGCATTGGAACTTGCGGCGTGGGAAGGTTTTGTCCTTCTTGAATTTCTTGCGCAAGGCCCGTGCCAAGGGGTCGCCCTCTATCTTCCAGAACTCAGCCTTCCTGATCATGAAGGGGTCGCAGCGCAGGGCTGCACCCATGGAGGAGACGAAGGTGATGTGTCGGGGCAGGGCTGTGGCACGTAGAATGAGGTCGGCCTTGTCTTTGAGCGAGTCGATGGCGTCGATGATGTAGTCGTATTCCTCCATGTGGAACTCGTCGGCTGTCTTGGCCTCGTAGATTTTCTGATAGGCTGTGATGTTGGCGTTGGGGTTGATTTCGAGAAGGCGTTCGCGTAGTGCGTCGACCTTCACCTGTCCGATGGTGCGGCTTGTGGCCATGAGCTGTCGGTTGCAGTTGGTCACGCAGACGCGGTCGCTGTCCACGATGGTGATGTGGCGCACTCCGCTTCGCACGAGTCCCTCGGCGCACCATGATCCTACACCTCCTATTCCGAAGATGAGCACGCGTGCTGCCTGCAGTTTCTCAAGATTGTCTTTTCCCAAGAGCAGTTCTGTGCGTCGTTGCATTCCTTGCTCCATTGTTGTTATTTTGTCTCCCATCTTTTCTTGAAAATGTGTAATGTGTTGTGTTTTATGTGTTATTTTAATTTGCAAAGGTACAAAATTATCACTCAATTTTTGCAAATGGGGAAGTTAAAGAAATTAAAGAAGTTGTCTTTTGTGAGGAGTTAGGGGAGTTGTCTTTTGTGAGGAGTTAAAGGAGTTGAGGAGTTAAAGGAGTTAAGACAAATGCCTTGGAGGATAAGGGAGTTAAGGAGTTATCTTTATTAAAGAGTTAAGGAGTAAAGACACAACTCCTATCAGCAGTACGCCCAGGGCTATGAGCTTTTGGGCCTTCAGGGCGTACTTGAACCACATGCAAAACAGCTGTTACCCATTAAACACTAAACTTTAAACTTTAAGCGAGAACTATTAAAATTAGAACGGGAAACTTTAAACTTTAAGCGAAAACTTACAAACTGTAAAGTTGAACGGCTATTGAACCTTACAAAGTGTAAGGAAAAATAGGTAGTGATATGAAAAATTGAAACAAAATGCGAGAAAAACAATCAAAATGTTTTTAATGTTTCTTTGTGCTGACAAATTGTTGTAATTTTGCAGCCGAAACGAACAATATGTAAAAGAAAGGCTTGGTTTGTGTAACAACCGATGAGGGTCCGTTTCGAAAAAGTGACAATCAATAAAAAAGAGTAACAATCAATAGAAGTATTAACACATTATTAATTATTAAAGGATTATGAAGAAGATAGAGGCAATTATCCGCAAGTCCAGATTCGAGGATGTCAAGAAGGCGCTCTTAGCTGCTGACATCGAGTGGTTCTCTTATTATAATGTAAGGGGTGAAGGCAAGATGCGACAGGCACGCATTTACCGTGGTGTGATGTACGACACGAGCAGTATCGAGCGTGTGCTTCTCAACATCGTGGTGCGCGACAAGAACGTGGAGCCTACTATCTCCGCCATCCAGGGAGCAGCTCAGACGGGCGAAGTGGGAGACGGAAGAATCTTCGTCATTCCGGTAATGGATACGGTAAGAATCAGAACCGGAGAGCGAGGCGACATTGCATTGTATAATGCCGAGAAGGAAGAATAGGGATTAATGTTTAAGGTGTAATGTTTTGTTTGTTTCTGTGACACATGGCATTATACATTAGAGTAATACGTAAACATTAAACATTTAAAAAAATATGAGCAGTTTATTATTGACAACACTCGATACGGGTAACACAGCGTGGATGATCATGGCAACCATCTTGGTGCTCTTGATGTCAATCCCAGGTATTGCACTTTTTTACGGTGGTTTGGTGCGCCAGAAGAATATCCTCAGCATCCTGATGCAGACGGTATTCATCGTGGCAGTAGTCAGTTTGATATGGGTGGCCTTCGGATATTCGTGGGCTTTCTCTACCGAATATGCAGAGGCGGGCAATCCTTTGGCCTGCGTCATCGGCGGTTTCGACAAATGTTTCCTTCACGGCATCGGACTGGATGCTCTCATGCCTACAGGCATTCCCGAACTCACCTTCGCGATGTTCCAGTGCATGTTTGCCCTCATTACTCCAGCCCTTATCCTCGGAGCTTTCGCCGAGCGAGTGAAGTTCAGCGGTTATGTGTTCTTCACCATTCTATGGGTCATCTTCGCCTATCTTCCCATGGCCCACTGGGTATGGGGCGGCGGATTCCTGCAGGAGATGGGAGCCATCGACTTTGCGGGCGGAACGGTGGTTCACATCAACGCCGGTGTGGCTGCGCTGGTCATGGCGCTCTGTGTGGGCAAGCGCGACGATTACCGTGCCGGTCATCCTGTCACTCCCCACAACATCACCTTCGTGTTCATGGGAATGTCGTTCCTCTGGTTGGGATGGTTCGGATTCAATGCCGGTAGCGGTCTTGCAGCCGACGGACTGGCAGCCAACGCCTTCCTCGTAACCCACGTCGCTACGGCTGCAGCAGCCACCACCTGGATGCTCATCGACTGGGTGGTCAACAGAAAGCCAACCACGGTGGGCGCCTGTACCGGAGCCGTGGCAGGTCTTGTGGCCATCACTCCAGCGGCAGGCAGTACCGACATTTTCGGAGCTTTCTGCATCGGAATTATCTCCACCATCGTCTGCTTCTTCATGGTGGCTGTAGTGAAGGAGAAGTTCAGATACGACGATGCGCTCGACGCCTTCGGAGTACACGGCATGGGCGGTATTCTGGGATCTGTCCTCACCGGTGTGTTCGCCACTCGTTACGTCACGGGTGCCGACGGCGTTCAGGGCGCACTCTATGGCGACTGGCACCAGCTTTGGGTTCAGGTGGTAGCCACCGTGGTGAGCATCCTCTACAGCATCGTGGTGACCTACATCATCTTCAAGGTAGTGGACAAGACTGTCGGCGTGCGTGTGGACAAGCGAGTAGAGGAGGAGGGCCTCGACATCTACGAGCATGGCGAGAGTGCTTACAGCAACTGATTTTTGTAACATCTGAACCCATCGGCGGTTCGATCGTCGGTAGATATATAGAGAGAAGGGGTGCCGTGAGTGGGGCGAGAAATGATCTTGCTCCGTTCACGGCACCCTTTCTCTTTTTCTGTCTTTGGCGCATGGTTTCCCCTGTAGAACTCCTGTAACGACATTGTAGCATTCTTTATGGTCTAATTAAAATCGCTGTAACCTTATTGACACATGATAGCCGTACTTTTGCACCCGGAATTTAACAAAGAATATTTTATAGTCATATTTTAAAAAAAGAAAATGGAAAAGAAAATTTCGGGAAAGCATGGCAACAGAGTTGCTGTGATGAAAGAGAGAATGGCAGCTGTGGTTTTGGCTTCAGCATTATTGTTGGGCGGCGGCTTGACAGCAAAGGCTCAAAACACGGCAGTAACCACCTGCTCGCAGAGTGCGGCGACCGCCATTCAGCAGAATCCTAACTGGAAGGCGAATGCTGCAGAATGGCAGAAACTGAAGGGCGAAATCACACTCTACATGATTAACGACATGGGCCGCAACGGCTATTACGACCAGAAACCCATTGCCGAACTGATGGGCGAGATGGCCGACGTGGTAGGTCCTGAGTGCGTGATTGCCGCAGGCGACATTCATCATTTCAACGGAGTGGCTTCCACCCAGGACCCATTGTGGCTCACCAATTACGAATGGGTTTACTCTCATCCCGAACTGATGCTCGACTGGTTCGCCGTTTGCGGCAACCATGAGTATCGTGGCAACACACAGGCTTTCATGGACTACGGCAAGGTGAGCCGCCGCTGGATGATGAGAGAGAAATATTACACCAAAGTGTTCGACCACAAGGGAACCACCCTTCGCGTGGTGTTCCTCGACACCACTCCTCTCATCGACTCTTACCGCAAGGCCTCTGCCAAATATCCCGATGCCTGCAAGCAGGACGTGGAGGCTCAGCTCGCCTGGCTCGACGGGACCCTGAAGAATGCCAAGGAAGACTGGGTGATAGTAGTGGGCCATCATCCCATCTATGCCTACACCACGAAGAAGGAGAGCGAGCGTCTCGACATGCAGAACCGTCTGTTGCCCGTACTCCATAAATATAATAATGTGGCCATCTACGCCTGCGGACACATCCACAACTTCCAGCACATCCAGAAGAAGGGCGACAACATCGACTACGTGGTCAACTCCTCTTCTTCTCTGGCCCGTCCCGTGAAGCCTACCGATGGTACTGTGTTCTGCAGTTCAACCGACGGTTTCTCGGTCATTTCAGCCGACAAGAAGCAGCTCCGAATGTCGATGATCGACAAGGACGGAAAAATCATCCACACCATAGAAAAGGTGAAGAAGTAAATTCAAATCGAAAAAATCATTATACAGGAAAATTTTATGAATCTCAAGAAAGTATTATTCTCGGCCCTGATGCTGACAGCCACAGGCGCTGCAGTCGCCGTGACAGAACCCGAAAGCAATGTCCTGATGGGCGGAGTCATCAGCGGACGTGTTGTCGACGCAGAGCATCAGGCTTTGCCAGGAGCAACCATCATGGTGGAAGATTTGCATACAGGAGTAACAAGCGATGTGAACGGTTTCTACACCCTGCCCAACATGAAGCCCGGAACCTACAAGGTGAAGGTGTCCTACGTGGGCTATTCGCCCAAGACCTACGTCATCAAGCTGGTGGGCAAGAACGTGGAGCGAAACATCATCCTGAGCGAGGGCAACGAGCTCAAGGAAGTGGTGGTGAACGGAGCCTTCTACGGTCAGCGCAAGGCCCTGCAGATGCAGAAGGAGAACATGGGTGTGACCAATGTGGTGAGCGCCGATCAGGTGGGCAAGTTCCCCGACTCTAACATCGGCGACGCCCTGAAACGCATCAACGGCATCAACGTGCAGTACGACCAGGGTGAGGCCAGGTTCGGACAGGTGAGAGGCACTTCTGCCGACCTTACCTCGGTGACTGTCAATGGCAACAGAATGCCTTCGGCAGAGGGCGACACCCGCAACGTGCAGCTCGACCTGATTCCTGCCGACATGATTCAGACCATCGAGGTGAACAAGGTGGTGACCTCCGACATGGACGGCGACGCCATCGGAGGCGAAATCAACCTCGTGACCAAAAACACCCCCAGCCACCAGGTGCTCAACTTCAACGTCGGTTCAGGCTACACATGGATCAGCGGCAAACCACAATGGGACCTGGCAGCAACATGGGGCAACCGATTCTTCCAGAACCGACTGGGCATCATGGCCTCTGCCTCTTATCAGTATGCTCCCGGAGGTTCCGACAATACCGAGTTCGAATACGAGGAGAACGACGACAAGGAGATAGAGCTCAAAGAGGCTCAGGTGCGCCAGTACTACGTCACCCGTGAGCGTCAGAGCTACTCCCTGGCTTTAGACTATAAGTTCAACCCCCTGCACAAGATTTCGTTCAAGGGCATTTACAATCGTCGCAGCGATTGGGAGAACCGTTACCGCATCAGCTACAAGAAGCTGAACAGCAAGGCTTCCAAGCAGAGCGTCGTGTTCCAGACCAAGGCGGGCTCGTCTGACCAGAAGAACGCCCGACTGGAGTTGCAGCAGACCATGGACTACACCCTCGACGGAGAGCACCAGCTGGGCAACCTGAAGATGGACTGGGCTGCCAGCTACTCGCGAGCCACCGAGGAGCGACCCAACGAGCGCTATGCTTCCTATAAATATAAATATGGTAAGAGTGAAACCGAGTTCATCGACTTCGGCGACGGCTTCCAGGACGTGGGCGACAAGCAGCCTTACTACGCCAAATCGCTCCCTTCACTCGACGACAGCCACTGGGTGCTCGACGAGCTCAACAACTCCAACCAGGACATCGTGGAGAATGAGTGGAAGGGACGACTCAACTTCACCCTGCCGCTCTGCAAGGGCCTCTACGGCAACACCCTGAAGTTTGGCGCCAAGTACACCAGCAAGAACAAGAAGCGCACCACGTCATTCTTCGACTACGACCCCGAGGAGGTGCTGGGCGACGACTGGCGCAGCAACACCTCGCTGCAGATTCGCGACGGCTTCATGCCGGGCAGCCAGTATCCTGCCAACTCGCCATTCATCTCGATTGGCACGTTGGGCAAAATCGACTTCAGCCAGTATGAGGGAACAGAGAATTACGAGGAGGAAGCCGGCAACTATAAGATCCGCGAGCAGATAACAGCCGGTTACCTGCGCTTCGACCAGAAGATAGGCAAGAAACTCTCAGCCACCCTGGGTCTGCGCGTGGAGCGTACCGACCTGAAGACCAGCGGCTACAATGTGGACATTCCCGAGGACGGCGACCCAACCATGAAGCCTACAGGCGACATCAAGAGTCACTATACAGACCTCCTGCCAAGCCTCTTGCTGAAGTACAAATACTCGGACGACGGAAGCCTCAGAGCCTCCATCACCAAGACCATCTCGCGTCCTAAGTATTCGGCACTTATCGCCAACAAGACCTTCAATATTGCCGACGAGGAGGCTACCATCGGCGATCCTAACACCAAGCCGGCAAGAGCGCTCAACATCGACCTCTCTGCCGACCACTACTTCAAGAGTGTGGGACTGGTGAGCCTGGGACTCTTTTATAAGGACATCAAGAACGTGAACGTGGAGTGGGCTTCCAACAAATACTTGGGCAGCGACCTCGGACTCTCGGGCGACAATGCCGACAAGCAGTTTGCGGTGACTCAGAACATCAATGCCTACGACGCCCGTGTGTATGGTGTGGAAGTGGCTTATCAGCGCGACTTCGGTTTCATCACACCAGCCCTGAAATGTCTCGGCTTCTACGGCAACTACACCTATACTCACAGCACCACGCGCAACTTCAACGAGCGCCTCGGCATCGAGGACGGCGACGACGTGAAGGTGGCAGGCTCGCCTGAGCATACTGCCAATGCCTCGCTCTTCTTCGAGAAGTGTGGACTGAGCCTCCGTCTGTCTTACAACTTCGCTTCTTCGTTCATCGACCAGATGAGCACCAGCCGTGCTCTCGACCGCTACTACGACAACGTGAACTATCTCGACCTCAACGCCAGCTACACCTGGGGAAAGAAGCAGAAGTTTACAGTCTACGCCAACGCCAACAACCTGCTCAACCAGCCTTTGCGCTACTATCAGGGTGAGAAGAACCGCACCATGCAAGTGGAGTACTACGGTGTGAAGATCAACGCAGGTATTAAGGTCAACTTGTAAGGGACACAATCAGCACGCCCTGAAAGGCAGAAGCTCTTAGCCCCAGGGTTATTATGAACACAATCAGCACGCCCTAGAAGGGGCAGAAGCTCTTAGTCCAGGGTTATTATGAATACAATCAGCACGCCCTGAAGGGGCAGAAGCTCTTAGCCCAGGGCAGCGGGGCAGAAGCTCTTAGCCCAGGGCAGCGCCCTGGGTATAGTAACAGTCAGCAAACCTGTCGCCCTGTAAGGGCAAAAGCTTTATAAATTTCCGTGTGAGTTTTAAAGCTTTTGCCCTTAAGGGCGCCAAGTTTGCGAACATGATAACCCAGGGCGTTGCCCTGGGCTAAGAGCTTCTGCCCTTTCAGGG
>ERZ506887.1542-NODE-1542-length-12042-cov-6.556770_pt1 | contig 12042 bp, 9 predicted proteins | sample MGYA00512905_ERZ506887 | MGnify/ENA metagenome assembly ERZ506887 | reverse complement strand
GTCCCTTCCAGCTGCGGTACTCCTCAAAGGTCTTGTGCTCACCGGGGCCGATGTGGTCGGGGGAAAGGTTGGTGAACACACCGATATCATAGTGCACCCCTGCCACACGGTCCATCATCAGGCCCTGGCTGGACACCTCCATCAGGGCCACGTCGCAGCCTGCGTCCAGAAACTGGCGGAAGGTCTTTTGCAGCTCGTAGCTCTCAGGGGTGGTGTTGGCGGTCTCCTGATGACGGCCCATGAAATAGATGCCGTTGGTGCCGATCATGCCGACCTTTTTCCCGGCAGCTTCCAGCACGCTCTTGATCATGTGGGTGGTGGTGGTCTTGCCCTTGGTACCGGTCACGCCGATCATGGTCATCTGGCGGGAGGGGTTGCCAAAGAGGTTGCCGCTCATCAGCGCCATGGCATAGCGGCTGCTCTCCACCTTGACCACGGTCACACCGGGCATGGCAGAAAGGTCGATGTCGTGCTGGATGACCAGCACGCTCACACCCTTGGCGGCGCAGTCCGCGGCAAACTCGTGGCTGTCACGCTGGGTGCCCACGATGCAGACAAAGGCAAGGCCCGGGGCCGCCTTCCGGCTGTCGTAGATGATATCCTGCACTTCGGTATCCAGGCTGCCCTGCACCAGCGTAAAGGGCACGCCTTCCAGTAATTGTTCCAGCTTCATAACATTACACGCTCCTCATTGGGTCGTTTGGGGTTGGTTTGCATCGCCCGCCGCCGGGGTCGTTCCTTCGGCGGGGGTCGGCTGTGCCGTCGGTCCGGCTTCGGGTCCTGCCGGGGCCGCGGCGGTATCCGTTGGTGTTTCGGCAGCGGCATCTGCGGCGGCTTCGCCCTCTGCCGGGGCAGTGTCGTCTGTGGCCGTGCCTTCTGCCGTTTCACCGGTCACACCTTCTTCGGCGGGTGTTTCCTCCACCGGTTCAGGCATGATGTAGCCGGAGGGCAGCTCCGGCTCACCCTGTGCAAAGGTGAACTTGCGGGTGCTGGACATGCTGATATGGGTGAAGTCCAGCTTTCCGGTGTCGGTCGCGGCACAGCCCTTGCCGTCCTCATTCAGCAGGACGTGCTTTGCCAGCTTGAGCTTATATTCCAGCTCGTTCAGGGTGCCCAGCCAGACGCTGATGCGATCCTGATAGAGGAAGGCCATCTCGTCCACATCCGCAAACTCGATGCGGGTCACGTCGGCGCTCATGCCTGCGGCATCCAGCGCAGCCAGCAGGGTGTTCAGGCTTTCCAGCCGCTGGTCCGCCTCCTCCTCAACAGTACCGGAGGCGCTGCTGTCGGCGGCGCTGTCCGGGATGCTGTCCGGGGTGCTGTCGGCCTTGGGCTCCGCCGCAAAGGTCAGCTGTTCGCCGGGCTCGGCAGAGACCGGTTCGCCGCCGTACAGGGTGGGCAGACCGGCAGGCTGGGCAGAATCCTTCTCCAGGATCTTCAGGCCGCCCGAGAGGGTCAGCCAGCCGGAGGAGGTCTGCATGGCCCAGGCAGGCTGGGCTTCTGTTACCCGCACCACCACGGTGCCGGGGTAATCCCGCTCCACCCGGATATCCTCCAGCATGGGGAACACTTTTTCCAGCGCGGCGGCCTTGCTGCCGGGGTCAAAACTGAAGATATTCTCTTCCAGATGGACATCCAGCGCCTGCAGGATCTGGTCGCTGGTATAGCCGCCGGCCTCCTGCACCACACCGTCCGCTGTCTGCACCTGAATGGAGCTGATCTTGAACAGCATCGTCACGGTGAGGTAGACTCCCGCACCGATGACACAGAGCAGCATGACAAGGGCCGTGAGCCGCCGCATGAGCCTGCGCCGTCGGATGGCGGCCCGGGTCAGCTTCCGCTTTTTCCTGCCCTCCCGCCGGACGGGGTCGCGCCGGGCGTTCTGCCTCTGCACCGGCCGCATCCGCTGGCCGCTGCGGCGCTGGGCGTTCTGCGGGCGGCGCTGGGCGTTCCGGTTCTGGCCGCTGGCCGGGCGGCGGTTCCGCTGATTGCCCCCGGAGGTGCGCCGCTGGCCGTTCTGCCCGCTGCGGGGGCGCTGCGCGCCGCTCTGGCTGCTCCGCCCGCCGGTGGGAAAGGTGATGCTGTTATCCGGGTAGGAGCCGTAGTTCACCGTGCGCTCCGTGTACCGGCTGGGGCGGGGCGCATCGGGGTCATAATTGGGGTTCGTGATGGGGTGGCCGCCGGAGGAATATCCTGCGTACCCGCTGTACCCCAGGTCACTGCCAGCACCCGCGCTGCTGCGGCGCTGGGTGCTCTGCCCGCCGCGCCGGTCATCCCGGGCCTGATCGTAGGCCCGGCGGCGCTTGCGGTTCCGACTGTTCCGGTCATTCTGCGGCATCCGGCTGCACCTCCTTTCCTCTGTTTTTTCCTTCCGTTACGGGGTCTTGACCAGCTTGAGCAGGGCATCCGCAATGCGGTCCAGGCTGTCATCCACCGACAGGCTCCGGGCATTGCGGCCCATCTCAGCCAGCTTGCCGGGCTGGGCCAGCATCCCGGCAACGGTCTGCACCAGCTTTTCGCCGGTCAGGTCTTTTTCCTCAATGACCACAGCAGCGCCGGCCTTCTGCAGCTCCATGGCGTTGTAATACTGGTGGTTCTCTGCCACGTTGGGGCTGGGGATGAGCACAGCGGCACGGCCCACAGCCTCCAGCTCGGCCAGTGTCAGGGCACCGGCGCGGCTGATGACAAGGTCCGCTGCTGCCAGCAGCTCGGGCATATTGTTGATGTATTCCTTCACCACAAGGCTCTCGCCGGGGGCAAAGCCCTTTTCCTTTTCCAGATCCTGAAACAGCTGCACGCCGTACTGGCCGGTGGCATGGAGATGGAGGACGGGCTTGTGGTTTTTCTGCTCCCAGGCACAGAGGTCGGCCACCACCTCGTTCACGCGGCGGGCACCCAGACTGCCGCCGAAGGAGAGGATCACGGTGCGGTCGCCCGCGCCCAGTTCGGCACGGATGGCTTCCCGGTTCTTCGCCTGGGTGAACACCTCAGGCCGGACGGGATTGCCCACCACGATGGTCTTTTCGGGTGCGCCCAGCTTTTCCACGGCGGCGGGCACGGCGGCGAACACGATGTCCACATCCGGGGCCAGCAGCTTGTTGGTCACGCCGGGAAAGGCGTTCTGCTCATGCAGGGCGGTCTTGATGCCCTGTCTGGCGGCGCAGCGCACCACCGGGCCGGACACATAGCCGCCGCAGCCAATGACCAGGTCGGGCTGGATGTCCTTCATCATCTTTTTGGCCTTGGGGCCGGAGAGTGCCAGGTTCCACAGGGTAATGATATTCCGCTTGATATTGTTCAGGCTCAGCTTCCGCTGAAAGCCGGTGATCTCGATGTGATGGAAGGGATAGCCCGCCTGTGTGACCAGACGGTACTCCATGCCCTCTTTCCGGCCCGCAAAATGGATCTCGGCGGTGGGGTCGGCCTTTTTGATGGCTCCCGCAATGGCCAGAGCCGGGTTGATATGGCCGGCAGTGCCGCCGGCTGCAATGAGTACACGCATCTTGGTTCCTCCTTACTGTTCTGTCTGCGCTCTGCGCGCGGTATCCAGCACAATGGTCTTTGCCTTGCGCTGGCGCTCCCGCTCGGCGTGGGCTTCCTCCCGTTCCAGGCGGGCCCGTTCGCCGTTGCGTCCGATATTGACCATAACGCCCATCTCGGCCAGCAGCAGGATCAGACTGGTGCCGCCGGAGGAGAAGAAGGGCAGCGAAATGCCGGTGTTGGGCAGGGTGTTGGTGACAACGGCGATGTTGCAGAACACCTGCCAGGCGATCTGCGCCATGATGCCGATGCCCACCAGCGTGCAGAACCGGTTTTCGGCATGGAAGGCGATCCAGAAGCCCTGCACCAGAAAGAGGACGAACAGCACGATGACGATCACCGCACCGACGAAGCCCAGCTCCTCGCACACGACACTGAAGATAAAGTCGTTGGTGCTCTCCGGCAGCCAGAGCTGCTTTTCGATGCTGTTGCCAAGGCCCAGCCCCGTGGCACCGCCTGAGCCGATGGCGTACAGGCTCTGCTTGGTCTGGCTGGTCATCCGGTCAAGATCCTGCGTCCAGCCGTCCAGACGGCTCTGCAGGTAGTCGATGGAGTCCACGTGCTTCAGCAAAGTCTCCAGCAGGAACAGTGCGGCACCGGCGCAGCCCCAGGTAATGATGCCGCCGCTGCCGCCCAGCAGCAGGATGGTGCCCACGATGGCCGTGGTCAGCAGGATGCCCGACATGTGGGGCTCCAGCACCAGCAGGATCAGGACAGGCACCAGCCACAGGATGGGCCGGATGAGCTCCACCACGATGCTGTGGTAGACCCACTTGCGCAGGGGCATCTCGCCGAATTTGATCTGCGGGGTCCTGGCGGCGATGTCTGCCGTGAGCAGGATCATCTCAAACTTTGCAACCTCGGAGGCCTGTAAGGTCAGGCCGCCGAAGCTGATCCACCGGCGGCAGCCGTTGATGGGGCTGCTGAACAGCACCAGCACCAGCAGGATCAGGCAGACAACATAGCCCAGCTTGACCATTCTGCGCAGGAAACGGTGGTCAAAATAGGAGAACAGGAACATCATGCCCAGGCCCAGCACTGTGCAGAGCAGCTGGGATTTGATGTAATGGAAGCTGTCCCCAAAGCGGAGATAGCCCGTGGTATAGCTTGCACTGAACAGCATGACCAGCCCGAACACCATGATGATGGCCAGGGTCGCCATCCAGTTGAGCAGGATGGGCGGCCAGGGGCCGGGGTCCCGCTGAAAGACGGAAAAAGGCTCTGCTTTTTTTCTGCGGAGTGTTGCCAAACTGCACCCCTCCTTAACTGATTTTTGCCAGCTGAACGGTCAGCGCCACGCCCAGCATGGCAATGACACAAAAGGTATAAAAGATCTGTTCCGCGCTCTGGCCCCGCAGCTCCAGCCAGCGGTGGAGCGGTGCCGAGCGGAACAGCTGCCTGCGGCCCCGGCTGGCCTTGCAGACCAGGATCTGCAGAGCCACCATGCCGCCCTCCAGCCAGAAGGGCAGGGCCAGCGGCAGGATGAGGTCAGGCCAGCCGATGCACAGGGGCACGCACCCCAGCATCCCGGCCAGAAACAGGCTGCCCACGCTGCCCAGCCGCAGCTTTGCGGGCGGGAAGTTCCAGAGCAGGAATGCCATCAGGGAACCGGCCAGTGCGGCGGGCAGAACGCCCAGCGGGAACCAGCCCAGCAGGGTCATCACCCCCATCAGGCCCAGCATGGCCGCAAAGGACGTGCCGCAGACGATGCCGTCCATGCCATCGGCAATGCGGGCACACTCGGCCAGTGCGACCAGTAGTCCTTCCCACAGCAGCGGGGCTGCAATGCCCAGATCGACATAGCCCACGCCCGGCAGGGTGATTCCGGCTGCAAGGCAGCCTTTGGCTCCCAGCAGCACCAGCACCACGGCACCGGCAGCGGCTTCCAGCCCAAGGCGGGTGTGCCGCCGCAGGCCCAGCACAGAACGGCTGCGGATGCGGGCCAGATCCTCCAGCAGGCCCACACCGCCAAAGAGCAGAGCTCCCAGCAGCGCTGTGAGCAGCCGGACCGAGAACAGGCTCTCGGCCCCCAGCAGCTCAGGCTGAGCCACACAGGCGGCTGTCCAGCCCACACCCACAGCGGCCAGCACCCCCACCATCAGGCAGAGCCCGCCCATGGTGGGAGCCTGCGGCGGGCGCTCCGGCTCGGCATCCGGCGCTTCCTGCTTGGGTGATGGTGTCTGCCGGGCCTTGGGCTCATCCCAGCGTCCCTGGAACGCCCGCAGCAGCGGCACCATCAGATTCCCGAGCGCCGCCGTGAGGAAGAACCCCAGCGTTGAGGCGGCGATCAAGGCGAAACGAATCATAGCTCGATGTTACTCCTTGTAAAAGATCTCCAGCACTTTTTCCAGTGCCATGCCGCGGCTGGCCTTGACCAGCAGGGCATCGCCGGGCTGCATTTTGTTCAGCAGGGCCTCGGCGGCCTGAGCGTAGGTGTCGGCATGGAGGGTGGGCAGCCCCTTGGCAGCAGCCACCACGGCAATGCGCTTGGCCTGCTCGCCATAGGTGACGAGGTAGTCCACCTTGTTCTCCACGGCCTGACGGCCCACCTCCTCGTGGGCGGCGCGGCTGATATCGCCCAGCTCCAGCATATCGCCCAGCAGGGCAAAGCGGCGCTTGCAGGGATACTCCCTGAACATGGCCAGCGCGGCCTTCATGCTGTCGGGGTTGGCATTGTAGCAATCCTCAATGACATCCACGCCTCTGACGTGCACCACCTTCTGGCGCATTCCGGTCTGCTCAAAGTCGGCCAGACCGGCAATGACCCGGCGGGCATTCAGCCCCAGACGGGTGGCGGCGCAGTAGGCAGCCAGTGCGTTGGCCACATTATGCCGGCCCATGGCGGGGATCTTTACGAGGAAAGTGCCCTCCTCGTGATCCTCCAGCACAAAGCTCATGCCCTTTTCATCCTGCTGGATGGACAGGGCACAGACATCAGCGTTCTCATCGCCCAGGCTGAACCAGACCGGACGGACATGGTCGGGCAGGACGGCCTTGCGCAGGAAGGGGTCGTCCCCGTTCAGCACCAGCGGAGCACCCTCCGGCAGACCGGCGCAGATCTCCAGCTTTGCCTTGCAGATGTTCTCCTGACTGCCCAGATTGCCGATGTGGGACACACCGATGCAGGTGATGATGCCTACATCCGGGCGGGCGCACTTGCTCAGGCGCTCGATCTCCCCGGCGTGGCTCATTCCCATCTCCACCACGGCGTACTGGGTCTCTTTGCCGATGCGGAACATGGTGCGGGGCAGGCCCAGCTCATTGTTCTGGTTGCCCTCGGTCTTGATGGTACTGCCAAAGCCTGCAATGGCGGCGTAGGTCATCTGCTTGGTGGTGGTCTTGCCCACGCTGCCGGTCACACCCACCACTTTGGGGTGGAACTGGCTGCGATAATTGGCCCCCAGCACCATCATGGCGTGGTAGCTGTCCGGGCAGATCACGCTCTTCTCCTCCGGCACGCCTTCCACGGGGTGGTTCAGCACCACGCAGAGCGCGCCGTTTTCCAGCGCCTTGGCGGCAAAATCATGGCCGTCGAATTTTTCGCCCGGGAACGCCACAAAGATGCACCCGGGGCAGACCTCACGGCTGTCGGTGGTCACCAGCGTGACCGGGGTCTCGCACTGGGCCAGCGCGTTGACGGCCAGACCCTCCAACAGGATGTTTGCTGCAATTGCTTCCATACTCTCATTCCCCTTTATCCACAGATCAGATGTACGATGGTTCCCTGCTGGACGCTGGAGCCGGGTGCCTCACTCTGGCTCTGGACCGTGCCGGAGCCTTCGACTGTGCAGTTGAGCCCTGCGGCGTTCAGCATCTGCCGGGCAAAGTCCGCACTCTTGCCGGTCACGTCCGGCACCTCGGCGTGCTTGCCCTCATAGGTATCGGTATACAGATAAACAGTGGTGCCGTAGGGCACCTCTGCCCCCGCGCGGGGGTACTGGTAGGTAACAAGGGCGGCGGTCTGGTCGGATTCGCTCTCGGCCAGGTGATGCTTCAAGCCCTTGATGTTCAGCTGCACCTGCGCGTTGCTCCACTCCTTGCCCGTCAGGTTGGGCACCTTGACGGTGGTGCCGCTGCGGTCCACGCCGTCGGTGGCGATGCCCAGATAGGGCGCGATCTCGCTGATGATGTTGCCCACCACCGGAGCCGCCAGAATGGAGGAATAGTCGGTGCGGGCATTGTTGGGGTCGTCCAGCATGACATAGACCAGGATCTCCGGGTCGTTGGCGGGCAGGACAGCTGCAAAGGATGCCACCTTCTTGTAGTCGCCGTCGGCGCGGCGGTCCATGTTCAGCTGCTCGGAAGTACCGGACTTGCCGCCGATGCGGTAGCCTGCAACGTAGGCGTTGCCGCCGCCGCCCTGGGTGCCGTCGCCCACCTCAAACTCCATGATCTGGCGGATGGTCTCGCTGGCGCTCTCGCTGATGACCTGACGGCGGATGTTGGTGCCGATCTCCTGCACCACATTGCCGTTCTGGTCCGTGATCTTATCCACCACATGGGGGGTGACCAGATAGCCGCCGTTGACTGCCGCCGAGATGGCGGTGCACACCTGCAGCGGGGTCACGGCCATGGCCTGACCAAAGGCGGAGGAGGCCAGCTCCACCTCGCCCAGACGGCTTTTGCTGTAATACTGCATGAAGCTGGTCTCATTGGGCAGGTCCACACCGGTGCGCTCGGTAAAGCCAAAAGCATCAAAGTAATCATAGAACAGGCTGGAGCCTACACGCTGGCCCAGCTGGATGAAGTAGATGTTGCAGCTATTGCGCAGGGCCTCGGCCAGATTCTGGGCCCCGTGCGCCTTTCTGCCGGCGCAGTGGTAGGTCTGCTTTGCTACGCTGTACGCACCGGAGCAGTTCAGGGTGGTGTAATAGGTCGCCTTGCCGCTGTCCACACCCATGGCGGCGGTGATGACCTTGAACACGCTTCCGGGGTAGTACAGCTCGGTGATGGTCTTGTTCTTCCACTGGATATCCCGGTAGGTGCCGGTGTAGTCGGCTTCCTCATCCGCGATCTTCTGGCCGTTCTCATCCCGCAGGTAGTTGCCGTTCTCGTCTTTTTTGTAGATGGTGTACAGCTCTGGCTCGGCCTGCACCTGCTCCGTCAGATAGGCCAGATTGGCACTGAAATCCTGTGGGTCATTTGGGTCAAAGTCCGGCTTGGAGGCCATGGCAAGGATGGCACCGGTCTTGACATTCATCACAATGGCGCAGCCGCGGTTCTCAACGGTGTTGGCCGCCACGGCCTCGTTCAGGTAGCGCTCCACCACCTCCTGAATGTTCACATCCAGCGAGAGCACCAGATTGGAACCGTCCTTGGCGGCGTAGGTAGTGGCGTTTTCATCGGCAATGGCGTTGCCGTAGGCGTTGCGCAGGGTGATGGTGCGGCCATTCACACCGGCCAGCGTGGACTCATAGGAGTTTTCCAAACCGTACACGCCCTGACCATCCGCATTGCAGAAGCCCAGCACGGCGGCGGCAAAGCGGCCGTAGGGGTAATCCCGCTGGAAGCCCTTGGAGGCCGACACCGACACCCGTCCCTTGCGGACAGTGGGGGTGCCGTCGTCGCTCTCCTGCTGGCCCAGACCCAGCTTGGCCAGGATCTTTTCCAGCGCACCGGCGGATTTTCCGCTCTTGCTGTGGGCCTTGTTGTAGGTCTTGACGTACTCCTCAATGGAGAGCTTGATGGCGTTGTTGACCTTGGTAGCCAGCACCTGATAGGAGCTTTCGTTTTGGGAGAGGGCATCGCAGACCGCCTGATACTGGGTCTGATACTCTGCCGAAGTGGTGTCCACGCTGTCCAGACTCTCGCCATCGCCCGAAAGCAGGCGCAGGGTGATCTGGGTGCAGACCTCCTTCATGGCGGCCTCATCGATGGTGCGGGTCTCCGCCTTGGTGTCCTGATCGGTGGTGGTGGTATACAGGGCCGTGCTGTAGGAGGGGTCGGCCCAGATGGTCCAGACCACGCTGGTGGAGGCCAGCGTGATGCCGCTGGTGTCGTAGATCTCACCGCGGGTGGCCTGAATGGTGCTGTCCAGCAGCTGCTGCTCGGCGGCGTACTGGCGGTAGGTGGCACCGTCGCGGATCTGGATCTTGTACAGGCTGTAGATCACGGTCAGCGCGGCGACCACCACAAGAAGCACGGCGGCACCAAAGCTGATATGACGCAGCTGGGCACTGAGCCGTGCGTGCGGGTCCGCACTGCGGCGGCGGGCACTGTTCTTTTTGGGATTGGAGGATGGTGTTTGCATTGCGTACTCCCGAAGAAAACCGAAAAAGCGTGCGCTGCCGCACGCTTTTCGTTGTTTGGTTTATTTTGCCGTTCTGACAGAGGCAAGAATGGTCATTGCCCCATCGTGGAGCAGATCCGACCACTGCCGCACAGCGGATGCCTTGCGCACCAGAACGCTGCCCTCATCCAGCCGGATGTAGGTGATCTGGCTCTGGTCGATCTTCATCAGCCCCAGGCGTGTGGCGGTCTCCTCAACACTTGTGATGTTGGTGCGGCTGTTCAGGGCACTGTTGTAGTATGTATACTGGCTCTGCTCGCTCACAAGCTCTGCCTTGGCGCTCTGGATCTGAGAATTCAGCTCCACCAGCTGTGCCTCGCTCCACAGCAGGCTTACCGCAAAGCCCACCAGCAAAGCCGCGCCCACCAGCTGCAGCGCGTGCTGCATGGCGGCCCGCACGGGGTTCAGCCGCTTTTTGCCGCCCTTTTCTACCCGCAGTGGGACTTTGGGCTGTGCCTGCGGCGCTCTTCTGCGCCGAACCTCTGTCATATCGTATGCTGCCTGACCCATGGTGATCTCCTCCTCACATCTCCGGGGCTTTGCCGCCCTCAGATCTTTTCCAAAACCCGCAGGTGGGCCGAGCGGCTGCGCCGGTTCTCTTCCAGCTCCTGCGTGTTGGCTTCAATGGGTTTGCGTGTGATCAGCTTTGCCTTGGCCTTGCCGCCGCAGACGCACACCGGAAACTCCGGCGGGCAGGTGCAGGCGGTGGACCAGCGGCGGAACTTGTTCTTGACCAGCCGGTCCTCCAGCGAGTGGAAAGTGATCACGCAAAGTCTTCCACCCGGTGCGAGATGCGCAAAAATGGTGTCCAGCCCCTCTTCCAGTGCGTCCAGCTCATGGTTTACCGCAATGCGCAGTGCCTGAAAGGTGCGGCGGGAGGGGTTTTTGTTCTTCCGGCGCTCCGCCGGGGGCATGGCGCTGGCCACGATATCCGCCAGCTGCAATGTCGTTTCAATGGGGGCAGTTTCCCGGGCTTCCACGATCCTGCCCGCGATCTGCCAGGCGAAGGGCTCCTCGCCGTAATCCCGCAGGATGCGGGCCAGCTCCTCCCGGCTCTCGCTGTTCACGAGATCGGCGGCCGTCTCACCCTCCTGGCTCATCCGCATGTCCAGCGGGGCATCTGCCCGGTAGGAAAAGCCCCGGGCCGCGTCATCCAGCTGATGGCTGGACACACCCAGATCCAGCAGCGCGCCGTTGATCGTTTCAATGCCCAGCTGCTCCAGAGCTTGTCCGGCATAGCGGAAGTTGATCTGCACCACGGTGGCAGGCAGGCCCGCCAGCCGGGCCCGGGCCGTCTGCACGGCATCGGGGTCCTGATCCAGCGAGATGAGCCTGCCGCCCTGCTCGCCGTTCAGCCGCAGGGCGATCTGGCGGGAGTGCCCCGCGCCGCCCGCCGTGCCGTCCAGATAGGTGCCCGCCGGGTCGATCTTCAGGCCGTCCAGGCACTCGTTCAGCAGCACCGGGACATGCTCAAACGAGGCCGGGTCAAAGGGCTGTGCTGTTTTTTCTGTGTCCATGTTCCCAGCCTCCTTTCAAAACTCAGATAAGATCCTGCATCTGCCGCCCTTTTCTGCCCGGAGCTGCTGCCCGGGAAAGCGGCCTGCGGCCTGCCGGGAGTTTGTGGCCCGGCCAGCCTTGAGGATACAATTTTATTGTAACAAAACAGGCCCCTGATTGCAAGAGTTTCCCTTTTGTTTTTTCTCTCAAAATGTACCAAAAAAAGCCCCTGCAAGCCGTCGTTTTTGCTTGCAGGGGCCGGAAGCTCTCACCGGGAAATTTCACATTCCCGCATCAGAGCTGTTTCCGGGGGCTCTGGCGCAGGTTTGCACGGACATTTTTGACCTGTGCGGCGTTTTCCGCCATCGTCTCTTCCGTGGTCTTGAGCATATTATCACAGTAGTCGGTCACGGTCTGGCGGACAGTGCGGGCCTCGGTCTGGGCGGCGGAGACGATCTCTCCAGCGCGCTGCTGGGCCGCCTTGACGATCTCGGCCTCGCTCACCAGCACACGGGCGCGCTCCTCGGCCTTTTTCACAATGGCCTGTGCCTGTGCGTTGGCCGATTCGATGAGCTGGGCACGGTCGCTGACAATGGACTGGGCCTGCCGCAGCTCCACAGGCAGGTTCTGGCGGATCTCGTCCAGATAGTCCCGGATCTGCTCCACATCCACGATGCGCTTGCCGCCCGAAAGGGGCATTCCGGCGCTCTCCTCCA
>ERZ506887.1532-NODE-1532-length-12101-cov-3.830732_pt1 | contig 12101 bp, 6 predicted proteins | sample MGYA00512905_ERZ506887 | MGnify/ENA metagenome assembly ERZ506887 | reverse complement strand
ATGCCTGGAGGAATATTACAAGTGCCAAAAAGAAATAGCAGCAATCCCCCTACAGATGATAGCAGTTACCTTTTTAAACACAGCAGCATATTTTGGAGAACCTGTGCTAAGGGTATGGTTCTATGGAAAAGACAAAATATGGGAAGAACCATTGCTGATTCATGATATGGAATGTGAATGGATATTTCAGGGCTGGCAGGAATATGAAAAAGCTTTCAAAGCTTATGGACAAGAAAAAAGAAGGAAAGAAGAAGAAATAGAAGTCCTGAAACGAAAGATGTTAAGAGTTTATATGAAATTCATAAGCTGTTACATGAAATATCTGTTAAGGGGCATAAGAGAACTGGCAGTCTATAAAAACGTAGTAAAAGCAAAAGACATGATGGTGACTTTTGGAGAATATATGGACTGGCAGCAGAGAATTGTGATAGAACGGGAGGAAATCGATATTTTTCAGCATAAGGAAGAAGAATCCCTGCAGTACCGTTCTTTTACTGAAAGAGTGTATAAAAATAAAAGGTTTTTCCATATGGACTTTACTGGCTGTGTGTTTTTAAACTGTAAGTTTGAAAACTGTGAAATGGAAAACGTATTGATTCATGATGCAATATTTCAAAATTGCAAATTTGAAAAGGTACATTGGAAACAATGCGAATTTTACGGAGCTACCTTCCTAAAATGTTCCTTTAGGGAAACTGAACTTTATGAAGTAAAAGAAATACCAGAAAATGTCACACCAGAGGAATTAAAGAGTCTGTATAAACCTGTAGAATATGTGGAATGTACCAGATTGGAGGAGGAATAAATGGAATATTTTTTATTGAAGTTAAGTCCAAAAGTAAAAAATCCCGTCAGACTGCGGGCTTATTATGCAGATACAGATTCTCCTATTGTTACTTATGAAAGCTTAAAGGAGTTGTCAGTGGCATATATAGAAGATAAAGGAGAAGTTGAATTGACAGACATCCTTACCAGCCCCATTTTTATGGTGTCAGGGCAGGTGAAACAATTATTACAGTTGTTTGAACCAGATATAAAATTTAAAGCCATACAGATGTTTGGCTTTTATCATAAAGAGGAATTAAAACCCTTATACTATGTTCCTAAATTCCCTGAATATTCATGTTTACATAAAGAAGTGACAGTAAATCCCAACGGAACGGTAAACGAGGTAGTCCTGGATAAATCAAAAATACCGGAGGCTTCCATATTCCGTATTCAAGGGCTAATAGAAAACAGAGTCATTGTATCACTGGAGGCAGCGGAAAGCCTTCTTAGAAGACCTTTTTATGGTATTGGATTGGAAAAAGTGGAGGTAAAAGAATGAGTGATCAATATATAACAATGTATGCAAAATTAACATGCGATATGGGATGTATGGAAAATTACCTGAATGTGGGAACCGACCATGGGGTATATAAGGTTACGGTAGAAGGAGAATCTTATCCTGTTATGAATGGAGCAGATCATATTGTGGGAGAAAATATCCCCCAATTTGGCAGATGCAAATCCCCAACCAATATGGATTATGAGGAACAAAGTTTACAGAAAAAAGTCTGGGGAAATATAAAAAACTTTTTTATAAAAGATGGAAAATGCGAATGTACGCCCAAGATACTGACAGAATGGATCGAAGTGAAAGATGACAATATTTTGGAGGGCAAAGGGGTACTTACAGAAAAAAGCAAGCTGGTATGTGCTAATGGAGGAATCATATCCATTGTAATTGAGAAAGGAGAAACAGAATGAGTTACATAGATGAAGAAATATTAAAGCAGCGGATTGGAAGAAAAACAGCGGAAATGAAAGGGGAGGAAAATTCAGAAGAAGAAATAAAACCTGTCACGGAAGTGCTGTTAAAAGAAACGGAATTGTATGAAGGAAAGCTGAAAATAAAACTTCCGGAAGATGCAGAATCATTATCAGAAGAAGGAATCCGGGCAACTCACCCACATGGCAATCCACCACAACATTCCTATGTTTCCTTAAATGCGGGAGTTTCCATAAGCTTTCATCATACCATAACACCACTGAAAGAAACAGGCGTGGCTGGAGCCGCTGGATTTGCAGCTAAATTCCTGGAGAAAAACGGAGCAGGTGTTACTGTTTTTGGAAAGAAAACCATTTCTTTGGGAGATAAAAAATTTGCAGTCTTGGAGGCAGTAAGCAAGGGAATGGACAGTGGAGTTTTCAATCTGTTTGTTTATGCTTCCATGGAGGACAGACTGTTGCTGCTTAATATCAGTATGCCTGCAAAAGAAGCGGAAAAGAAAAAGAAACTGGCTTATGAGATATTAGAAAGTATAGAAATAATAGAAGAACAGTAAGAAAGGAAGTGAAAAGGTGAACAATACAGGAAATTATCAGGACATCGGCAGAGTACGCCTTTCTCTTGCTGGAATTACAGGACATATACTGGATATCTCCATTCATTCCAAAAGAAACAGTTATACTGCTGCAAAGGTAAGGATCATGCTGGATACCTCTCTGACCATGTCCCAGATGGGAGCATTAAATGACCAGGAAACAAACCTTTATCTGGAGGACGGAAGCCTGCTGTTTTCCGGCATTTGTGCATCCTCCAGTGCTGCAAGCATAAGTGGCTATATGGAACTGGAGATCAAGGCTTATTCCAGAGGATATCTTATGGATAAGAAAAAGAAACGCAGAACCTTTCAAGACCCGGCAAAAGACCTGCAGACCGTTGTAGATGATGTTGGACGTGAATATGGTGCTGCCATTCAAGTAGAAAAGAACGTGTCACTGCCTCAAATAGAAACACAGGACTCGGAAACGGACTGGGCCTTTTTGCAAAGGCTTGCCAACAAAGAGGGAATGAACCTATATGATAACATCACTGCCCCCAAGCCGTTTCTTGTTATGGGCAGCCTTGGAACAGGCAGCTGCCCATTTCTTTCGCAGGTTGTGCCCGTTTCTGTAGAAAAAAACATAGAAGAATATCAGAAAACGGAGCAGAACCATCCGGAAGAATTCAGCGGAAGTTATGAATTCTTGAAAGAAACCGTTGCAGTGCCTGATCTTACCATCAGTGCAGGGTATCTGGTGGGAAACTTAATCGTACAGGAAAGCCGTATTATCAACAGAAGCGGACTGCTCCTTAACCTGCTTACCATCAAGCGGAAGGAAGCAGAGAAAGTGCCTTATAAGCTGCGGAGCACAGGCAGAGGAAAATTTTCTGCCATTCTGACGGGAACGGTACTGGCAGTAGAAGGAACCAATGTAAAAGTGCATTTTCAGGTGGATGAAAGTCAGGCAGAAGCACAGGCTATGTGGATGCCCTATGAAAATACCATGAATAACTACTTTTACTGTATGCCGGATGAGGGAGATAAGGTATTTTGCTATTATGACAGTGAGGGAAGCAGCGTCTGCCTTGGCAGTATTCATGAAAATACGGGCAACAGCGATTTTTCCGATTATGGCGTTAGACGTCTTACCAGTCAGGATGAAATGATACGGTTTGGAAAAGAAGACATGGAGTTTGTAGCAGGCAGGGAGGAAGCTGACAAGGGAGGAAGTAAATATTCCCGGATTTCCTTTGACCTGACAGAAGGGATCAAGATTCATAGTGACAAGGATATTACCATAGACGGCAAAGAAGACCTTGTACTTTCCGCAGGAAAAGCACAGGCAGAAGGTAACCTTTCCATGTATGCGGTGGAGGAAATTGACCTGAAAACAGGGGAAAGCAGCATTTCCATTGACAACGAGGAGATAAATGTGAAAACACCCATGTATGTGTGGGAAGGCTTTGTGAAGGAAAGCGGTTATGAGCATATAGAGGACGAGTATCAGGACTGGTTTGAGGTGGGAGCCGACATCCTGCAAATGGGACTCGATATCATTGGAATGACAGAAATCCCTATTGTAAGTCAGGTGGCAGATTTAGCCAGTGGTCTGATCTCTCTGGCAAGAGGAGATTATGTGGGCTTTGGATTGTCTTTGGTGGGAATGATACCACTTGTGGGAAGTGCCGCCACTGCCGGGAAAATGGGTAAGACCGCCCAAAAGGTAGCAAAAACGGCAACCAAAGCCATCAAAGGGATCAAGAACTTTGAGAAAATATACGATACTGGAAGGAAAGTGGTAAAAACGGTGGAGCTGGTTACCATGGGATTAGGGGTGCTCAGGTCTATTAATACAGATTATGAGATTATGAAAAGAATCCTGTCTGGTGAATTTGATCCTTTTAATAATGCGGAGGATGCCAGCCTGCTGGCAAGCTCTATTCAGGGAAAGATTCAGCTGGTTTCTGCGGCAAAACGGTACAAAAAGAATAAGGCAGGGAAGAAATCTCAGGGACCGGATAATAAGACAAAATCAAATAATACCCAAGGAGATGGAAATGGCACAAAGCACTGTGACAGAGACCCTATTGATGTGGTAACCGGAAGCATGAGTGTCACCCACATAGACAGCAGTTTATATGACATACTGGAACCGTTTGATTTAAAAAGAATTTATGAGTCTGTTTATACCAATAAAGACAAAATGCTTGGAAGCAAGTGGATGTTTAACATGGAAACCTGCATAGAGGATTTAGGTGAAGAGATTGTATTGCAGATGGAAGATATGCATTTGGAAACATTTGTAGAGAAAAAGGGAGAAAGCGGAACCGTTTATGAAAATAAGAAAACCGGAAATATAAATTATTTATTAAAGAAGACAGAAGAAGGGTATGAGGTAAAAGATACAAAGCAGAGAAGGCTTTACCGTTATAACAGGGAAGGAAAGTTAACAGAACGCAGGGATCGTTTTGGAAATCAAGTGATTCTTACCTATCAGGGAGAAAATTTAGAGCAGATTTCCCTAAGCAGTGGACAGTATTTAAAGTTCGGCTATAAAAACGGAAAGGTGAAGACGGTGACAGATACTTTGGGAAAAGTCATCCGCTATGGTTATGAAGGAGAACTGTTAACGCAGGTGACCTTTGCAGACTGTGGCAGCATCCGTTATGATTATACGCCGGAGGGATACTTAAGTTCCATTACCGATCAGAATGGAATCACTTATGTAACCAATGAATATGACAGAAAAGGAAGGGTAATCCATCAGACATTGATAAATGGTGAGGAGTATATTCAGATTTACAATGATAAGGAACGAAAAAATGTCTTTCTCAGAAGTTCTGATAATTCTTCCATAACTTATGAATATAATGGAGCCAAGCTTCCGGTAAAAACAGCATACAGTGACGGAACTTGGGAGGAAACCAGGTATGATGCATCAGAACATGTGGTGTACCGCCGTGACCGCAGGGGAGCAGAAAGCTGGTACACTTATTCCGAACAAGGGGATTTGATCCGGGAGACCCTGCCAAATGGTCTGATAACGGAATGGCAGTATGACAGTCATGGAAACCCTTTGTGGGAAAAAGACAATGATGGAAAAGAAATTTACTATGAGTATGACAGATACGGAAACCTAAGCAGAAAAAAAGTAAAGGTAAAGGAGAACCAGTGGCAGGAAACCAGTTATGAACATGACAGATATGGTCGGCTTTTAAAAACAACTGATGCTCTGGGAAATACCACCAAAAGAACTTATGAAACCAATTTTAACCTGCCTACTGAGATCATAGGGGCAGAAGGGGAATATACCCGTTATTCCTATGACAGGGCAGGCAGAAATATGGAAGTACATAACATTTATGGAACTACAGCCTATGGCTATAACAACATGGATCTATGCATGGAAGAAATATGGAATGGAAACATCATAAAAAGATATTCCTATGATAACCTGGGAAATCTGATTCGTTTCCACGGACCAAATGACTGCACCTTGGACAGCCAGCAAGTGACCATAAGCTATGAGTACGATGCTTTTGAACGTCTGGTGAAAAAAGAAGATGCTTTGGGAAACATTCAGGCTGTTTGCAGGGACAAGGCAGGAAATATCCAAAAGGCAGTCCATCCCAACACATACAGCAGGGATACCAAAGACGGGGAAGGAATTGTATATGAATATGATACGGATGGTAACTGCATAAGAATCCTTTACCCGGATGGAGGCATCGTAAGGATGTGGTACGATGCCAGCGGCAACCTGACCAAAAGGGTAGAGCCGGAGGAATACCGGAAAGAAACAGATGACGGGGCAGGGTATACTTATGAGTATGACTGTATGAACCACCTGGTTTCCGTTACAAACCCTTATGGAATAGTGGAAAAAAGATATGTGTATGACCTGAAGGGAAATATTGTAAAAGAAATTGATGCAAAAGGAATGGAAACCGGAGATAACGATGCAGAACGTATTGGGACAGTTTACCTGTACAACAAAGCCGGATGGCTTTTAGAAAAAAGAGTTCCCATAACCTATGAAGAAGAAACCCGGGAAGTGTGCTATGAGCTTACGGCTTTTGAGTATGATATCCTTGGAAACGTGATTCAGGAGAAGAAATATCAGAATCCCCAGACTAGGGAAAGTGCCGTGGGAAAGGTACTGGTACTTTACAAGGAATATGACAAAAGCAGCCGTCTGGTGCGGGTATCGGACAGTCTGGGCGGGGAAATCTCCTATGGCTATGATGAACTGGGACAGAAAATCTGGGAAAAGAAAAAGATCAGCGGGGAAACTTTCCTGCTTACCCGGTATGTCTATGAAATGCCTGAAAGAATCAGCCGTATGGAAGAATTCTCCGTAACAAAAGAAGGAAAAGCAGAGAAACTTGCCATTACCCAATATACCTATGACAAAACCGGAAACCTGATAAAGATCACAACCCCCAAAGGCAATGAAATCTTACGGGAATACGACAAGGCTAACCGCCTTGTGGCAGAAACCCACAGAGAAAAGAAGGGAGAAATCTGCAATACCCTTCGTTTGAGCTATGATGCTGCCGATAATTTAATCAGGGAAGAAAACTACCGTGGTGAGGAAACACAGCCTTACGCTGTAATAGAATACCAGTATGATCTGTTAAACCGGGAAACCGCAGTAACATACCCGGATGGAGGGCAGGAAAGAAAGCTCTATGACAGAAACGGAAGACTGAAAAAGCTAATTTCCCCCAATGCATACCGGAGAAAGGGAGAGCAGGGGGAAGGAAAGGTCTATGAATACGACCGAGTGGGAAGGCTGGTAAGAGCATGGACACCGGAAGGAAACCTTGCAGAGGAAAATACCTATGGAGTAAACGGTGAGATTTTAAGAAAGAACAGCCATGAAAGCAGTGTAAGCTTTTCCTATGACTTTGGCGGACGGCAGAGAGAAGCAGTGACGAAAGGCGGCTCCGGTCAGAAATTTACCTATGATGCCAGAGGCAACATCACCGGGGTAACCGACGGCAACGGAAACCGGACAGAATATGAACTGGATTCCTGGGGCAGGATCACCGCCATTCTCCATGCAGACGGAAGCAGGGAAGAATATGCTTACGATCATGGTGGAAATATCACTGCCACCACCGATGGAAATGGAAATACCATAAGTTATGGCTATGATGCCAGAGGACAGGTGGTGAAGATTACCGATCAGGCAGGGGAAAGTGAAACTTTTCGGTATGACAGCGAAGGAAACCAGATCAGCCATGTGGATAGGAATGGAACAAAAATATCCATGAATTATAATATGTATGGAAGCCTGGTGAGACGTACTGCCATAAAAGCGGAAGCAGGCGGCACGAGTACAGAAGATGAAGACCTGAGCCGTATCAGTGAAAGCTTCTTCTATTATCCTGACGGCAGGCTGAAAACAGCCATTGCAGGGGGTATGCGGTATGAATATGCTTATGATGTAAGGGGCAGGCTGAAAAGCAAGTCTGCCAGCGGAAAGGAACTGATCTCTTATGGATATGATTTAAATGGAAATAAGATCAGCCAGAGAGATGTAACTGGGAATGTTACAGAATACAGGTATGGGATTTCTGATGAAATTTTGGAAATATATGATAAGGGAGTGTTGAGAGCTTCTTATGAGTATAATTCAGATGGAACCCTGAAAAGGCAGAAGACTGGAAAAGGGACAGAGATTTTAACGGATACCTGTTATGCTTATGATGGGGACAGGAACTTAATTGGATTAGAAACTTTTCTTCAGGGAGGATGGCAGAAAGACTGCAAGACAGAAGCGATTCCACTGGTTTGTAATGCTTATGGTTACGACCGGAATGGAAACAGGATATTTAAGGAAACCATAGGCGGTAGGACAGAATATGAGTATGACAGCAGAAACCGTCTGGAAATGGTCAGATATCCGGACAGATGGGAAAAGTTTGGCTATGATCTGTCTGGAAACCGTAAGAGCAGGGTTACAGGAGAGGTTGAGGAAAACTATACTTATGATGTAAGGAACCGACTGTTACAGGTGGTAAGGACTGCGGGTAATGGTGTGACGACGTTGGAAGAAGGAAGTCCAGCTGGAACTGCGGAAGATGGTTATGGAACAGTCAAGGATAGGGATGAAGTCTGGAGGTATGAATATGACAGACAGGGAAATCTGCTGAAAGATAATTATGCTAAATATAGTTATGATGGTTTTAACCGCATGGAAAAGGCAGAAATTAACAAAGAAAAAACAATAAGATTTATTCGTGGTATGACATTCTATGTTCTGACAGCGAGCGTGCAAGAACATATTATCATTATGTCTGTGACGAAGATGGTAGTACTAGCCAGATATTGGACGAAACAGGCAAGGTTTTAAACCAGTATGAATACGATGTCTTTGGAAATCTGATAAAGGTTCAAGAAGAAGTAAATAACCGCTTCTTGTAACTGTAAGAAAAGGGAGAATTAAAATGAATGTAAATAATTTTAAAACAATATCATTATTTGGCAGAATTGCATATGGTGTTAGCTGCTTTGAAAATACAATAACATTTTTGCAATATAATGTAGAGGACTGGAAAATGGTTTTAAAATATTTATGGGAGTTTTCTTACATACAATATTTAGATGACTGGACTGGTCTATTATCAGAAATAATTCCAGAAAATTTATTGGAATTTCAAAAATATGAAGAACATGATTACTCCTATTTAGATAAGAAAAGTTATGAGTATCTCTACAATTTATATCAGAATATTGATGAAAAAATAGATTTTGTAATGACTGCAATTTTCGATATTGGTACTAGTCATGCATATAGTGAAATAGTTGGATATGGAAAACAGAGCTTAGATGAATTGAAGATACTTATTGATTACATGTATGAAAAAGGAATACCTTTACCAGATATATCCCCTTTTGAGAAATTTTCTTTTAATGAAAATAACGGTTGGGGAAACAAATTTGATGTAAAAACCATCTCAAAATTTATAGTATGAAATTAGTAGATAAACTTAAAACACGTTGAAAGGAGGAACTAAAATCATGCAAAACATCAATTATTTAAACCTAAAGATCCAAGGAGTAAACTACATAAAATTAATGTCACTAGAAATCACCCACAAAGTCAACGACCACGGCTACGCAGAACTCAATCTGGAAGTAGATCCGTCGGAGGCGGCGAAATTTGTGGACTGCGCCAATGAAAATACCACCATCACCATTACCACATCGGCAGAAGGACAACATTCCGTACTATTTTGTGGAGGAGTGATATCGGCAGGATTAAACTATATGAGCCAGTATACCTGCCTGAAAATAAAATTAGTATCAGCCAGTCATAAGCTTGACATAAAGAAAGTAAGCCAGACATTTCAAAATACAGGAAGTACCTACGAAAATATTCTAAATAAGGTTTGCGCAGGAAGGGCGGTAATGGACATTGCAGTTACAGACCGCCCCATTGGAAATATGAAATTACAGAATAAAGAAACTGACTGGCAGTTTATTATGAGAATGGCATCTGAGTTGTCTGCCTCTGTATTTACAACAGTTCACGCACAAAAACCGCAAATTTCAGTGGGAGTACCTTCACTGGGTACAGTAACCCTTCCTAATACAGTAGAGTCTAAGCAGGGGCTTGATTTGGAAGAATACAGTAAATTTGCCCAAAACAGTAACGGGCTGGCGGACAGTACAAGCTTTGGGGCAGAAAGTATTCAAAGTGAAAAGTACTGCTACATAGGAGAGAAGATAAATGTAAATGGAGGCAGTTCTGTCATATCCTCCGTAAGCTGCAACATGCAAAAAGGAATTTTGAAATGTTCTTACAGCTTACTAAAAGAATCAGGATTCGAGAGGGCGGAAGTGAATAACAGCAGCACAGGCGGCAAAATGTTTATGGGGACGGTACAGGCAGTAAAAGGAGATAAAGTGCAGGTATTCTTCCATGAAATAGATGGCAGCTATGACGATGGAGGCACCCAATGGTTTCCTTATTCCACCTCATATTCTTCCAGCGACGGAAGTGGATTTTACTGTATGCCGGAAGTGGGAGATCAGGTCAGGGTATTTATGCCTTCCAATAATGAAAAGGATGCATTTGTGGCAAGCTCTGTAAACTTAAATCCACAGTCCAATACCAGGGACAAATCCTGGAAAGCTCCGGGAGGAAAGGAAATTCTTTTAACAGATGATGGAATCTATATTATCTGCGATGAAGAAAAGATATTCATTAATTTAACCACCGAAAAAGGAATAGAAGTCACATCAGATAAAAATATTGAAATCACTTCGGATGCCAATATCACATTGAAAGCAGGAAAGAAAATTGAAATGAAAGCAGAAAATGCAATTTCTATGGAAGTGGGAAATTCCAACATTCAAATGGACTCCCAGCAGATTGTGCTTGGTGCAGATAAGGTATTTGTTAACTGATTTATGATATTTTATGAAAATTTTATTGTGAAAAAGGAAGTTCGGTGGTAAAATGAAGAATAGCGTTACCATAAAGAATTAATATTAGGAGTATAGTATGAGTCTTATTGAAAAAGTTTTTGGAACACATAGTGAACGTGAATTGAAGCGAATCACCCCGATTGTAGACAAGATAGAAGGACTTCGTCCAGCAATGATGGAACTTTCCGACGGGGAGCTTCAAGGAAAAACAAAAGAATTTAAAGAACGTTTAGAAAAAGGGGAAACATTAGATGATCTGCTTCCGGAAGCCTTTGCGGTAGTAAGGGAGGCAGGACGCCGTGTACTTAACATGGAGCATTACCGTGTACAGTTGATCGGTGGTATTGTACTTCACCAGGGAAGAATTTCTGAAATGCGTACAGGTGAAGGTAAGACATTAGTATCTACTCTTCCGGCTTACTTAAATGCTCTGGAAGGAAAGGGTGTGCATATCGTTACGGTAAACGACTACCTTGCAAAGCGTGATGCAGAGTGGATGGCACAGCTGCACGAATTTTTAGGTCTGAAAGTAGGTGTTGTTTTAAACAACATGAACAATGATGAACGTAGAGAAGCTTATGCCTGTGACATTACATACGTGACCAACAACGAACTGGGCTTTGATTATCTGCGTGACAACATGGTTGTTTATAAAGAGCAGTTGGTATTAAGAGATTTACATTACGCCATCATCGATGAAGTTGATTCTGTTCTTATTGATGAAGCGAGAACGCCGCTTATTATTTCAGGACAGAGCAGTAAGTCTACCAAATTATATGAAACCTGTGACATTCTCGCACGTCAGTTAAAACGTGGTGAAGAAAGCGGCGAATTCAGTAAAATGGGCGCCATTATGGGTGAAGTCATTGAAGAAAGCGGTGACTTTGTAGTAAATGAAAAGGATAAGATTGTAAACCTGACTGAAGAAGGTGTGAAGAAGGTAGAAAAATTCTTCCAGATCGAAAATCTTGCAGATCCGGAAAATCTGGAAATCCAGCATAATATCATTCTTGCACTGCGTGCTCATTATCTGATGTTCAAAGATCAGGATTATGTAGTAAAAGATGATGAAGTGCTGATCGTGGATGAATTTACCGGACGTATCATGCCGGGACGCCGTTATTCAGACGGACTTCATCAGGCAATCGAAGCAAAAGAGCATGTGAAGGTTAAGAGAGAAAGTAAGACACTGGCAACCATTACTTTCCAGACCTTGTTTAACAAATTTGAGAAGAAAGCCGGTATGACAGGTACGGCTCTTAATGAGGAGAAGGAGTTCCGTGAGATTTATGGAATGGATGTAATTGAGATTCCAACCAATCGTCCGGTTGCGAGAAAAGACTTGGAAGA
>ERZ506887.1531-NODE-1531-length-12107-cov-4.346664_pt1 | contig 12107 bp, 23 predicted proteins | sample MGYA00512905_ERZ506887 | MGnify/ENA metagenome assembly ERZ506887 | reverse complement strand
TTTCTCTGTACATTTTTTAAGCCTCCAAAATATCCTTTATAAACTCATACTGTTCTCCTACTGTATAAGTGCTTCTGTTTTCTGCTTTTAGCTTATTGCTAAACTCTTCTAAACGTATCGCAATCTTTAAAACCTTTGCAGCTCTTACCGCTTCCTGTGTTACACGCAGGTTTTTATCTATCACTCCCGACATTATGAAAGCGGCCTGCGTTATATAAACTTCCCACACCCAGCATACACTGTTCCTTGCTTTCCACTCTTTTATTGCTTCTTCCACAAATTTCTTACGGTTTAATCTAGGCTTGTCCGGTGGAAGAATTCCCTTTTTCTGCATTTCCTTTTTAATTCTTGCATTCGTTTTCTTTTCTGCATTTGTAGGTCTTTTTTTCATCTTCTTAAATTTCTCCTTTTTCTAAATTCAGATATGTTATCTTACTTTATGTATGGTTCAGGTAATGGTTGCCATGCAACAACCTTATACACTTCTCCGTCATCATCAAGCCAAGTCCCATCCCAACTATATCGTAACGTAGTTGCTTTTTTCGCCCCTTCAATCATAACATTAAATTCAGGGCAATCTTCATCTGTCATTCCCTTTGGTACTTCCGGCAGTCTTTTCTCTGTTAAAATCCAGTAATTTTTTTCTATGTGATCCATCTGATTCTGTAATGCCAGATTAAACCTTAGCAGCATATTAATGTATTTCATTTGCTTTTTTTCAGATTTGTGCATTTTCTTTTTTGCCATTCTTTGAAAAAATTCCCGTATTGTATTTTTTACCAGTTCCTTCTCCAGAAAATCATGTTCCAGTTCGTATTCATAGTCCAAATATATATCTTTTATATATTCTATTGAATTACTGTATCCATCCTGTAAACCTTCATAGTATTCTTCTCCTGCAAATAAAGGACTATCCGGATCAGGTCTTTCCGTTTCCTGCTCACTTTCCAGTGCCCGTAAGATCTCTTTTATAAGCTTTTTCATTCATTTTCTCCTTTCTCAACAAAGATATTTTCTTCATGTCATATCCGTTGCTCATTCACATGTGCCGTTAGGATTTTTATAGGTTAATCTCTGCATATCACCACTCCATATGCAGTATATCTGATTGTTGTTCCATCACTCATTAAGACATCTATCCACTCCGGATACTTGTCCCTGCCATACTGTATGGAATTCACTGTCATTACTCCGGCTGGTCTTTTATGGCTTTCTTCACATCTGTTACATTGGTCTTTTTCTTCATACTCTGCACTACAATGTCCGCAGATATATCTTTTCATTTCCTGTCCTCCTGTTCTTCTTTTAACTGTTCATGGCATTCCTTACCATCTTCTCAAGATCAATCTCTACTGCTTCCTCATCCTCCGGCTCTGGTATCTTAAATTCAATCGGCTCAAGAATGTCAGCTTCATACTTTCTCTTAGAACCCTTAGCTTCAATGTTATGTTTGGCTATCATATCCTGCATGGAAAGCATGTTGTCCGGCACTTCAATTCCCATTTCCCTGAGGTTTTCAATGGTTTCAAGCGTGTCGTCCATGAATTTTTTCACAGAATTTCTTCTTAGCTTTTTCTGATGGTTCAGCTCTTTTACCGCATCAATGTTCATAACCGTACCAAATGCATACCCGCCATTGTTTTTGAATTTTGCAGTACCTATAAACCTTCCCTGCTCATCATCCACACGAACCTCGCTCAGATCATCAATATCGTAACGGACAAATACCTTCTGTCCTTCGTAATGCTCCAGCAGTTCCTCATCCCAGTAATCCAATATTGTGGAACCAAATTTCAGCATTACTCCATTTCTTGTAACCTTCTGCAGTCTTGCAGTTCTCATCAGCATTATATTTAATTCTTCCTTGGTGGCTGTCCGTTTACGGATCAGATTTTCCTCGTATACGTCATTTGGGCATTTGCCATTCATGCCCATGCCGGAACTTTCCTTTTCGTTGTAAATACCTTCCACATAATTTTCAAAGAATATCTTTATTTCAGAAAGCAGTGGTACATTATCCTCTTTTTCCAAAACCTTATTTAGCTTTTTCATACGCTCTGGACGTTCATCCGGATGCCCTCCAGTATAGGTAGTTACCAGCTTGGAAAATTCTTTCTTTACTTCTGCAAAAATACGTTCAATTACCTTACTTTTACCATTTCTTACCTGTGCGTTATACATTTTCACTCCGCAACGTTCCAGTATGGTCAATCCGTATTCTGCATTTTCATCTGTTTTTCTTCTGCCTCGTCCTCCGAAGTCAGATACAAGGTACTCTCTACCATTGTCGAGATATACTTGCTTTGGAAGACCATACTTTACTGCAGCCTTTTTGAAAGCACTTATAACGCCGTCTGAATTACTGTTTTCACACAGTACTACAGATAAAATTTTTCTGCTTCTCACATCAATCCATACGGAAGCGTGTGGGCGAATCAGCTTGCCTGTAACATCATCCTTCACCAAGATATCTAATGTGTGGTAATCAGCAGACCAGACATCGTTACTATCGATGTCATTGTACATTCGCCGCAGGAAAGGTATACAGTCATCTTCAAACGCCTTGTTTCCTTCCCGGAAGAACTTCACCACTGCCACTGGAAGTTTTTTTGTGTTGTTGTAAAATGTTGCATAGGTAGGAAGCTGTTCATACAGTTCTGGCAGATTCATTTCCACAAAGTAGCTTACATTTCTGTAAACCGTGGAAACATTTGGTTTTGCTTCATCCAGCCACCAGTTTAAAAACAGTGCCCAGACAACTTCGGGAATTTGGCTGCCACGTTTGCTGGCATTGGTGCCACGGAAATCTGCCAGCCCAACAATCCCGTTTTCACGGTATTGCTCACGCTTTCGGTTTAATGTGCGGACAGAAATCTTCTTATCATGTTCCTGATTCCACTTTTGGACAAATTCTTCTGTTAAAGCTGTCTTTTTTTTCCAGTTTCCTGAAACGTGCTTTTCCCATTCTTCTATAATATGCTGCCATTCGTAAGCATCTTTCCGCTGTTTTTCTGTAAGGTCACTTACTTCCATACTTAGCTTTCGTTCTGTCGTAACATCACCAGATATTTTTGCATAGTATTTCCGTTGAGCTTTTTCCGATAATTCTTCCAGTTCAACTCTCACCTCATGTCCACTACTATGCTTATTACTTTCTATTTTCACAGCATTTAAAGAACCTCTTTTAATTCTGTAATACATAGTATTATATTCGACTCCTTCCAGTTCTGCCGCTTCTTCGATTGTCAATGCTACTGCCATATTTTCACCCCTTTCAGTCTGTCATCATCAGTGCCGGTAGACCAGTTCCGGCAGACGGAGCTAGGCTCCGTTTCGACTATCCCTTTCTGTAGATATTTTATTGTAATATTTTCTATTGAATGTATTTTGCTTTTCTCCTATACTTTAATTACAGGTGTTTACGGCACCGAGTCTTAAAGAAAGGAGAGTAGTTTTATGGAACAAGAAATTAACTACAGTATTGATTTTAATGCTTTAGAAAACTGCTTAGATACCATGTTTTTTTCAGATGATAAAGCTCATGAAATTATTACCAAAGCAGGTTTTACTAAGTCTCAAATAAGTATCATCAATACTTTAATCATCGCTGCGTTAAAGAGTTATGATTTACAAAAGAAATAATCTGTCTTTCTGCGTGTTGGCGTAGATAAATTAATTCTTTTGATGTCAAAGGCTGCTTCTTTTTATTAAGTGGCCTTTGACCCTTTCTTTTATTTTTCATAAAATTTCACCTCCCAAACTATACACACCTTACAACATCCATTATTATTGCAATGCCGCTGTCACCATTAATATTGACTTTTTTGTTTCACCGCTATAGTGAACCACTACATAGTTTCCTTTTAAGATAAGCTTCTCGCCTGTTCCTGTTCTAGTAGCCCTGATTGTAAGCTCCGGCGATTTTATAAGCTGTTCTTTGCTATACTCTTCTCTCATACATAATCCTCCAATTCATCCAACTCTTTTCCATAGTTCTTCATCCAGCCTTCCATCGCTTCATTGCTACTCATGATCTCATAAAATTTTTGGTAATTTACATCCATTTCCTTCTGTGCCTGAATAAAAGCTTCTATATCCTGTTTAAATGTTAAACTGTGCAGGATTTTGTTGTTTTCTTCCAAGAGTTTGTCTGCCCTTTTGTTGTTTTGTTTCATTCTGGCCCGAATTAATTCTATAAATATACTATTAGTTATGGTGCAGTGCATTAATGCCTCCACTATTTCCTCTTTTGTAAAAAAATTTAAAATCTTTTCCTTACTTGACATTACTCTCCATCCTTTCTTAAAAATACCATGCGATTGTCCTTTCTCCATGGGTGAGTTGCACTGGTGCAACTTTTTAGATTTTTCAGGCTTCTTTCGGAACATTTGGAGCATAGTTTCCTTCCAACATTCCCTAATTCTTCCCCACAAATATAGCAAAGTCCATATGCATTTCTTTCAGAACGTGCTATTTTTCCCTCTATTGTTTTATTCTCTCTTTTTTTATTTTTTGCCTTGCATTCAAGGCAATAAATCTGACCCTTTACGGCTCTATGTTTTCCACAATTTACGCATAAGCCTTCTGTTTTCAACTTTTCGTATCTCACTTTTTTTGTAGCCTTCTTGTTTCCAGATATTGTTCTTTTTCTGCATCCGACATATTTCTTATTCTATTTTTTTCATATACCCTTTGCTTCTCGCCGCAAATATAGCATCTTGTTGCATTCGGCTCCGCTTTCCTGCTTCCACACGTTACACAAATGTGTATAGATTTTAAAAAATAGTATTTTTCCAATGAATACGCATTTTTCTGTTCTTTTGTCATGGCTCTCTCCTTTCTTACTTTATTTTTCTAGTGCCTCCAGCTTTGCATAAATCTTTACTGTTCCCCCATACTCCTTTCAGCTGTTCTATCTGCACTTTTACGGTAAGTTTAAAAACCCTGTCCATCTCTTCTATAAAGGGTTTAATAAATTTCCAATCCGATTCATCGTAACTTGGAAATCCCTTTGTACAGTTCATTAAAGCTGTATGAAAGACCTTTTCAACTACACTTGGAAGTTCTTTATAGATAGCTTCTTGTGCCTCCTCATAGTTACTCTTTGTTTCTAACAGAGAGTCATCCAATGTATTCAGAAGTTCTATAGCTTCCACATATTTTCCCTGGCTGATCAGCTCACAGGCTTCATTTTCCACCTGCGTTCTGTGTTCCATTTCATCAAGCCTAGTGTTCATTTCTTCCATCATTTTATCTAATTTCTTCTGGCTCATAATTAATTCCTTCCTTTCTACTTATATACTGCTTTACACTTTTTCAGATGTATTCACATCCGTTTCAGAATCTTTCAATTCACTTTCATCCTCTTTAATCAGCTTTTCAAGATCCTTTAGGCAACGGTTGTACCCTTGGTTATGTCCTATCATCACCTCAATTTCTACAAACTTTCGTTTGTACTCGTTCAAAAACCTTTTTTCCTCCATTTCACTCAATTCACCAAGTAAATCATTTAGGTTCTTCATTAAGTTTTTCTCCTTTCCTTTATTCTACTTTCTGTAGAATAGCATGGCAAAAAAATATTATCCACTGGAATGTCATATATTTTTGAAAGCATTTCCATTTCTGGGATTTTAGGAATAATTCTTCCCTTTTCCCAATTAATAATAGTTCCTTTAGTAATTCCCATTTTTTCAGCAACTTGTTCCTGTGTTAATTCCGCATTAACCCTAGCTGCCGCCAAAGATATTCTTAACTTTTTCATATTCTCACCGCTTTCATTGATAAATTCTACTTAAAATATACTCTACTTTAAGTAGAATGTCAATACAAAAAGTAGAATTTTTTTACTTTTTGTATTGTATTTTTCTACATTTTATTTTATACTTCTCTTATATTAAGGAGGAATCGCCATGAATGAAGATTATTCAAAAAAAATTTTTTCAAAAAACCTAAAATTTTGGATGCAAATTAACAAGAAAACACAATCTGATTTAATAAATGACTTGGGTATAAACAAATCAGCTATATCGACTTGGTGTAATGGCACTAGAATCCCACGGATGGATAAAGTGCACATGCTGGCCAATTACTTTAATATAAATATTTCTGATTTAATTGAAGAACGTACAGAATCCCAGAAGCTTTCAGTAAAGGATGAAAGGGATGTCGCAAAAAAATTAAACGAAACTCTTGAACTATTAGAAGCTCAGGAAGGACTTATGTTTGATGGTGACGATATGGACGAACACACTAAAGAAATGCTAAGAATTTCTTTAGAAAATGCTCTAAGAACCGCGAAAGTTGCCGCAAAAAAATTCTCTCCTAAAAAACAATAAAGCTTAATCTAAAGGACGTGATTACATGGATATCAAAGAAAAAGTCCAGCACACTGTCAAAAAATATAATACTAGAAACCCCTATGAATTGGCAGAACGTATGGGAATCATAATACATAGGTGTGAACTTGGAAAAATCCGTGGGTATTATTACTACGCTTACCGGATCAAGCAAATCTTTTTAAATTGTAACTTATCTAAAGAACAGGAAAACTTTGTCCTGGCACACGAGATAGGACATTCTGTCTTGCATCCCACAGCAAATACACCATTCCTGAAAGAATCAACATTTCTTTCTGTAGATAAAATGGAACTGGAAGCTAATAAGTTTGCAATGGAGCTATTGCTTCCGGATGCAGAGCTACATCAATACCAGGATCTTACATTGGATCAACTCAGCCGGATGCTCGGATACAATAAATTCTTAATCGAACTTCGATTAAAATAATACCTTTCAAAAGAGCCCAAAAAGGCTCTTTTTATTTTCAGTCATTGAACTTTTTAATTTTCACATTAATATAAGAAGTTTTTCTAACAACAATACGTTCAATCAAATTTCTTAATTTTCTTTTATATGCAAAAAACATTGATTTTAAGCCATTTTTTCCATTGAACATTTTTTAATTTTTAAATACTATTGTTCAATGAGTTCAATGACTTGTTTAATTCAGCTTCTCCATTTTTAATGTTTTTATATAGCTGTTGAAAATATATGAAATCCTTATTTAAAGCCTTTTGCAAGTATTTTTTGCAAGTTTGAAACCACTTGAAATGTTAAAAAAAGGTAGTGGACAGCACATCCACTACCTTTAAAATTTTCTATTTTTTTGCCATTTGTAACACTTTCTATTTACTCCTTGTGCTTCTTATGATTCTCTCTTGCAAGGTCCATTAAAGCCCTTTTAAATCAACTTTTTATCCCACCATATCTCTACCAATCCCCTAATATCCCGTCATATCTCGGAAAAACTTTTTTTGTCAAAATACTTTTTAGATTACACCAATCCTACAATAGCAGGCATACTTAGGGCTATATCTTCAATTCCATAGCTTCCATGTATGATAGAAGATACCGGCAGAATGGACTTCTCATCTCTTACAATACATTCGTACTGCTCCATGTGGCCATTTCGCTGTCACCATGCTCGCCAATGATTAAAAGAATGTATGCTGTGGCTGTCAACTCCTAAATGCTCGCTTAACGCAGAGCCTTGCAGTATCAAGCACCGTTCCGGAGCCAATTACCCGAATTTCAGGAAAACCGTTCAGCTTTACAGTAGTATAGGTAAGAATGTCGACCAGATTTGATACAATCAGCAGGATTCCTTTAAAACCATACTTTACGATTTCGTGAATAATACTTTTATAGATAGTAACATTTCTCCTGATTAATCTTCGCCCACATACGTAATCCCCCTTATTTAAAACACAACAACCAACAACATTTTAAACTGCTCTTTTCCTAATACCGCATGAGGATGTTTTGCCGGCATAACAATGGCTTCTCCCTCGCACAATTCATGTTTCCTATCATCAATCGTGATTTCACCCACACCATCCAAACAGATAACAAAAGCATCTCCCTCTGATTCATGTGTACTGATTTCTTCTCCTTTATCAAAGGAAAATAGCGTAATACTCAATCCGCTATTCTGTACAAGTGTCTTACTCACAACCTGACCGTTTTGATATTCTACCTGTTCCTTTAAAGTAAGCACCTTTGCCATATCAATGTTTTTCATATTTTAGTCATCTCCCTTTCAGTATTGTCATTGTTTTTCCTAGCAAGGCAAGTGCTATCGGATTTGTAATTTCCTTAAATCCTGCCTCCGCCATTATTTCTTTGATTTCAGGGGCTTCACGTACTAACTCGGCAACCGTTTTTGTTAAATCACTATCCTTTTTCATGCCTACCTCCGTTTATCAATCCAGGCAAGGTATTTTTCCTGTATATGCTCTTTTTCTGCCTTTTCCTCAAAGGCTCTTGTCTGCTGGTCAATCAACGCCTTGCTTTCTTCTGACAATAAACGTTCCGCATAAGTGTAGCAGACATCATTTTCTTTATTGATATGCCGTTGTAGCAAATCTGCATAGCTCGCCGCATGAGTAAGAATATTCAGCTTCACTTCCGATGTCGGATTTTTTTCATACTGAGTAAGCGCCTTCTCCAGTTCGCCTACATGGTATCTTGCCAAGTCATGCTCTACCAACATGCCATTGCGAACCAGTTTCTCGGCTGCCGGATCATTTTTCTCCAACATTAACTGAAACAATATCTGCTCCTCTTTTCCATGATGATGCTTGTCGGCGTAGTTTCTTACAAAGTCGATACACTCCCGAAATTCCTTAACGTCAACCGCTGCTCCTTCCAGTATGGCACAGCAGGTTCTGTTCAAATGCTCCGTTAATGCATAAATGTTTTTATGCTCCTCTACAAGTAATTCGATTCCATACATAACTATTCCTCCATAATCAATGTATATGTTTGGTTTTCCAGTTGTTTATAGGCAATACCCGTACCTTTTAAAATTCCTGATATCAACTTTTCCCTGATGTCATAGTAATATCCGATATTTCCATGCTGTTCCTCCCAATAGACAGAATGGACATCTGTTGTCTGCTGCCATACCAAAGCATTCTGATCTTGAGAAATAAGAAAATTTACTCTGTCACATGGCATACCATTCAGCAATAAACTGTCCAAATATTCGTATACTTCGCTCACGCTTTTCCTCTCGGACAGTTTTTTGCTTTCTCCAAAGGCATAAGCCGTTTGCATAATATCTACGATACAATCCGGCTTTTCGGCAACAAGAGCCGTGACAAGAAATGCAAGCCTTTTTTCGACAACCGCAATTTTATCCTGAAGCCAGCCATGTATATTATTCAGGTCAATAATTTTTTCAAGGCTGTCACTCTCTATTGTGTCGTATTTCTGTTCCATGATTGAAAGAATCTCTTTGCTATATCCCTTCTCAATAACCATAGCTGACAGTTTTTTTACCAGTTCATTTTGAAATTCGATTTTTCCATACACCCAGTAATGAATCGGGCCTAAAAATGCGCTCATTGCAGACCTCCTATGAATTCAGCTTTCCAAGACCTCATCGACCTCCACCCCATGCACCATGCAGGCATCCTCCAAGTTCTCCAGCTGTGATGACGGACAGCCCAAACAATGCATGCCCACCGGCACCAAGACCTCTGCCGCTTCCGGCTTGGCTCTTAAAATTTCTCCAAGTAACATTTCCTTTATGATAGTCATATTGCTTTCCTCCATTCCGAAGCGTCTTACGCTGAGGAACACAAGCAGAATTTCAAATTCTGCTCTACGCACAAATTCCCGGCTGAATACATTGGTCATCAGACAATTTATTCAGCCTTTTTTACGTTTATATTATCCTCCGCATTAAAAGCATTTCCATCATCAGACAATTTATTCAGCCCTTTTCCTCCTTGTTTTCTTTGTCATTACAACACTTGTATTTTTTGATTTTTCTCACCAAACTTTTCTTTCAGTTCGGTACAGATTTCCTCACGGCGTTTTCCGCTCTGCCATGTAAGCTGCCAAAAATCTGCCGTAATCCGCCCAAGTCCTTCATCAATCATGGGATAATTCAGCAATGCAAGCGAACGATATGAAGCAGCTTTGCAGGGTTGCTTTTCCTCCGTTCGGTAGAACCATACATAAAATTCATTTTCCGCTGTCTGTTCCGTGTGATGGACAAAACCTAATTCCTCCAATGCCTGATACAGCGGATGAGGTTCAAAGGTCTGTATCACTTCAAGTCCTTCACCTACTTTTAAAGCCGCAGCCCTTGTCCCAAGCCCGGAAAGAAATTTCCTTGCACATGGCGAACATCTATTTTGAAAAAATTTTCTCTTTTGTCTTTCCATTCCTCATACCGAATCATGATAACCTCCTTCTTTTCTGTTGTTTGTTTTCTTGCTTTGATAATTGAATTATAATACAATGGAAACAAATAGCCATGATCATGCGCAGGAAACCCGGTTACAAAAATGTCATAAACACAAAATATTTGATGATCTTTTATGTATAGATAAGACATAGTGTATAGAATTATTGTATTGACTTTACCCTTACGTCAAGGTGTAACATAGGTATGGAAGTAAGTTGAGAGGAGGATGTTTATGTTATCTATAGGTGAATTTTCAAGGATATGTAAAGTTTCTACAAAAACGCTTCGCTACTATAATGAAATTGGACTAATAAATCCCAGTAAAATTAACCCAGAAAATGGTTATAGATACTATTCTATTGAACAATTAGAAACTATGCTATTTATTAACCGTCTAAAACAGTATAATTTTTCTTTGGAAGAAATTAGAGCAATTATTACATCAGAAGAAATACAAAATGAAAATTTATGCTTAGAACTTTATAAAAAAAAGAGAGAATTTGAAAAACAAATCCAGATATATTCACAAATTACAGAACAGTTAAATGAGGACATAACAGTTTTGAAACAAGGTAAATCAATCATGTCTTATTTAAGTAAGATTGATATACAGCTTGTTGAAATACCAGTTATGTATCTTGTTTCTATTCGTAAAATGGTTTATAAGTTTGAACTGGCAGAACAATATGATTGTTGTTTTAATTCAATATTACGAAAAATTCAACATGACAAATTAACAGTCAATGCTCCACCTATGGTACTTTATCATAGTGATGAATTTACCCCTTTGGGTTTAGATACAGAATTTGCTATTCCAGTGGAACAATTTGTTACAGGAACAAGAGCTTTTTGCCCCGGTTTATGCTTAAAAACAATTTTGCATGGTGGATACTCTAATCTACCTTCTATTTATGCAAAACAATGTGAATGGGCAGAGCAGAATGGTTATGAAAATAACGGTGCACTTTATGAAGTTTATATTACAGACTCATCACAAACTTCAAATGAAGATGAACTTGTGACTGAAATTTATTATCCAGTAAAGAAGAAATAGGAAAATGTCCATATCAAAGATTAAAATTCTTTGTGAATAGATGTTTCATATACGATAACGTGAAATGGAGATGAGATTGATACTATGAATAGAAAAGAATTACACGATTTTATTAAAGAGAAACAGCCTAATATTTGTCAAATATCATGCTATAAAGATGGTAAAGAAGTTTATTCTGATGAATGGAATAATTATAAAAAAGTAGATACATGCCATGTTATGTCTGCAACCAAAAGTATAGTAGCATTACTTGTAGGGATAGCACTTGATAAAGGGTTTATAAAAAGCATAGAGCAACCCGTACTAGATTTTTTTCCTGAATATAAAATTAAAAGAGGAGAAAAAACAATTCAAAAAGTTACAATCAAGCATTTACTAACTATGACTGCACCTTATAAATATAAGTATGAACCTTGGACTAAAATTTGTTCAAGTGATGATTGGACAATTTCAGCTTTAGATTTTCTAGGTGGGAGAAAAGGATTGACTGGACAATTTAAATATTCTACTTTAGGTATACATATACTAACTGGCATTATATCAAAAACGAGTGGTCTAAAAGTCGTTGATTTTGCAAATAAATTCTTATTTGAACCTATTGGAGTAGAAAAACATATTAATTATTTAGCGGAAACTGCCGAAGAACATAAACATTTTACTATGTGTAAAGACCCCCAAAAAAATATATGGTGTTGTGACCCCAAAGGAATAGGGACAGCTGGATATGGTTTGTGTTTTTCTGCAATAGATATGGCGAAAATTGGACAGCTTTGTTTAGATAAAGGCATTCATAATGGA
>ERZ506887.1528-NODE-1528-length-12137-cov-3.037494_pt1 | contig 12137 bp, 8 predicted proteins | sample MGYA00512905_ERZ506887 | MGnify/ENA metagenome assembly ERZ506887 | reverse complement strand
TTACATTACCCATGATTATGTCTCTCTTTCATTTTCTTTTGATCTCTATAATAATCATCTAAAGGAGATGAACATTGACTACACCCTGCACAAATACCACTACACTTATGTCCATCTTTCTTTTTAAAGAAATGTGTATAGATAACCCATGCACAATAGGCAACAATTAATAAAACAATAATCACATTAGCCATAATAATACCTCCTTTAATTTATAAAAACCCGGAGTAATTCCGGATTTTATTATGCTTCAACTGATCTTGTAGAATAAACTTTTTGATCTTTATATGGATCAGGTCACTACTTTTATGGAAGCACAGCTTGCTCATTCCAAACGCTATGAAGATGACAAGATTCTTACAAAGACCATGATCAATAATTATGCCAAGAATAATCTGCTTCCTTCTCCTGAGAAGAAGCGCTATTCAAAAGAACACCTGCTGGTTCTGATCTTTATCTACTATTTCAAAAATATTTTATCTATTACAGATATCCAGAACCTGTTAACGCCGTTGACAGAAAAATATTTCAATGCCGAAGAAGGAATGAATCTACAGGATATTTATAATGAAGTGTTTAGTTTTGAAAAAGAACAGGCGGATCGTCTGGTGAAAGATATTCTGGTGGAATATAAAAAATCTTTCACCTCATTTTCCGATGCACCTGAGGAGGACAAGGATTTCCTCCACTTATTTTCTTTTATTTGTATGTTGAGCTTTGATGTATATGTAAAAAAACTATTAATCGAAAAGCTGGTGGACGATATTGCTTCTTCCAAACCGATAGAATCAAAAAAAGATAAAGCCAAGTAAAATGCCCCGCAACAAGCTGTGGGGGTTTTACTTAGCTTTATCTTTTTATATCTTATGCTTTTGAAGAATCCATACGTTCAAATACCAAATCATACCCATCATTCCCATAATTTAGAGAACGATTCACTCTGCTGATAGTTGCCGTGGAAGCTCCGGTCTTTTCCGCAATCTCTAAATAAGTTTTTTTCTCACGCAGCATGCCTGCTACTTCCAGGCGCTGTGTCAGGGACAACAATTCATTTACCGTACATAAATCTTCAAAAAATGCATAACATTCTTCTCTTGTTTCTAAACTTAATATGGCATCAAACAGCTGGTCTGCTGCTTCTGAACGCAATTTCTTATTCATATTCCACTACTTCCTTTCGCTTTAGCACTTTACAGTTTAACATATTAAAGTAAAAAAGTCTATAGAGGATTCGCCGCTTTCCTGCCTATTCTTTGTTTAAGAAAGAAAATAACAATTCCTTATCTGCATTTGCTACCAGACTTTCCGGAAAATCTATTTCTTCGAAAATTTCATATGCTTCTGCGTGGCGTCCCACATAATCAGTATGGTGTGCATCACTTCCCACAACCACTGGTACTTGATGCTTTTTGCAAAATTCCAGCATTGTAATGTCATTCTCTCTTACGTTTTCCCTAAAGGAATGAGGCATCAGGGAATTATTATTTACTTCCAATGATTTATGGTACTTCTTCGCTGCAAGTACAAGTTCCTCATAATCTACCGGATATTTCCCATCATCCGGGTGTCCGATAATATTCACATATGGATTTTTCATTGCCCCGATAAAAGCAGACATATTCTGTTCTAAACTTCCGTGAGGAACACATGGTGTATGCATACTGGCGATTACAATATCCATCTGCTGTAACAGACGTTCCGGCAGATCAATATTTCCCTGGTAATCCATAATATTAAGTTCTACGCCAAACAACAATTGTACACCGTCTTTTTCTCTGGGGAGTACTTTTAAATTACTAAAATAAATTTCCTGACAGCTTCCCGGCATTTTCGGTGCATGTTCTGTAATTGCCAAAAGTTCTAACCCCCGCTCTGCTGCCGCACCGGTCATTTCATTTACAGTACTGTATGCATGTCCACTTGCCACTGTATGAGTATGTGTATCTAAGATATATTTCATAATATTTCTCCTTTAGCTAAGATCTTTCCTTTACTCGCTGCTTCAATTATAGTGATTAATTTTCTTTCCGTCAATAAGTGTAACCTTTTTTTATGTTTTTCATATACTATATCAGTATGTAGTGATTCGTCTCATATGCTATTCGAATCATATAATTTAGGAGGTTCCTATGAAGAAGAAAGTATTGTCACTTATGACGCTTTTTTGTCTTTTACTTCTGACTTTCAGCGGCTGCGGCAGCAAAAGTGCGGGCACAGGCGGCACTCCGCTGGTATTGAACGAAGTGGCTCATTCCGTTTTTTACGCTCCTCAATACGTTGCCATTGAAGAAGGATATTTTGCCGAGGAAGGTATTGATCTTACATTGGTTACCGGATTTGGTGCTGATAAAACCATGACTGCTCTTTTATCCGGAGAAGCCGATATTGGATTTATGGGCTCCGAATCTTCCATCTATGTATATCTTGGAGATACTGACGACTATGTTGTAAATTTCGCCCAGCTGACACAGCGTGCCGGAAACTTTCTCGTTGCGAGGGAACCGATCGAGAATTTCGAGTGGTGGCACTCCTCGACCTCGCCGTCGATGAATTTTCCGCGGTTCATGTCGGCGATCTGCCGCACGAGGTCCACGGCGTGGGCGTGGCCCTGCGGATGGGGCATGAAACGCTTTTCGTTCTGCGACTTGTCTCCGCGCAGCGCCAGCACGTTGTGCAGGCCCAGGAAGTCCATGTCGATCAGCGTGTCCTCGATGTCGTATTTCGACAGTCCGCCGCAGATCAGATGCGGGACCACCTCCACGCCGTAGCGGTTCTGGATGGCCGCCGAGATGCCCACCGTCCCGGGGCGGCGGCGCACGACGTGCCATTCGACGCTGCCGTCCTCGCGCTCGGTCTCCTTGATTCCCTCGCGGTGGAAGGTGATGTTGACGTAAGCCGGGTCGAGGGCCATCAGCGGCTCCACGGCGGCGAATATCTTCTGCATGCCGTCGCCCTTGAGCGGCGGGAGCAGTTCGAACGCGAAGCGGGTGCGCCCGGAGGCGATCGCTTCGTTGATGATCTCTACGACGTTCATACGTTGTTCGGTATAATCTTTTTTACGGTTTCGGCCTCCATTCCGCGGCGGCGTGCGTAGTCGAGCAGCTGTTCGGCGCCGATGGTCCCGACCGAAAAGTAGTCGGCGTCGGAGAACATCAGTCCGCACAGCGCCTCCCCGGGGTCGATCATCCAGTTTTCGGTCAGCCGCATTCCGGTCGTCACCTCGACCGCGAGCAGGTCGAAGACCTCGCGTTTGAGCGAATGGTCGGGCGAGGCCGGGTAGCCGAAGGCCATGCGGCGGCCGCGGTACTGGCCGCGGACTGCCTGCTCGGGGGTGGGCGGCGTGCCCGTTTCGTAGCCCCACATCTCGCGCCGCATGAAGGCGTGCACGGCCTCGGCGAAGGCCTCCGTGAGGCGGTCGGCCAGCAGTTTGGCCATGATGGCCGAATAGTCGTCGCCCCCGGCGCGGAACTTTTCCGCCAGCTCCTTCAGCCCGATGCCGGCCGTCAGGGCGAAACAGCCGATCCAGTCGCCGGACGGGGCGATGAAGTCGGCCAGCGACCGGTTCTCCTGCCCGCGCGTCTGGTTGCGGAGCATCGGGAAGCGTTTTTCGCGGCCCCGGGTGTCCGTCACCCGGATGTCGTCGCCCTCGGAGCGTGCCGGGAAGATGCCCGCGACCCCTTGCAGCGTCAGCAGCCGCTCGTCGCGGATGCGGGCCAGCAGGGCCTGGGCGTCGGCGAAGACCTTGCGCGCCTCGGCGCCCTTTTCGGGATGGTCGAGAATCTCGGGGTAACGCCCCTTGAGTCCCCACGCCGCGAAGAAGAAACTCCAGTCGATGTACGGTTCGGCGTCGGCCACGTCGAAGTCGGGGAAGACCATGCGCCCCGTGTGGAGCGGCACGACGGGTTCGTGCTGCGCCGCGCCGCGCCGCGCCGCGCGCGCTTCGGCGATCGGAATGAGGTCGCGCTCCCGCAGCCGGCGGGCGTACTCCTCGCGCAGGGCCTGCTGGTCGGCTTTCACCTTGTCGGCGTAAAGGTCGCCGTCGGGGCCGAGCAGCTGCGCCAGTATCTGGCTGTTGCGGCTGGCGTTCGCGGAGTGGACCGCCACGCCCGAATAAACCGGGGCGATCTTCACCGCCGTGTGGAGGTCCGAGGTCGTCGCGCCGCCGATGATGACCGGAATGCGCAGCCCCCGCCGTTCCAGCTCCTCGCAGACGCGGGCCATTTCGTCGAGCGACGGGGTGATCAGCCCGCTCAGGCAGATGCACTGCGCGCCCCACGCCACCGCCTCCTCGACGATGCGTTCCGGCTCGACCATCACGCCCAGGTCCCGGATTTCGTAACCGTTGCAGGCCATCACGACCGCCACGATGTTCTTGCCGATGTCGTGCACGTCGCCTTTCACGGTGGCGATCAGCACTTTCCCCGAATTATGCGCATTCGCGGCCGACCCCTGTTCGATATAGGGCGTCAGCGCCGCCACCGCGCGTTTCATCACGCGGGCGGTCTTCACCACTTGCGGCAGGAACATCTTGCCCTCGCCGAACAGCGTGCCGACCTGCTCCATGGCAGGCATCAGCAGCGTGTCGATCACGGCCATCGGGCTTCCCAGCGCCTCGTAACCCTCCAGCGCATCCTGCTCCACGTAGTCGGCCACGCCCTTGAGCATCGCATGGGCGATACGCTCTCCGAGCGTCCCCGCACGCCATGCGTCGGGGGCCTGCGGCTGCGCCCGGGCCGTCTGCTGCACCCCGTGGGCATACTCCGCGAGCCGCTCCGCGGCGTCGGCCCGGCGGCAGAGGATCACGTCCTCGACGCGGCAGAGCAGTTCGGGTTCGATCTGGCTGTACACTTTGAGCATCTGCGGGTTGACGATGCCCATGTCCATTCCGGCCCGGATGGCGTGGTAGAGGAACGCCGAGTGCATCGCCTCGCGCACCGTGTTGTTGCCGCGGAAGGCGAACGAAAGGTTCGACACGCCGCCCGAGACCTTCGCATGGGGAAGGTGCTCCTTGATCCAGCGCGTCGCGTCGATGAACGCCTTGGCGTAGCCGTCGTGCTCCGCAATGCCCGTTGCGACGGCCAGCACGTTGGGGTCGAAAATGATGTCTTCGGGCGGAAATCCGTTGTCCGTCAATAGCTTGTAGGCTCTCTCCGCAACCTCTGCTTTACGTTCGAAGGTGTCGGCCTGGCCCCGCTCGTCGAAGAGCATCACCACGGCCGAAGCGCCGAAGCGGTGGATCTCCGCGGCCCGGCGCAGGAATTCCGCTTCGCCCTCCTTGAGCGAGATGGAGTTGACCACCGACTTACCCTGCGTCACTTCAAGTCCCGCTTGAAGTACCTCCCATTTCGACGAGTCGATCATCACCGGCACGCGGGCGATCTCCGGCTCCGAGGCCATCAGGTTGAGGAACGTGCGCATCGCCGCCGGACCGTCGATCAGCCCGTCGTCCATGCAGACGTCGACGATCTGCGCCCCGGCGTCGACCTGTGCGCGGGCCACCGAGAGCGCCTCTTCGTAGTTGGCTTCGCGGATCAGCCTTGCGAAACGGGCCGATCCGGCGACGTTCGTGCGTTCGCCGACGTTGATGAAGTTGGCTTCGGGGACGATCCGCAGCGGCTCCAGACCGCTCAAGGTCGTGATGTGCTTCGGCGCGGGAACGGGCCGCGGGGCGTAGTCTCCGGATATTTTCGACAATTCGAATATGTGGGCGGGCGTCGTGCCGCAGCAGCCGCCCACGATGTTCACCAGTCCGCGACGCATATACTCGCCGACATCCCCGGCGAACATTTCGGGCGTCTCGTCGTAACCGCCCATCACGTTGGGAAGCCCTGCGTTCGGGTGCGCCGAGATGCGCGTTCCGGCCACTGCCGCCAGCCGTTCGAGGTAGGGCAGCAGCTGCTTGGCCCCGTAGGCGCAATTCAGTCCGACCGACAGCAGGTTCGCATGCGACACCGAGACGGCGAAGGCCTCGACGGTCTGCCCCGAGAGGGTGCGGCCGCTGGCGTCGGCGAGCGTTCCGGAGACCATCACGGGGATCGCGCGGCCCAGCCGCTCGCAGAGCGTGTCGATGGCCCAGAGGGCCGCCTTGGCGTTGAGCGTGTCGAAAACGGTCTCCACCAGCAGGATGTCCGCCCCGCCGTCCACCAGTCCCCGCACCTGATCCGTATACGCTGCGACCAGTTGTGCGAAGGTCACCTCGCGGGCCGCGGGATTCTGTACGTCGGCCGACATCGAGGCCGTGCGGTTCGTGGGACCCACCGATCCCGCCACGAAACGCGGCTTCTGCGGGTTGCGGGCCGTGAACTCGTCGGCCGCGCTGCGTGCGATTCCGGCTGCGGCCTTCGAAATCTCGTAAGCGCACTCTTCGAGCCGGTAGTCGGCCAGCGACACGGCGTTGGCGTTGAACGAGTCGGTTTCGATGATGTCGGCTCCCGCCCGCAGGTATTTTTCGTGAATCTCGCGCACCACGTCCGGGCGGGTCAGCGCGAGCAGGTCGTTGCAGCCCTTGAGCTGCACCGGCCAGCCGGCGAACCGCCGGCCGCGGTAGTCCTCCTCCTGCAGTCCGTAGCCCTGCACCATCGTGCCGAAGCCTCCGTCGAGCAGCAGGATGCGGCGCTCCAGTTGGTCGTATAGCGTTGTCGTCATTTATTTTTCGGTAATTTCTATTTCGTAGAGTTTCGGCCAGTTTTTGCCCGTCACGAAGATGCGGTCCCCCTCGGCGTCATAGGCGATGCCGTTCAGCACGTCGGTCGTCGCGGTCATTTCCGTTTCGGGCAGCAGCCCCGCGAGGTCGACGACGCCCTCGACGACGCCCGTCGCGGGGTCGATGACGACGATCTGGTCGGTGGTGTAGACGTTGGCCCATATTTTGTTGCCGATCCACTCCAGTTCGTTGAGGTATTCGACCGGCGCGCCCTTGTAGGTCACCGTCACGCGCTTTTCGCGGCGGAACGTCGCGGGATCGACCGTGTGGATCGTGGCCGTGCCGTCCGACATGTAGAGCTTCTCGCCGTCGGTCGTGAGGCCCCAGCCTTCGCCCGGATAGCGGAAGTCGCGGATCTTTTGCAGTTTCCCGTTCTCCAGCGAATATACGTGCGCGGTGTTGGACTGCCAGGTCAGCTGGTAGAGCTTCCCGCCGAGCAGGGTGATTCCTTCGCCGAACTCCGAACGGGGCAGGCGCACCATGACCTCGGTTTTCCCCGTCGCGAGGTCGGTCTTCCGAACGACCGATTCGCCGTGCTGGCCCGTGCCTTCCCACATCGTCCCGTCGACGTATTGCAGCCCCTGGGTGTAGGCGCCGGTCGAGTGGGGGTAGGTCGCCGCGATGCGGTAGGTGTACGTTTTCGGCTCGGCCTGCACGGCCGCCGCGGCCTGCGCCTTTGCGCCGGGGCGTTTGGCGCGCGCCGCCGGACCGCCGCATGCGCCCAGCAGCAGGATGGAAAACAGGAATATCGGGGTCGTTTTCATTGTTTCGGAACAAAATAGCTCACAAAGATACGAAAAAGTCGGATGGGATCAAAACGGAATTGCGTGCGGTTCGGTAAAACCTTTCGGCTGGCAAAAGGGGCGTTGCGACTCCAAAGGCTGCGGAAAAGCCGGATGGGATCAAAACGGAATTGCGCACGGCTCGGTAGAACCTTCCCCGGCAAGCGGGGGGCGTTGCGGCCCCAAAGGTACGAAAAACAAACCGTATATCATAATTTGACCGTATTATTACGGGTAATGTCTTGTCGGAAATGGAATAATTTCGTATCTTTGCCTCCCGATTCTGAACGGAAATACGAAGAATAACAAATATAATTCATTCATTATGAACATTGTAAGAGAACAACGCGGCGAGAATAACTCGCTGATCCGCGTGACTGTCGGCGAGGCCGATTACGGACAGGAGGTCGAGAAGGCCCTGCGCGAGTACAAGCGCAAGGCCAATATCCCCGGTTTCCGCCCGGGCATGGTGCCGATGGGGCTTGTCAAGAAGATGTACGGCAAGGGCGTCCTGGCCGAGCAGTCCTACCGTCAGGCTTCGAACGCCGTTTTCGAATATCTCCAGAAGGAGGGCATCGACTATCTGGGCGACGTGATTCCCGCGGAGGAGCAGGGCGACTTCGATTTCGACAACGCCACCGAGTTCGAATTCGTGTTCGAGATCGGCGAGGCTCCCGCCGTCAACCTGGAGCTCTCCGACAAGGATAAGCTGACTTACAGCAAGATCAAGGTGGACAAGAAGATGCACGACGACTACCGTTCGAACTACCTGCGCCGCTTCGGCCGCCTGGTGGACGCCGAGAAGGTGACTTCGGACGAGGCGCTGTCGGTGACGCTCGACAACGGCGAGATGAACGTTGCGGACGCTTACGTGGGTCTGATCTCGATGGACGAGGCCGACCGCAAGCCTTTCATCGGCAAGAAGGTCGGCGACAAGATGAAGGTGAATATCAACGAACTCTATAAAAATCCCGCTCAGCGCGCCGCCTGCCTGCAGGTCAAGGAGAACGAACTGGAGGGCGTCAACCCCGAATTCGAACTGGAGATCACCAAAATCCGCAAGTTCGCCGAGCCGGAGCTGAACGAGGAGTTCTTCAAGATGGCTTTCCCGCAGGGCGGCGTCACGGACGAAGCCGGGCTGGACAAGTTCATCGACGCGCAGATCGAGGCCGAACTGCGCCGCGAGAGCGACTACCTCTTCACGTTGCAGGTGCGCGACTATCTCGTGAAGAAGGCCGACCTGAAGATGCCCGCGGCGTTCCTCAAGCGTTGGCTCTACACGATCAACGAGGGCAAGTTCTCGATGGAGGACATCGAGAAGGATTTCGACCAGTTCCTGAAAATGTTCACCTGGAACTACCTCCAGAAGCATTTCATCAAGGCCGACAACCTCTCCGTGACGAAGGAGGAGGCATTGGCCGAGGCCAAGGCGCTGGCCGCCGCGCAGTTCGCGCAGTACGGCATGCCGTCGGCTCCGGACGAGATGCTGGCCGACTATGCCGGGAAGATTCTCGCGGACAAGGATCAGGGTCAGAAGATCTACGAGAAGCTCTACGAAGTGAAGGTCGTCGAGGATGTCAAATCGAAGGTCAAGGTAACTGAAAAAGCCGTATCTGCGGACGATTTCGCTAAATTGGCGAAGGAACTTTAAGTTTCGCGGAATTTTATCTATCTTTGGACTTTGCAGGCGTGATGTTTGCAAAGTCCTTTGTGCTTTGTGCCTGAAGAAGGCGTTCTTAGGGGCGGCAGGAGGCCCGCCCGCTTAAGAAGCGGGTTTTAGAGGGCGATGGGCGGTCAGGGTGCTGTACCCGGTTTTGCCCGCTTCCGACGGATGAATGAAAAGTAAACAGATACAACTATGTCAGAATTTGAAAAATACGCACGGAACCACTGCGGTATCAGCTCGCTGAAACTGCACGATTTCCAGTCGATAAGCTCGGCCTACGTGTCGCCGACGATCATCGAGGAACGCCAGCTGAACATCGCTACGATGGATGTTTTCTCGCGCCTGATGATGGACCGCATCATCTTCCTCGGCGCACCGATCTACGACGATGCGGCCAACATCATCCAGGCCCAGCTGCTGTTCCTCGAATCGGTCGATCCCGACAAGGACATTCAGATCTACATCAACTCGCCCGGCGGGTCGGTTTCGGCCGGACTGGGCATTTACGACACCATGCAGCTGGTGAACTCCGACGTGGCGACCATCTGCACGGGGCTTGCCGCCTCGATGGGCGCCGTGCTGCTCACGGCGGGCGCCAAGGGCAAGCGTTCGGCGCTCCCGCATTCGCGGGTGATGATCCACCAGCCGCTGGGCGGCGCGCAGGGTCAGGCCTCGGACATCGAGATCACGGCGCGCGAGATTCTGAAAACCAAGCGCGAGCTGTACGAAATCCTCTCGGTCCACTCGGGCGTCCCGGTCAAGAAGATCGAGAAGGACGCCGACCGCGACTACTGGCTGTCGGCCCGCGAGGCGAAGGATTACGGACTGATCGACGAGGTGCTTTCCAAACGAGACAAGTAAACCGCATGGCACAGAATAAGAACAACAACAAGAACGGCGGCGACTGCTGCTCGTTCTGCGGCGCCAAGCGCACGGACGTGGAGATCATGTTCCAGGGTTCGGACGGCGCGAATATCTGTAACAAATGTATCGAGAACGGCTATAAGATCATCGTCGACAACGACATCGCCTCCGAACGGGGACGGCGTCCGGCGGCGGCTCCGCTCAAGATGGAGGAACTGCTCAAGCCGGCGCAGATCAAGGAGTTCCTCGACCAGTATGTCATCGGGCAGGATGCCGCCAAGCGGTATATGTCCGTGGCGGTCTACAACCACTACAAGCGGCTGCTGTACGCCCCGAAGGAGGACGAGGTCGAGATCGACAAGTCGAACATCGTGCTGGTCGGTCCGACGGGCACGGGCAAGACGCTGATGGCCCGCACGATCGCCAAGCTGCTGAAAGTGCCGTTCACGATCGTCGACGCGACCGTTCTGACCGAGGCGGGATATGTGGGCGAGGATGTCGAGAGCATTCTCTCGCGGCTGTTGCAGGTCGCCGACTACAACGTCGAGCAGGCCGAGCGCGGCATCGTCTTCATCGACGAGATCGACAAGATCGCGCGCAAGGGCGACAACCCCTCCATCACGCGCGACGTTTCGGGCGAGGGCGTGCAGCAGGCCCTGCTGAAAATCCTCGAAGGAACGGTGGTCAACGTGCCTCCCCAGGGCGGCCGCAAGCACCCCGAGCAGAAATTCATCCAGGTCGACACGCGCAACATCCTCTTCATCTGCGGCGGTGCGTTCGAGGGCATCGAGAAGATCATCGAGAGCCGTCTCGACCGCAAGTCGATGGGCTTCGGCGCGGAGCTCAAGAGCAAAAACGACGTGGATGAAAGCAAGATTTTACGCGAGGTGCAGCCGCACGATATCTTGAAGTTCGGCATCATCCCCGAGCTGGTCGGCAGACTGCCGGTCATCACGGCGCTCGACGCGCTGACGCGCGACGACCTTGTCAAGATCCTGACCCAGCCGAAAAACGCGCTCGTCAAGCAGTATCAAAAGCTGTTTTCTTACGACGACGCTGAGCTCACGTTCGAGCCCAAGGCGCTCGAAGCGATTGCCGACAAGGCCATCGAGCGCAAGATCGGCGCGCGCGGCCTGCGCGCGGTAATGGAGGGTCTGCTGATGAACGTGATGTACGACATCCCGTCCGACCGCACGATCGACCGCGTGACCATCACGCCGGGCTGCGTGCAGGGGACGGAACAGCCGAAAATTTCCCACCGCACAGAGAAAGAAGGGGAGGCGCCGCAGCCGTCGCTGCCGGCAGACTCCGCTTCATAAGGAGAAACCCCATGGAACCTGTAACAAAAAATCTTCCGGTCATCGCCATGCGCGGGCTCAATGTGTTCCCGCGCATGAACACGAGCTTTGACCTTGAGCGTCCGATCTCCGTGCACGCGCTTGAGCGCGCCATGGAAAACGGGGAGGAGATTTTTCTCGTCACCCAGCGTGAGATCGGCGTGGAGCAGCCGGAGGAAAAAGACCTGTACGAGATCGGCACGGTCGCGCGCGTGACGCAGATTTTGCGCGTGTCCGACCGCGTGCTGCGCGTGATGATGGAGGGCGCGTGCCGCGCCCGCCTCAAGCGGCTGTGGCAGCGCGAGCCGTTTCTGCAGGCGCAGGTCGAGCTGATCGGCGAGGAAAAGTCGCCGCGGCACGGCACGCGCACCGAGGCGATGCTGCGCCAGACCTACGCGCTCTTCGGCGAGTACAGCGAGCTGCTGCCCAAGCAGCCCGAGAGCATCTTCACCACGGTCATGGACGCGACCGACCCGGGCTTTCTCGCTGATTTCATCGCGCAGAACAGCAATCTGCGCTATCAGGATAAGCAGTCTGTGCTTGAGGAGCTGCGCCCGCTGATGCGTCTGCGCCGTGTGAACGAGATCCTCAAGCGCGAGATCAGCGTCATTGCGATGGAGCAGGACATTGAAAGCAAGGTGCGCGAGCGCGTCGGCCAGATCCAAAAGGATATGATCCTGCGCGAGCAGGTCAAGGTGCTGCAGAATGAGCTGGGCGAGGGAGACAGCGACGCGGAGTTCGACGAATACCGCACAAGGATCTGCGCCTGCCGTCTGCAGATCGGA
>ERZ506887.1522-NODE-1522-length-12159-cov-3.370704_pt1 | contig 12159 bp, 16 predicted proteins | sample MGYA00512905_ERZ506887 | MGnify/ENA metagenome assembly ERZ506887 | reverse complement strand
TTGCGGAATACCCGTATTTTCTTTATTCTTTCACCTATTGTCATAGTGTAGTTCCCTCCATTTAGATGTGTTATGAACTTTTAAATAGAGTATAACACGAAAAAAATAAAAAGAAAAGTTTTTCTATACCAAAATATTAGAAAAGCTACTTGACAGTTCAATACGACAGGGTATAGAATAATCACAATCTATTTATCTATACCAAATGGTATTGGAAAATTGAATGAGCGATATCGGAATAGTAACAGACATTTGCCAAGACCTTTCAAGAAGCAAGAAGCGAGCGAATGAAGACACTCCCCTAAGTGGACTGAATACCTCGAGCAGGAGCGGGCGGTATTATCTGAAATAATCTTTCAGGTAATGAGGCAGGTTGGAACACCGGCAGAACCGATATGAGAACGCCAGCATTTTTGAATGTTATGGAATGTAGACGGTTGAACGGAAAAATATGATTACAGTTCCTACAGACAAATACATAATACAGAATTTATGCAGCAGTTATTGTGACAGTTCATAAATCTCTGTATTTAAACACAAGAAGAAGGGAGGCAGAATGCATGAATGAGAAGTTTTTAAAAGTAGATGATGTGATGCAGATACTTGGCATTTCCAAATCGGCTGCTTATAACATTATGCGACAGTTGAATGATGAACTGAAAGAAAAAGGCTATGCAGTGATTCGTGGCAAGATTAGTCGTAAGTATTTTGAAGAGCGATTTTATGGAATGACAGATGCTGTGTAACAACAAAAAGTATTAGAGTACAAAGCCGGCGGGACGTATGATGTCCTACCAGCAATAGGAAAAGGAGATGATGAGTATGCCAGCATACAAAGATAGTAACACTGGTACCTGGTTCGTCAAATTCTATTGCAAGGACTGGACTGGGGAAAACAAACAGATAAAGAAAAGAGGATTTGCAACAAAGAGGGAAGCGTTGGATTATGAGCGTAATTATAAGATTCGCCAGAAAAACAATTTGGATATGACATTCGGAGAGTTCTGGAAGTTATATACAGAAGATGTGAAAAATCGGGTTAAGCTTAATACCTGGCTTACGAAGGAACACATTGTGGAGACAAAAATCTTGCCGTACTTCAAGAATCTGAAGATGAATGAGATTACAGCAGGAGAGGTGAGAAAGTGGCAGAATGAGATGGTGGGATTTCGATATGAAAATGGTGAGAGTTATTCTCAGACTTACAGAAAAACCATGCACAATACGCTGAGTGCAATTTTTAATCATGCCTGCAGGTTTTATAATCTGAAATTAAACCCAGCGAGACAGGCGGGAAACATGGGAAAAGAAGAAAATAAGGAAATGCTTTTCTGGACTACCGAGGAGTACAAAAAGTTTTCTGATGCAATCGTGGATAAGCCTATATCATTTTATGCATTTGAAATGCTGTATTGGACTGGAATGAGACTTGGTGAGTTGCTTGCTCTTACAACGGAGGATTTTGATTTTGAGAAGAATACAGTTCGTATCAATAAATCGTATCAGAGATTGCAGGGGCAGGATTTTATTACAACACCCAAGACTCCAAAAAGCAATCGAACGATAAAACTACCAAAGTTTTTGTCAGATGAGATGCAGGATTATTTCGCAATGCTTTATGATCAGGAAACTACAGACAGAATCTTTCAGGTGACAAAGAGTTTTCTCCATCATGAGATGGAGAGAGGTTCAAAGCTTGCAGGGGTAAAGAAGATAAGAATTCATGACCTCAGGCATTCACACATTTCACATTTAATTGACCTAGGATTTTCAGCTGTGGCAATCGCTGACAGAGTTGGTCATGAGAGTATAGATATCACGTATCGCTATTCACATCTATTTCCATCGAAGCAGGTGGCTATGGCAGATAAATTGGATGAGATCAATGCAAGCTATGAATATGGTGTGCAAGATGAAGTGGTAGAAGATGTTGCAGTAAATGAGATTATTGAAGAAAAAGCAACGTCGGAAGAATCAATCGAGAATGATAATAAAATTCTTAATATACAAAAGTATCTTGTAGGATAAAATCAAGGGGATGTGGTGGCATCCCCCGGGTAGGAGATGATTCAAATGAGCGAAAAGAGATTAGATGAAAAACAAAGATGGAGAAATGTGGTGGTAGCATTTCGCATGTCACCGGAGGAAGCACAGGAACTCAATGTGAAAGTTGCGTTAAGTGGTCTTTCTAAGCAGGACTATATTATACAGTGCTTATTAAAGCATGAAGTGAGAGTGGTTGCAGGAAAGAAAGTTGCAAGAAAAATGGAAATGTATCTTGAAGCGATGCTGGAAGAATTGCAATTTTTGCAGGATGAAAATATGAGCAACATTGATTTTGATGAGATGCTCATGCCGTTGAAGCATATTTTAACAATATTAAAAAAAACGGACTAGAAAGGATTGGTGGTTATATGAATACAACAGAAACTGATGAAATGACATTTTTTGAAAAGAATGGAATCAGGTACGAACAGAGAGGAGATTTTTTATATCCTGTTCTTGGAGCATGTGATAATGCAACAATTACTGGTGTTGGCAAGTATGGAACACTGTGGATGACATGGTTGTTTGAGTTGGACAGAAGACTCCATCGTAAGTATCTGTTAGAGGGAACATTGATTGAAAAAGCTATGGAATTTCAGGAGTATGCCTGTGAACTTGAGAATGAAATAATTAATGCGACAGGAATTTCACTTGGCTCAACAGATGATTATTTGTCGGTGCTTGCACAGCAGAGACAGAGATGGGAAGTGGCACAGGAAATAATTACTCACGATGGACGTGTTGCAATTATGAAAAATAAAGAGCTTCGTGAAAAAGAAATAAAGAAAAGATTGGAGGAAGCGTGATATGAGAGAACTTAGAATTGATGGAACTTTGATTTTAGCTGTGGATCATGGTTATGGAAATATAAAAACAGCGAATACAGTATTCAGCAATGGATTTGTGGAGAGAGATACAGAGCCGGTAATGAGTACAGATTATTTGTATTATGGCGGGAAATATTATGTGCTGGACCAGGGGCATAAAAATTATACGAAAGATAAAGTGATGGATAATGATTTTTATATCCTCACTGTTGCGGCGATTGCAAAGGAACTATACCTGAGGAATGTTAGATGTGAGAAAATTCATCTGGCAGTGGGAGTGCCACTTAAATGGATGGATTCACAAAAGGAGTCCTTTCAGGCATATATGCTTCAAAATTCTGAGATTAGATTTGTATATAAAGGCAGAATATTTGAAGTGGAAATTGCAGGTTGTAGTGTTATGCCTCAATGTTATGCTGCGGTTGCGGAGATTCTGCCAGAATTTAAAGGTTTGAACATGATTGTAGACATTGGGAATGGAACGATGAATGCCATGTTCTTACAAGATGGCAGACCAGTAGAGAATAAAATGTGGACGGAGTTGTTTGGGGTGCGACAGTGTGCTTTGAAAATTCATCAGACATTATTAGATAAGTTTCAGGAAGATGTACCAAATTCAATCATCAACACATTCCTAATGAATCGTATGGCAGATATTGATCCCGAATATGAATATTGGATGGAGACAACAGCGAAGGAATATGTGGGGAGTTGACTGCAAAGATATTTGATTTTGGATACAACGAAAAGACAATGAAAATGTATGTTTTGGGCGGAGGTGCAAAGCTTTTGGAACATTTCAGCACATTTGACAGAAGCAGAATCACATTCAACTTTGACATCAATGCAAATGCAAAGGGCTATGAGTATTTCTGTTATGTAGCATTGAAAAAGAAGAAGCTTGGAATTGCCGGATAACTGAGAAATGAGGGCAGGTGAGACAATGAAGAAGAGAGAACAGAAAATCGTCAGATTCTATTCAGATAATCCTGAGGATCGAAAGGCGTTTGACATTCTCCAGAAAATTAATGCTGAAAAACATTCTTCCATACAGGATTTCATAATTTCAGCAATAAATCTTCTTGGGGATATGGAACTAAATGAAGAATGTCCGACAGTTGACAGGAAGGATTGGGAAGAACCGCTCATTGAAAGAATTGCTGAGGCGGTCGAAGCAATCATTGATGAAAAGCTTCCTCAGATTATTGCATCGTACCTTCTTGGAATCAAAACAGGTCAAACTTCAAATCCTTTGCCTGCAACAAATGTAATGTCTGCTACTGAAAGAGTAACGAAAGAAGTCGGTGAGAATGAAAATGACATGGAAAAAGATGTTGAAGCAAATGACATGCTGGATTTGGACAGCTTTTTCTCGTGATAGCGTGGCTGCTATCACAATCAGATGAAATGATATCAAAACAGGCACTTATGATATCAAAGAAAACTGAAATGGTGTAGTGCTATCAAAAAGTGCCAGAAAGATATCAACATCATAATATCTGCTATCAAGTGTGATAGCAGTAAAATATATCGGGTGCAGGTGCTTCTGCCAAGATAAAAAATGATGTAAACGCTGATGGCGTTTATATATTTTTCGGGAAAAGGTCCGACCTTTTCCGCATCTTGCAAAACCTATAAGCAAAACTTTTGGAAAGGATGAAAAGCAATGGGACAGATAAAAAGAAGATGGTTTAAGACAACATTTTTAGAACACGAAAGGGGATTTGATTATGGTAGATGGAAAGAGAAGATACAAATCTGACAGGAAAGACTATAAGATTTCGGTGAAACTGTCAGAGAAGGATATGGATATCTTGGATGCAGCAGTTAGAAAAAGCGGAAAGACTGTAAGTGAATATGTGAGGGAATTAATCCGTTTAGGTGGCAATGTTGACTTTCGATATCCGGAGGACAGGGCAAGAGTTATCAGGATTTTTTCTGGTATCGCAAATAATATCAATCAGGCGGTTAGACTTGGAAATACACAAGGAGAACTGTACTTCAGCGATATCGATGAGTTGCAGAGAAGTCTTGATGAAATCAAAAGCTTATTCGGGGAGGTGCTGGAGTCATGGCGATTACAAAGATCCTGAATATAAAGGAATCAAAAGGAAGAAATCCGGCATCACATCTGGAAAATGCTTTGCAGTATATCCAAAATCCTGACAAAACGGAAGAATGTGTTTTGGTGGGCAGTATCAACTGCCTGCCTGATACTGCATTTGAGCAGATGGTGGAAACAAAGAATATATTTCACAAGACAGGTAACAGACAGGGATATCATGTTATTATTTCTTTTTCGCCCGAGGAGAAGGTTTCGGCAGAACAGGTGATGTACGTGCTGGAACATTTTGCGAAGGATGTACTCGGGGATGATTATGAAGCTGTATTTGCAGTTCATACAGACAGGGAACACATGCATGGTCATTTAATATGGAACAGTGTAAGTGTAACAACCGGGAAAAAGTATAATTCACCGAAAGGAAACTGGAAGAATCATTTGCAACCGATTACCAATAAGTATTGCAAAGAGCTTGGACTTGGTATTACTCCGGCAGAATATAGTAAAAACCCAAAGAACATCAGCAGGGATAAATGGGAAAAGGAAATGTCAATGAAAGAAATTATCCTACGTGACGCACAGATGTGTGCTTATGCTGCTGGAGATGTGGAACATTTCAAATATCTGATGAGAAGACTGGGCTATATATTTAAGTCAGGTGTGTGGATGGAAGTGCAGGCACCAGGATATAGATATTATCACAGCCTTGATAAAATGGATGAAATGTTTTCAGAGAATAAGATTAGATATTTTGTGGATATGCCTTGGATGGTGCATCCACATTTTTATTCTAAGAATATTCAGTACTTGAAACACACAAATCTATCAGAATTTCAGAAGAAATACTATGCCAAGATGTATCAACTTCGTATTGTGGAGCAGAACAGGTTTAAAGTTAATGCGGTAAAGTATGCAGAGGATTTGAAAAGATTTCATCAGTTGCAGGATGAGTATTTGATGATGGTGGATAATAATATCACAGAATTTTCTGATTTGCTGGATTATAGAAGTGAACAGGAAAAGATAATGAAGGATATTGATGACAGGCAGCATGAAATTTATAGGATTAGGTCTAGTAAGAAGCGTGCAATCAAGACGGAGGAACAGTATCGGGATTATCAGTTGTGGCATATGGATATGCAGAGAGAATTGGATGTATTAAAGAAACAGAAGAAAGATGCTAAAAAGCAGATTGGTCTGGTAGATATGGCGATAAAGGAAAATTTGTATACTGCGTATCATGATGTACCGGAGATGGAAGAACTGGTTGAGGAGGAAGAGGTTGTGATACCACAGATGGAAGAAATGGCAGTTCATAAAGGACACACAGATGAGATTGATGTGATGAAAGTGGAAGGAGCGGATGTAGGTGTGATGGCTACAGATGAGGTATCTCGCGAGGAGGAAGAGGAAAAGGTTGTTTCGGATGATATGTACGGAGATGATTTGGAGTATGTCGGAGAAAGGTCGTATAGCAGCAAATTGAAATCTATAGTGAGCATGGATAAACTGCCAGTAGAGACAATTACGGAAAGCAACTCATTTTATTCGTATGAAGATTATGTTGCCAGTCCTGATGAAAAAAGAATACAAATAGTAGGCATTAATGGAAATGATGATGTAATGGAAGTATATGAGAAATTGAACAGCTTCTTTAAACAAAATGGACACAAAACCGATTTTGATGAGTTATGTGAGGAAGCGAATAGGTTAGCAACTGTTGTCAGAAAGAACGTTGTGGCTGATAAGGCAGATAAAATAGCAAGGAAGCTTTCGGCATGTGGTCCATATAAGTACCTGAAAACTTCTGTGAAAGCAGATACTTTTAAGTTCGATGTAAGTGATGCCGGTGGTAACTTGAAACTTTTTATGAGTGTGCTGGATAAATTGGGTGTGAAACTTGATGGGGATCAACTGTATGAGGAATATCAGAAAATTTATGATGAGACAGTAAGCAGGAATGAGATGCATGAGATGGAACAGGAGAAGCAGTGGAATAAGAGCAGAGGGAGATAATTCCGCTGCTTCTTATATGTATTAATGATGAAATTTTTCAAACATAATCAGGAATACCCTGCGTTTCGAGAGCTCAAAAGTTCTAATTGTAAATATGAAAGATAGATGATATAATTATTTTTGAGAAAAAAGGACTATTTGGCGTGATAAATCGGAGGAAAGAACATGTCAGAAAATCAGGTAAAAATATCTTATAAGCCCTTATGGAAACTATTGATTGATAGGGATATGACGAAAACAGAATTAAGAAAAAAAACGCAAATTGCACCAAGCACATTTACGAAGATGAATAATGATCAGCAGGTGTCGTTGGATATACTGGCGAGGATATGTATTGAATTAAAATGTGGGTTTGATGATATTGTGCAGATTGAGACTGGTAAATAGGAATGTAAATGTAGGAAAGCACGGTATAAAATTTAATATATAAAGCGTAGAACGATAAAACATTTGAAGGAAAGTGAGGAATGGTTGTGGCGGAAAAGAATAATGCAAATATTGGATTCGAAAAAGAAATATGGGATGCAGCATGTGTGCTATGGGGACATATTCCGGCAGCGGAGTATAGAAAAGTTATTGTTGGACTTATTTTCTTAAGATACATATCAGCAGCATTTGATAAAAGATATAAAGAGTTGGTAGAAGAGGGGGATGGCTTTGAGGATGATATAGATGCATATACCATGGAAAATGTTTTCTATGTACCGGAAAAAGCACGATGGTCAACAATTGCTGCAGCTGCACATACTCCGGAAATTGGAATAGTGATTGATAATGCCATGAAGGCTATAGAGGCGGATAATAAAAACCTTAAAGATGTCCTCCCGAAGAACTATGCAAGTCCTGATCTGGATAAACGCATATTAGGTGATGTGGTCGATATATTCACAAATAGGATTGATATGACATCGACAGCAATAGATGAGGATTTACTAGGAAGAACATACGAATATTGTATAGCAAAATTTGCTGAAAAAGAAGGAACAGGCGGAGGAGAATTTTACACTCCGGCAAGCATAGTAAAAACATTGGTTGAAATACTTAAGCCATTTGAAAATTGCCGAGTATATGACCCTTGCTGTGGTTCAGGAGGTATGTTTGTTCAGAGCGCAAAATTTATTCAGGCGCATAATGGTAAAAGAGGTGCTATCTCCGTATATGGGCAGGAAGCAAATGCAGATACATGGAAAATGGCGAAAATGAATATGGCTATCAGGGGTATAGATGCAAACCTTGGACCATATCAGGCAGATACATTTACAAATAATCTACACAAAACGTTAAAGGCAGATTTTATACTTGCGAATCCGCCGTTTAACTACCATCCGTGGAATCAGGAAAGACTGGTAGATGATCCACGTTGGAAATATGGTTTGCCACCAGCCGGAAATGCCAACTATGCATGGATTCAGCATATGATTCATCATTTGGCACCGAATGGAAAGATAGGTTTGGTACTTGCTAACGGTGCATTATCTACACAAACAAGTGGAGAAGGGGAAATCCGAAAGAAGATAATAGAGGATGACTTAATTGAAGGTATTGTGGCGATGCCTACACAGCTTTTCTATAGTGTGACTATTCCCGTAACACTTTGGTTTATCACTAAAAATAAAAAACAAAAAGGGAAAACCTTATTTGTAGATGCCAGAAATATGGGATATATGGTAGATAGAAAACATAGGGATCTGGATGATGAAAAAGATATTAAATTACTGGCAGACACTTTTGAGGCATTTCAGGATGGTACATTGAAAGAAAAGAAGGGATTCTGTGCAATAGCCACAATAGAGGATATCGCAAAGCAGGATTACATCCTTACTCCGGGGCGTTATGTTGGAATTGAAGAACAGGAAGATGATGGGGAACCTTTTGAGGAAAAGATGACAAGACTTACATCGGAGTTGTCTGATATGTTTGCAAAATCGCACGAATTGGAAGATGAGATACGAAAAAAATTGGGGGCGATAGGGTATGAAATATAAATTGCAAGATATAGTAGATGTTACTATGGGACAATCACCAAAATCTGAATTTTATAATACTAATGGTAAAGGGGTTCCATTTTTGCAAGGAAATAGAACATTTGGATTAAAATATCCGACATTTGATACATTTACAACTATGGTTACAAAAGAAGCAAAAGCAGGAGATGTAATAATGAGCGTTAGGGCTCCTGTTGTAGATTTAAATATAACACCTGTTGGTATGTGTTTGGGAAGAGGGCTTTGCTCTCTTAGAATGAAAAATGGGGATCAAGAATTTTTGTATTACATGATGAAATATTATATGCCACAGTTAATAAACAAGGAGAGTGGAACAGTATTTGGTTCTGTGAATCGAAATGATATTAATGGCTTGGAAGTTGATATTCCAAACGATGTAGTGGTCCAAAGGAAAATATCAAGGTTATTGTCAATGTTTGATGAAAAAATTCAAATAAATAATAGGATAAACAATAATTTAGAGCAGCAAGCCTTAACTCTATTCCGTCAGTATTTTATGGACTATGCACCATATAGCGGAACCGTTCCCGCTGATTGGGATGAGGTTTCGTTGGATAATGTATGCCTCCGAATAACAGACGGTTCGCATTATAGTCCTGCTGACGCTCCAGATTCACCATACCCGATGTACTCCGTTAAGGATATGGAAACCTATGGCTTCAATTCTTCGTCTTGTAAACATATTACAGAGGACGAATTCCACAAAATGCAGAAAAATGATTGTGTTCCTCTACTTAACGATATTTTGGTTGCTAAGGACGGTAGCTATCTGAAAGAGATATTCATCTGTTCCGAGGAGAAGAATGAAGCCATCCTCTCATCTATCGCAATTTTTAGACCGAATACCAGTGTCATCATGCCGGAGATACTTCTTTATCTCCTTAAACAGCCTTCTGTCAGAAAAGATGTTGGTGATAACTATGTTTCCGGCTCTGCATTGCCAAGAATAGTCCTCAAAGATTTTAAGAAATACCGCTTTATGCTCCCGCCAATGGATGAACAGGTGAAAATCGGTTCGATTCTTCATCCAATCAGGATGCAGACTAAAGCCAACATCGACGAAACTCAGCGGCTATCAGCTTTACGGGACACATTGTTACCACGTCTGATGTCTGGCGAGCTTGATGTCTCCGACATTGACCTTTAAGCCGCTAAATTATTGTTTAACATAGTAGAAAAGAGGTGAATTAAAATGACAGATTATGCAATTCTTACGAACAGAGGAGAGTATTCGATATTTCAATTTAATAATCATATAATCCGTTTTGCAACATCTGATAGGCTTGAGAAATACACCAGGGTTATAGAGTGGGATAAAGGATATATTGTTGTGATGGCAAAGTATAAGGACCTTGAAGAGGTAGAGGAATATATTGATTTGGTGCCTATACTAGAAATGCTATATTATGATGTTGATGAGTTTTTAAAACCAATTAAGGAGGTGAAAATTGACTATGCAGCTTAATGTAAAGGAAATTGCAGATAAAGCAGACATGATCATAAATGGCTATGCCTTTACAAAAGAGGGAGAGTATGTTCGCATCCTAAATCTTAATTGCATAAATCATGCGGCAGCAATTTACGGTGGAAAGATTGTTGATACAAATATGGACGATATTGAGAATCAAATTGTTATGGACTATTATGAGCAGAATAAGCAGTTTATGGAGGATTAGGATGCCAAAATACTATGAATTTAAGGTTTGTGGATATTACTTGTATTATACAGCCAGCTGTGTGATAGAAGCTATGCATGTTCATGCGAGTGATAGAAAATTAACGGAAGCAGGTTCAGCAAAGTTCTTTGTAATGAATAATGGTGATACAACTGTTGAAAGAAAAGGGCAATTAAGTGATCGGGAAATTAGGAAAATCAGAGAATTTATAAAGAAACATTATAAAGAAATGTATTTTAAATGGCAAGAAATCGCAAATACCGGATACTACGGAGAATAAATTTGAAAAACCTTTGGCGGTAAGGCGATAAAAGAACAACCGCCCATAGATGTTCTGCTGGAATGGAGGATATCTATGAAACAGAAATTGATAAATAACATTCTGCAGGGAATGTTAGGAACATTAAACAATGCACAGATGAAACAATTACAACTGGTTTTAGAAACAGCACTTGACCGTTATTTTAAGAGTGATGATACACAGGATACATCTCAAATGGATGAGGTTAACAAGAAAATGTTAGACGCATTTATAGATGCAAAACGGATCGAGGGATGTTCTGAAAAATCGTTACGATATTATAAAAATACGATTGATAAAATGCTTGTTTCAATAAACAAAGGAATTCAAGAGATTGAGACAGATGATATTCGTAATTATCTTACAGACTATCAGTTGGAGCATGGATCAAGTAAAGTCACAATTGATAATATGCGCAGGATATTATCGAGCTTATTCTCGTGGTTAGAGGACGAGGATTATATATTAAAAAGCCCTGTCCGAAGGATACATAAAGTAAAATCGGCAACAGTTATTAAGGAAACATATACAGATGAAGCATTAGAATTATTAAGGGATAATTGTACAGAACTACGGGATTTGGCGATGATTGACATGTTGGCTTCAACGGGCATGCGTGTAGGTGAAATGGTGCTTTTGAATCGAAATGATATTGATTTCAATGAAAGGGAATGTATCGTATTCGGTAAGGGCAGCAAAGAAAGAGTTGTCTATTTTGATGCTCGCACAAAGATACATTTACAAAATTATTTAGAAAGCAGAAAAGACGATAATCCAGCCCTATTTGTGTCCTTGAAATCACCTCACGAAAGATTGAAAATCGGTGGAGTTGAGGTTCGGCTGCGTGAATTTGGAAAAAAGTTAGGTTTGCAAAAGGTACACCCACACAAGTTTAGGCGTACACTTGCAACTATGGCAATAGATAAAGGAATGCCCATTGAGCAACTTCAGCAGCTTTTGGGACATAGCAAGATAGATACGACCTTGCAGTATGCAATGGTCAAGCAAAGCAATGTCAAGATTGCTCACAGAAAATACATCGGATGAGGTGAAGATGATGAAAAAAGGTTATCGGCTTCTTGGTGAGTTTATTCGACAAGTTGATGTTCGTAATACGGAAGGCAAAGACGAAAATCTTTTAGGCGTTTAAGTTCAGAAACAATTCATCCCTTCTATTGCGAATACTGTTGGTACAGATTTTACCAAGTACAAGGCCGTAAGAAAA